>Ga0302123_10002210_pt1 | contig 13347 bp, 13 predicted proteins | sample CB21_321_MG_FD_203109 | JGI IMG/M metagenome (GOLD analysis project Ga0302123, IMG submission 203109) | Marine microbial communities from Western Arctic Ocean, Canada - CB21_32.1 | ecosystem: Environmental > Aquatic > Marine > Oceanic | place: Canada: Western Arctic Ocean | collected 2017-09-28 | reverse complement strand
CTGTCGGCAGTGATCTTCGCTGACAAGAATTCCGGCGCGTCCGGCTTTTTCGATTAGGCGTTCCAGCTGAATCTCCCGGGAGATATTCGAGGTGCTAACGGCCCCCTCGACGCAATTGCGAAAGGATACAGCGGTTCAGGATACGCCGGTGAGAGGTGCTTTCAGTCCATAAACAGGACCGTAGTTTGCGCAATCGTGTCCGGTAGCAGGTAATTCAGATACGAATGGGCGCCCGTTCAGCTTGCCATTCCCGATTGACTGACCCTCTGACCAGTGATATTTTTGATCTCCCTGAAAGTTGCTAACGTGACTGTCGCGGAATGGACCGCCCGGAGCGATTTGCTCTGAGGTGAAATAACTCTGAACACGATACGGAGAGGTGCGGTTGGTGCTTCGAATCGCAGTGTGCGTGAAGCAGGTACCGGACCCTGAAACCCCCGCATCGGCGTTCAAGGTTGACGAAACCGTCAATCGTGTTGTCCCCGCGGCGGGTATTCCACCTGTTGTAAACGGCTTCGACCTTCACGCGGTTGAGGCAGCTCTACGTATAAAAGACGCCGGCGAGGCAGAGGTCGTCATACTCGCTGTAGGCAACGACTTCGTCATGGACGTCATGAAGAAGCCGCTCTCTATGGGCGCAGATGCCCTAGTACTTGCGGAAGATCCCGCACTGGAAGACCTGGACGCCGTGAGTACGGTCAACGTGCTGGCGGCCATGATCGAGAAGTCGGGGCCGTTTGACCTGATCCTGGCCGGCCGACAAGCCTCAGACTGGGACCAGGCGCATGTGCCGCTGGGTCTCGCAGAACGACTTGGACTACCGTCAGTGACGTTGGCCAGAAATGTTGAGCCACAGGACGGCAAAGTACGGATCGAACGTGCGTTGACCGACGGCTACCAGGTCGTAGAAGCGCCGACTCCGGCCGTAATCACCGTCAGTAACGAACTTGGTGAAGCACGTTACCCGACGCTACGAGGAATCATGGGTGCGTCCCGCAAACAGCCAGAACGGCTGACGCTAGACGACCTTGGCCTGACGGCCGACCAACTGAAACCTGCCCTTGAGCTTCAGCGATTGTTCATCCCTGAGAGCGAGAGCCAGGTCGAAATTATTGATGGCGAAGATGAGGCGGATGCGGGCCGTAAGCTTGCCCTCCGTCTTCGAGAGTTGAATCTGATTTAAATGTCTGGAATTCTCGTAATCGGAGAAATTGAGAACGGCTCGATCTCGGCCGCGTCTGGCGAGCTACTGGCTGCGGCCAGCAAACTTGCCGGCGAGGGCGTGAGCGGAGGCATCAGCCTCGCCGTTATGGGCGATGACCTGTCCGGCGTTACAGCTGCACAGGCCCCGGGTGCGGAACGCGTGATCCTGATGTCCGACCCCGCCCTCAAAGACGGTGGGACCGGCGGCTACGATGCACCGGTGCTAGCGCTCGCCGCGCTCAACGAAAGCACCTCACCTGACGTAATCCTGTTCGCCAAAACGGACTTTGGCGCCGTCGTCGGCCCACGACTGGCATTCAAGCTGGGTGTGCCGGTCGCGCAGGACTGCATGGACGTAGCGCTAGACTCCGGCAGCAGCCGTGTTGCGATCACGAGGCCGGTGTTTGGCGGCAACGCGATGGCGGTATATGGATTTACCGGCGACGGAACGCAGATTGCGACCATAAGACCGGGCGTCTTTGACGCAATAGAAGGCGAAGGTTCCGGGGCGATCAAAGAGTTCGACGTTTCTGGAGCGGTCGCCGCAGTACGCTCTGTGCTGGTCGAGACCGTTGTGCAGGAGAGTGAAGGTGTACGGCTTGAAGATGCCGACGTCATCATCTCCGGCGGAAGAGGTCTTGGCGGCCCGGAGCCGTTTGAACAACTACAGGAACTTGCGGACATCCTTGGCGGAGCGGTCGGCGCATCACGTGCGGCCTGCGACGCTGGATGGGTCGACCACAGCTACCAGATCGGATTGACCGGCAAGAGCGTCAAACCGACTGTTTACCTGAGCATCGGTATTTCTGGTGCATCGCAACACATGGCAGGTCTGTCCGGCGCACGCAACATTGTGGCCATCAACAAGGACGGCGACGCCAACATCTTTAAATCAGCCAGGTTCGGGGTCATCGGCGACTGGGAGAAGGTTCTTCCGGCGTTTACGGCCACCATTCGGGATCTCGCCGGTTAGGCACCGCCGGACCCTTCAGTTAAACAACAACCCCCAACTACGGCGAGTTAACTCCCCCAGGTATTCTCGCCGGAGACACTCGAAAGGCAGGGTGGCGATTTGGACCGCGAATTCGGTTTGGATATTGATGCCATCGTCGGACATATCGACGGCGCTCCGACGCTTTCGTTCTTTTTCCCTCGACTGAGGCGATCACTCATCCTCGACATGAGGCAGGGGCCAGAAGACGGCCCGTTTATCAGAGTGCTGCCGATGGCACGCGGGTTGCATGAGCGACTCCGCAGCCTGAAGCGCGCACGGCCGCATCTCCCAAAGGCAACGGAGATCGTAGCGATACCGTGGCCGATCTATGTCGAAAACATGGTCCGGTCCGGCGTATGGGCAAGGGTCATCAAGCGTATCGAGGCAACAGGCTCGACGGACGCCGTAGCGGCCGCAGAGTCGGCGCTAACGGAACTCCGGGCTATCGAGAGCCAAGAGTTGACGGCACTGATCCGTGGAGGCCAGTACGAGACGATCTGGGCACGAGAGTCCAGTTAGTCTTCGGCTAAGTAATTAAAAAGAGGCCGGTCCCGATTGGGACCGGCCTCTTTTTTTTGTGTGTCGTCGCGGGACTAGTTTGAAAAGCGCCCTGAACGCTATCAACCTGTCATCCTGAACTCGATTCAGGATCGGCCGCTGGCTCGGTGACATCTGAAGGGTTCGGTAACAAATGTCCCTTAAGGTTCCGGCGCAGACGCTGACAATCGGATCCTGAATCGAGTTCAGGATGACAGGTTGATGGTCGGGCGATCAGGCGGTTGTCAGCAATCACTACGCAATTGAGGGCAAGCCGCCACCTAGCCCAGCAGCACCAGTCCCCAGATCACCGGAACGCTCACCAACGTCACGAACACCGCCGCAGACGCAAGGTCCTTGGCGCGGCCTGACAACTCGTTGTGCTCAGTCCCTATACGATCCACAACAGTCTCAACAGCGCCGTTCAGCAGCTCCACCAGCAAGACCAGCAGCAGTGGCAGCATGAGCAGGGCGCACTCGACCCCGTTAGCCGCCAGCCAGATACCTATCGGCGCCAGAATTAGCGCACCAACAAACTCCTGCCGGAACGACGTGTCGTTAGCCAGCGCGTGCCGAAAGCCGCGCGCCGTGTAGCGCGCGGCCCTGGCAATCCGCATGACGTTGAAAAAGCCCTTACCTTGATCGGAGTCGAGGCCGGGGCCGGGTTCTGGCACGACTTTCACCCCCTACTCGTACGCCGTCACGATGGCGGCCTTGAATGCGTCTTCGTCGATAACCAACCCGTGTCCGGGATCGTCCTTGAGCGTGATCGTTCCGGTCGCTCCATCGAACTTGATCGGGTCCTGGAACAGGGCCTCAAGATCTGAGCGAGGTCCCGTGTACTCGTGCGGTCGCTCCGGGTGTCGGAGCGTTGAGCAGAACGCCAGTGACGCGGCGTTGCCGATGGACGGCTGCGTCATGTGCGGGATGATCTGCATGTCAGCGACCTCGGCCATCGCGCCGATCCGCATAATCTCCGTGATGCCGCAGCACTTGGTCACGTCCGGCTGGAGCAGGTCTGGCCGTGCGACCTCGATCAGGTCACGGAACTGCCAGCGCGTGTACTCCTGCTCGCCCGCCGATACAGGCACATCCAGAGCGTCAGCGACCTCTCGCAAGCCCTTGTAGTTGTACGGCAACACTGGCTCTTCGTAGTGGTATATACCGAGTTTTTCAAATTCACGACCCTGCGAGATCGCAGCGCTTACCGAGTAGCCATTGTTGACGTCAAAGCTCAACGGTATTTCGTCCGGCAGCCACTCTCGACACACCCGGAACATTTCGAGGTCCGTCCTCAGTCGCCTGTCCTGGTGGTACTGCCAGTCCATTCGAATCTTGAACGCACGGAAGCCCTGATCCCAGCCGTCTTCGACCTTCTGGCGCATCTCTTCGGGCGTGTCACGTGCGCCGCCTCCGATGCTCTTGTACATCTTGAAGGTCTTCTTCGTGGCCCCGCCCATCAACTGGTAGAGCGGCATATTGGCGGCCTTGGCCTTGATGTCCCAGAGGGCGATATCGACTCCCGATATAGCGTTCGGGCCTGCACCCATACCGCCAATTTTGAAGGTGCCGAAGAACATCTCGTCCCAGAGTCGATCTGTATCCCGCGGGTCCTTACCGATCAACCTGGGCTTGAGGGCTTTCTGCACGTAAACGGCGGTCACGTCTGACTGCACAACCGGGCTACATTCGCCGACGCCATCGATGCCCTCATCCGTATAGATGCGGACGAAGACGCTCGTGGTATTGAGGACGTAGGTTTTGACGTCTGTGATCTTCAATGCTGTTCCTGTCTGTCTGGTTAGGTGGTCACTGGTTGATCGCTAAATAGAGCGCTTTTGTACTTGGGACTTCTCCCTCACCCCAGGCCCTCTCGCTGGGAGAGGGGGAGTTTGGATGGTTTCCTAGCTTAAAACACGACCTCTGCTTCCTTGAAAACGGCCTCGTCCAGGACCAGGTCGTGGCCCGGTCGGTCAGTTATAACTACGATGCCATTTTCGGGCGTTATTGGCTTCTGAAACGGGATTATTAAGTATGGCTTCTACGGAAGTGGCCTTCACGGCGAGTTTCCTGTCAAAGCTATGGACAAGCCTGTCACGACCGTTTGCGACGCGGCGCAAGGGTAATGCAAACGCCGCATGCGCGCCGTGCGAGAGCAGGTCTCGTGCGAAGAAATACACTGGGTTCCCCTCGTGATAAAGTGCGGGCGTTCACCGGGAGGCACGATCTCGGTGATGGCCCTTCTATCGAGATGAAAGACTAGGTCTTTCCATTCCTAGCCTCACCCAATTTAAGACTGGTTGATAAATTGCCGTCCGACGGTACGTACGCGTTCATCCCTGCTCGTGAATTAATCCGAATGGTATCGGCACGTGAAGTGTCCCCGGTCGAGTTGACCGAGTGGACGCTGAACCGTATCGAAGAGACCAACGACACTCTGCACGCCTACCTGACGGTGGTCGCAGATAAGGCCATGGAGTCGGCACGCGCCGCTGAGGCGGCAGTAATGCGGGGCGACGATCTAGGCCCACTTCACGGGTTGCCGTTTCCGATCAAAGACCTTGTGCCAACCGCGGGCATCCGAACGACGTTTGGTTCGGCCGTATACGCCGACAACGTCCCGGATAAGGACGACATCGTCGTCACGCGGATCAAGGCTGCAGGGGCCGTGATCGTAGGCAAGACCAACACTCCAGAGTTCGGGCATATTGGATATACATCCAACAGACTGGGCGAAAACTGCCGTAACCCCTGGGACGTGACCCGAGAAAGTGGTGGATCGAGCGGAGGCGCAGCGGCGTCTGTAGCCGCCGGGATCACGCCACTGGCGCAGGGAGGTGACGGCGGAGGATCAATACGTATTCCCGCTTCTATGTGCGGCCTGTACGGCATCAAGGGGTCCGAGGGGCGAGTTCCGCGCTCAGGTGGCGGTAGCGATGCGGCGTGGCACCCGTACAACATGGCTCAGACGGGACCGTTGAGCCGCAATGTTCGTGACTCCGCACTTTTGATGTCAGTCCTCACCGGCCCCGGAGAAAACGCTGCGCCGGGAACGTTGGATGGACCATCGCCCGACTACTCCGGTGCGCTTGGACGTGGTGTTCAAGGCCTGCGCATCGGCTGGAGCCCGGACATGGGCGGCAACGCAGTCGACCCCGACGTGGCGGGGATGTCGGCTCACGCAGCGCGCTCATTTGAGGGGCTGGGAGCCAGTGTTGAAGAGTTCGATTTTGAGATCGACCCCGATGAGATGTGGGCGTCTTTCCGCAACTACTTCGATCTCAAAGCCCTGGTGGGGTACGGCCACTTACTTCGTGACTCACCGGCACTGCTGTCCGACGTCGTGCGTGAAGGGATGGAGCACGCATCAACGCTGACAGCGGTCGATCATCACGAGACGATGGCCTTCATGGCGAAGTTACGTGACTATTTCCGACGGCTATTCCAGCAATTCGACCTTGTCTTGAGCCCGACACTGGCGACGACGGCGTTCCGCGTGGATGAGGGACCGCCGCGTGCGATCGGCGGTCGTGCGATGGATGCTGATCGCGCCTACTGGACGTGGAGTCCGTTCACCTACTCGGTGAACATCTCCGGCCATCCAGCAGCTACGGTGCCCTGTGGTTTTGACCGCAACGGCCTCCCGATCGGCCTGCACCTGATAGGTGGGCCCAGGGATGAGGAAACGGTTCTGGCGGCCTCGGCAGCGTTCGAGGAAGCAAGTCCGTGGGCGTACAAGCGGCCACCGGCGATCTAAAGCACTCCGTTAATTGATCTCACGATCCTCATAAAGAGAATCCACGATGGAGCCGTCAAAAGCACCCCCAATATCTACCTTCTCCTCAAGCACCTCGAACTCGATCAATACGTCATTTAACGTAGACCATTGATCCGGCGTACCGCGCCCCACGCCATCATTCCGCGCTGCGTTATCGATATCGGTGCTAAGAAGAAAACGCTGGTGCTCCGGATCCGCACCAGGCGCATATGTGAGCGTAATATCCACTGCTTCATCCACGTGATCCTCGATCCACGCTACTGCCCGTAACGTGGAACGCAGGTAGCGCTCCACCACGTCGGAGCGGTCCGCCAGCATCTCCTCGGTAACGAGATAGGTCAATCCCAGCGTCGGCACCCCGAACTCATGCGGGTATATGACATTGATATCAACACCTGCCCTACGGATGGTGTCTGGTTCGTTGCCCAGAAACACTGGATAGATATCCACAGCATTTTCGATGAAGACCCGGGGGTCAAACCCAACAGCCCTGAGTTCAACATCATCTACAGTGAGCCCCGCTGTCTTTAGCAGGGCGTGAAGCTCTGCAGGAACCACTCCGGCCTTGAATCCGACTGAGCGTCCAGCAAAGTCGGCGGGGGTCTTGATTCCTGACTCAGCGCGCGCCACGAAACCCTGGTCGCCGCGCTGTCCGAATAGCGCCACCGCCGTCACCGGGACCTCCTCAGCGCGCTGACGCAGTACCTGCGATGCCGTGCCTGTCGTGAACTGGACCTCGTCTTCCAGAAGCAACTTCAGATGTTCGTTCTGACCACTGGAGTGCCGGATCGTTACGTTCAGCCTTTCATCGGAGAAATAACCCTGATCCTTCGCCACGTACGCAGCCACGAAGGGCAAGTTGGCCTGGGCCCTGAACCCCGCCATGAAAACGACATCGACCGTCGATTCATCGTCGGAGGAACCGCTGGAACATGCCGAAGCAACAGCAACAAACAAAAGCAGCATCAACACAGCCGCGATCACTTGCACGGGCAGTCTGATAAAAAAGGTCATTTCACGGTATAGGTTCATGGTTCTCCTGATATCACGAGCCACTTCGGCGTATCTCGGGTCGGGGATTCCTGTTTTGAAGCGCCGTTATGCGCCCAGTGAAGAGTCGTGCCAAAACAAATATTTACGCTCTATAAGGGCCACAGTCGCCGTGAGCACAATGCCCAGTCCGGCCAGAACAAATACAGCGCCGAACAGGGCCGGAGTGTCGAAATCGCCGTTAGCGATCAAGATGAGTTGCCCCATACCGGCTGAACCTGATAGGAACTCGGCTACCACCGCTCCGATCAGAGAAAGCGGAACCGATATTCTAAGGCCAGCGAATACGTAAGGGAGCGATGAGGGCACACGCAAATGCCAGAATATTTGCCACCGGGAGGCGTTAAGCGCCCGTAAGAAATCATGCGCCCGAGGGTCCACGCTACGCAGCCCAATCACGGTATTCACGAGCATCGGGAAAAACGTGATCATGGCAGCGATCAAAACCCGTGGCATGAGGCCGAACCCAAACCAAATAGTGAACAACGGAACAACGGCGACTATCGGCGTGACCTTCAACGCCAGCGCAGGTGGGTATATCGACCGCTCAAGTACCCGGGAGTGCGCCATCGCCGTGCCAAGTATGAACGCACCAAGGCTGGCGATAATCAATCCGCCAATGGCCGCTTGCAAGGACAGGTACGCCGCCTCGGCGAAACGCCCTGGCTCATCGGCGAGGACGCGCAGAACAGCGCTCGGGGCGGGTAACAGGTATTCCTTAACGTCCCTGGCCCTCACCCACAACTCCCAGAAGGCGAGCAACAGTGCTGATATTAGCGCGGGAACCACGATGATCACAACGGTTCCTAGCGTCCGACGTTTCAAAGCGTTCTCGGGTGAGATTGGATCGGGAAAATCAGTCGCCATGCGCCACCGGTTCCGACCACAGCAGGCCCCGCACCCGGGCCACGAGTTCTCGGTATGGCTGAGACTCTTCCAGCGTTCCCAGCCGAGGCCGTTCCAGTGGAATCAAGACCTCTGCCGTCACATGACCGGGCTGGCCGTTCATGACCACCACCCTGTCCGCTAATAGCACCGCTTCACGAATCGAGTGGGTTACGAACACTACCGAGGTCCGCTCTTGCTCCCAGACGCGGAGTAACTCCAGGCGCATCTCCTCACGAGAAAGCTCATCCAGCGCTCCGAACGGTTCGTCCATCAAGAGAAGTTTCGGCCTGTGTGCGAGTGCCCGTGCGAGTGCTACGCGCTGGCGCATCCCACCGGATAATTGGCCTGGGACGAGCCGGGCGAACTCGGCAATGCCGACGCGTTCGAGCAGCTCCTGGGCGCGTTCATCACGTCCTTCCTCTCCGGTGATGTCGAGGGTCAATCGCACGTTTGATGCCACGTTCAGCCACGACAACAACCCGGGATCCTGTGTCACAAGCCCAAGCGCCCGGGCCTGTCTGGCCGAATCACTACTCCCCCCGAGCACTTTCACCTGCCCGGACGTTGGCGACAGCAACCCGGCGATAGTGCGAAGCAACGTCGTCTTCCCGCACCCGGAACGCCCGACCACGGCAACAAATTCACCATTTTTCACGGTCAAATTTACGCCTTCTAGCGCGGTTATCAGACCGTCTCCAACCGGGTAGCGATGTGATAGACCACGCACCTCAACAGCCATTGGCAACGATGCGCTAGAGCGTATAGGGATGATGTTTGGGTACCCGCGGGAAACTGCAGAAGAAGCGTCTTTACGGTTCAGACTGGAACGTTGAACTTAATATTCTAGGTCGCAGAGGTTCACGCCGATACCCAGCGCTATCGTCGGCCCTTATTCCCGGTCTGATGCGCCGCCTACCCGCCCGCATCCTCGACGACCTGCTTCTCTACCTGTGCAGACACCTGGTTCTGTCGTGTCTGGATATCATCCGACCACTTCGACTTGATGTAAGCGAGGACCGCGTACACCTCATCATCACTGAGCGTCCCACGGAACCCTTGCATAATCTGCGCTAGCGGCGGACCGTCCAGCACCCACTCGAACAGGTGTCGGTCTGCGTGATGCCAGGTGTGACCGTCTTCGGCGTGCGACGGAGCTCCTGGGAGCGTTGCCCCCACACCTACCTCGCCGTGACACGCGGTGCAATTAGTGGCGTAGACCTGTTCACCCATAGCGACTCGCTCACTGGTGAGTTCGATCGGGAAGGGCGAGTCGTCAGCAGAATTGCCACCGCATGCCACGAGCATCACCGCCAGCAGGAATCCAGGAATCCAGATCGATTTGAGAGTCCACCGTAACGGTGTCAGCTGGTCTCCTCCATCTCGTCCCAGAATCCCGAGCGGCGGACGGTCAGGCATCTGGGCATAATCGGAGACATTCACTGGATCTAACGGCAAGCGAAGACGTGACAATTGCCCAATCCTAGGATAATACGACCTCACAACCAACCAGACATGCGCGTCACGTGAGATTGCGCCACACCAGGACAAGCAACGCACCGCACCGCCGAGCACGATCCACGCAAAATTTGGACTCGTCTTCCACTCAGTCCGCCGGTTCCAGCACTCTTTGTTGCGAAGACTTTGAAGTGCCGGATCCGCCGTCCAGCAGGGGCAAGTCCGTCGGTATCGCCGTGAACTGCTCCTCGTAGAGCTGCCGGAACAGGCCGGATCGCGAGACCAGTTCGTCGAACGTGCCGCGGTCGACTATACGGCCGTTCAGCACGACCAGTATCTGATCGGCGGCGATGATGGTGGACAGGCGATGTGCGATGGCGACCGTGGTGCGTCCATCCATCAACTCCCCAAGGGCGCGCTGAACAAGCCGTTCAGACTTCGTGTCCAAGCTGCTTGTGGCCTCGTCCAACAACAGGACGCGCGGGTTAGCCAGGACCGCGCGTGCGATGGCGACGCGCTGACGCTCGCCGCCGGAGAGTCGATAGCCACGCTCACCGACTATCGTGTCGAACCCGTCGGGAAGGCCGGCGATAGTGTCATAGATCTGCGCCGCCTTCGCAGCCGTGACTAGATCTTCTTCCGTGGCAGACGGGTCCCCGTATCTGAGATTGTCGCCAATAGACGCGTGAAACAGGAACGGGTCCTGGCTCACCACGCTGACGAGCGTCGACAGGTCTCGTAACGCCATCTTGCGAATATCAATATCGTCGATGGAGACACTTCCCCTATCGACATCGTAAAGACGTGACATCAGGTAGCCCATTGTGGTCTTACCCGAACCGCTTGGGCCGACCAGCGCCGTCAGACGACCGGCCGCAGCAGTAAATGCCACACCCTCAAGCCCAAAGCTATCCTCAATCCCACGGGCAGCGTCGTATTGGAAGCCGACGTCGTTGAACGCGACCTCTCCCCTCACCGATTCCCGCGTGACAAGAACAGGGTCCGGAGGATCCTCGATTTCTGGCTTAAGGTCCAGGTACTCAAATATTCGCTCGAAGAGGGCCAGGGCGCTCGTCACATCCACCCCACGGTTGAGCAGTCCGGCGAGCGGGAAGAGGAGGCGAGCCTGAATGGCTGTGAAGGCGACGATGTCACCGGTGGAGAGTCCTCCGCGGTCGTGGAAGAGAAGCCAGCCGCCGAAGGCCCACACGATTGCAGGAGCCATGCCGAAGAAGGTCTGCACCAGGACGAAGAAACCTCGCCCCGTCATCTGCTGCCGTACAGATACCCGGGTCAGCTCGTCGTTGGTGGCGTCGAATCTATCGAGCTGCTCACGCTCTCTGCCAAATGTCTTGGCCAGCATCACACCGGACACTGACAGCGTCTCGCCTGCACTCGCCGTCAGCTCGGCAACAGCTTGCTGGGCCTCGCGAGTGAGTCGGCGGCGTCTCCGTCCAACTTTGACGGTGAAGAACACGAATATTGGCGTGACGCCGAGGGCGACCAGCGAAAGTTGCCACGAGATGATAGCCATCGCAATGACGGAGGCGATCACGATGGCGGCGTTGGACACAATGGTGCTTATCGTGTCCGTGAGCACGAGCTGGGTGTTCGTTACGTCATTGGTCAGACGTGACTGGATTTCACCCGTACGCGTTCCCGCAAAGAACGAAACAGGCTGCCGCTGAAGGTGACTGTACAACCGACCACGCAGGTCCCGCATCACCGAGAGTCCGACCCGTGTGTTTAGGTGCGCCTGCAGCAGGCTGAAGCCGCCAGAAACAACGGTCACGGCGATCATGATCCCGGCGATTGTGAATAGTTGGTCCGTATCGCCGTTCGGTATCGCTTCGTCGATGAGCGTGGCGACGAGAAGCGGCGGGATGATCCCCATTCCTGCGTTGATCAGGACGGACGCGATTACCCCTGACAGACGGCGTCTATAGGGCCGATACAGGGCAAAGGTGCGCCACAGCGTGTCACGCTTTACCGGGCGTTCAGGCGGATCCGAAGGAACGCGATTGAAACCGCTACGGCCGCCGCCATGTCCTGCTTGCATCGTCATAGGTGTGTGTAGAGCATCGCACAATGGCGAATTGATGGTCGGAAGAGCGACACATTGTTACAAGCCTAACCGCGCAACGTACGCAGGCGGCTCATACGCTAAACCTGTAGCAAGAATCCGGGCGGGCGATGTTCTTGATTTCAGGCAGGAAAGTCCGTACAAAAAGTAACGCCCGGTGGTCGCAACTTGTGCAACCACCGGGCGTTTATATTCAGTTGTCGCCGACCACCAGATCCGAGAGATTATGCCGTGTGACCCTCAAGGGCGAACCGGCTATCGGGCGGTGATACCAACCTGGTCCTGCGGCGACAGTGAGTGACCTGATCCAGGAGTGCTACCGCTGGTGTCAATCGTGAACAATGCGCCGCCTTCGACCGTAAGTGCGTACACATGTCCGCCTTCAAGGTTGAACTGCTGAGGAGCGTTCTGGAGCGTCAGGATGTCGGCGGTGGTATTGATGTCGCCGCCCGTAGCATCCAGCGCAGAGTCGAAACTGCCGGATACGACGCCAGAGTTCTTGAACGGTTGTGACGAGCAGGCGCCCACTGTGGCTTCACACAGGACGTGCACACCGACGGTCCGGTCAAGTACGTGTAGTTCTTGACCAACTCGTTCGGGTTGGTGGTAATCAACTCAACAAACGCCGAGGCTGACGTCGTAAGACCCTTCAGGTTGCCGATGAAGTGGTTACCCGCAGTTACAGAAGTCGCCGAGTTGAGCGCCGGGGTGCAAGAAGGGTTGCTGTGTCAGACGTTGCGGCGAACGATACGACAGAAATTACTAGACGCCGACGATGCCGATGCCGATGCCGATGCCGATGAGAGTAAGGACCAGAGCTTTTCTGTGGCTCACCGATGAGATTTTAATATTCACTCTGAGTTACCCCGTACTGATTGAAGAGGCCTCGGCTATCCGCCGAATCCACCCATCGAGATCAGAGTGAGACGCACCTTATGTGGTTTCACTCAACCCTTCTGGGTGTGTACCCACATAGTGAATCCGGGGCACCAGTTGGAACCGTCCCTAATGGCTGACCCCGATGCGCCATTAGGCTCATACCCGCGACCCATACGGGTCATGGGCAGACGTCGGGATATGTAAAACGCGTGAACATGAATCTGGGACCGAGCCGTCTGGTACGCCGTTTATGTGAAGAGCGCGTGGCCAGATGGACATATTTTCCTGCTGAATTACTGACCTCTCGACCGGGTTATGTCTCGATCGAGGAGCCAATTGCACCCGGATTCCCCCATGTGCACCTAATAAGAGGACGCATGCACTTCACGTGCACGAGGGAAAACGGTCTTCATGCAATTTAAAGAAGAACCCATACGTGGTGAAGGATTGGAAAGTGGTAAACTTCCGTCGATCGCGTCC
>Ga0302123_10002209_pt1 | contig 13354 bp, 10 predicted proteins | sample CB21_321_MG_FD_203109 | JGI IMG/M metagenome (GOLD analysis project Ga0302123, IMG submission 203109) | Marine microbial communities from Western Arctic Ocean, Canada - CB21_32.1 | ecosystem: Environmental > Aquatic > Marine > Oceanic | place: Canada: Western Arctic Ocean | collected 2017-09-28 | reverse complement strand
CGTGATCAATACTTCCTTGTTGTCGCGGCAAAATGGCATCCAGATCGTGCCGGTGTCTTGATCGACGACAGGGCAGGGGTTTCCGATTGTGACGTCCGCGCTGCCTCCCTCCTCGTAGACGACCACGTGTGACGACCAAGTTTCCCCGCCATCCGTCGAGCGCTTCATGATCAGGTCGATGTCGCCGTGGTCGCGGCGGTTGTTCCTGCGTCCCTCGCAGAAGGCGAGCAGCGCACCGGACTGTGTAGTGAGCAACGCGGGAATACGATAGCTGTGGTATCCATCTTCGCCGGCGGTCCAAAGGGGTCTCTGATCAAGTCCCGCCTCCTGGGAGGAATCGTCGGACCCGCAGTGGATGGCGGTGGCGGCAAGCGCCAGCGGGGCCCGCGTGATGATCGTACGTCGCGTCAGGAAAGACATGTCGGAGCCATGTATAGCGCGATGAGCGCGAGAGCGTCAAGACACAACTTCATGGGTGGACACTCATCGCCCCTATAATGGTCGCCATCTAGACATTGATGCCCCTGTGTCCCCCATCGCTCAACGACATCGCTTTGTTCTAGCCGTTGGCATGCTGATCGCCACGCCACTGATGGCCGGGGAACGTTCTAGATCGGTACCTTTCCATTCTTAAGTAACGAGGCACAAACGTGTACGACCTAATCATTCGCAACGGAACTCTCGTCGATCCCGCACAAGGCATCAACACCCAGAAAGACATCGCCCTTACCGGCGGACGAGTCGCCGCGGTTCTCGAGCCCAATACCGAAGTGGAGGCCAAGCACACTCTCGACGTTCGCGGCCTGTACGTCGTGCCGGGACTCATCGACCTGCACGTACATGTCTTCTCCGGCGTAACCCACTACGGGATCGATGTCGACCCGACCTGTTTGGCGAGGGGCGTCACCACAGTCCTTGATGCGGGTTCGTCGGGAGCGCTCACTTTTCCGGGTTTCCGCAAGTTCGTGATCGATGCGTCACAGACGAGGCTCTACGCCCTGCTCAATATCTCGGCGATGGGTTTGGTCAGCGGAGCGGAGACCGTTCCGCCGCTGGGCGAGCTTGAGGACTTGCGCTACGTGGACGTAGAAAGCGCCGTCCGGATGATCGAAGCGAATCGGGACCGTATCCTTGGCGTGAAAGTACGCCTCTCGAACTTCCTGGCAAATGATGGCAAGAATGAAATCCCGGCACTGTTGCGCGCGCGGGAAGCCGCCGAGGCCGTCCGCCTTCCACTGATGGTGCACTCGCCGGTTTCGAGTATTCCCACCGAACGTATTCTCGACGAGTTGCGGCCCGGCGACATCCTCACCCACTGCGTTCATGGCCATGGCGCCGGCGGCATCATGGATGACGACCTGAAGGTTCTGCCCGCGGTTCGCAAGAAGGTCGAGCAAGGCCTACGGCTTGATGTCGGCCACGGGCGCGGCAGCTTCACGTTCCGGGTCGCACGCGCGGCGTTGGAGCAAGGCGTCGTGCCGGGAACGATCAGCAGCGACCTGCACACCTACAATCTGCATGGGCCCGTCTTCGACCTGGTCACCACGATGGACAAGTTCCTCCACATCGGGATGGATCTCTTCGAGGTCGTGCGGCGCGTTACCAGCACGCCCGCCGAGGTCCTCGGGATGCCCGACGAAATCGGCACCCTCAAACCGGGCGCCTTTGCGGATATCGCCGTCCTCGAAATGCAAGACGGCGAGTTCGATCTGACGGATACCTTTGGGATTACCGAGACAGGTCACACCCATCTGGAACCCCGATATATTTTCCGGGGTGGGCAACAAGTAGGAGTGCTGCCGCGGCCCGACTCCTCCGGCGACTACTTCGAGCCGGTCAAGATTCCGGTCTCACCCCAATCCGAATAGCAGGGCGATACCGAAACATTGGGGACTGTACCAAGGGCCACGCGACCGAGTCCTTTGCTCCCGACCCTGCCGAACGGCGCGCCGTGGACTGTCCCCATTTGTTCAAGCTACATCTTCATCGCAAGGTCAACCAGGGCTCGTACCCCGAAACCGCTCGGTCCCGACGGAAGATCCGGCTCCGACTTATCCTGCCAGGCTTTGCCGGCGATATCGAGATGGACCCACGGTAGCGGATCGGCGAACTGCTTGAGGAACATTGCCGCTGTGATCGACCCGCCCCAGCGTGACCCGATGTTCGGCAGGTCGGCGATGGGACTTTTCAGGTCGTCCATATACTCTTCATCCATCGGCATGGGCCAGAGTTTTTCGCCTACCGCTTCGGCCGAGGCAAGAAGCTTCGCCTGCCAGTCGTCGTTATTACTGAAAGCGCCCGAACGCAAATTCCCCAAGGCCACGACGATCGATCCCGTTAACGTGGCGGCATCGACCAAATGAGTACAGCCGATCTGCTGCGCGTAGGTGAGCGCATCCGCGAGGATCAAGCGGCCTTCAGCATCGGTGTTAAGCACCTCAACGGTCTTGCCCGACATTGACGTTACGATGTCACCCGGGCGTTGCGCCCTCGCGCTCGGCATGTTCTCGACCGAGGGCACGACGGCTGTAACCGGCACGTTCGGCTTGAGCGCCGCCAGCGCACGGATCGCGCCGAGCATCGCCGCGCCGCCCGCCATGTCGTACTTCATCTCGTGCATGTCCTTGGATGGCTTGATCGAGATGCCGCCGGTATCAAAGGTGACAGCTTTGCCGACCAATCCGAGATGCTGCCCACTCGCGGCATTCTCCGGCCGATAGCGCACGATCATCAGCGCCGGGGGCTGGTCGCTTCCTTGCGAGACCCCAAGCAGCGTGTTCATCTTGAGAGCCTCAAGCTCCGGCTGCCGAAGTACCTCGATCTCAAGCCCCATCTCGCCCGCCATGGTGGTCGTGCGCGCCGCCATCTCTGTTGGTGTCAACACATTGCCGGGATCGTTGACGAGGCCACGTGAGAAATTCTGAGATTCGCCGATGGCTCTGCCCCGAGAGATACCGGCCTCGGCGCTTTCCTGTGTACAGAGCAACATGCCGCCGACCCCTTTGTTGTCGGCATCAATCGTCTTGTAAGTATCTACGGCATAGTCAGCAAGTACGGCTCCCTCAACAAGAACGTGAACCTCTCGTTCGGCGGATTCCCGGCCTGGAACTTCGATCGCAATCGTCGGCTTCGCCGCGGACCGCAGGGCGCGAATAGCCGCACCGCCAACCCGTCGCAGGCGAGGGAGCGTGCACTCGGCCGACTTGCCGCCACCGACCAGCAGGAGTCGCCCGGCTCGAAATCCGCTCGGGCGATGAATCACGGCTGTGCTGAGAAACTTGGCGCTAAATTCCTTCCGCTCGTAGAGTTCAGGGATGAGGCCGGCGGTGAGTTCGGCGAAACGGCCGCCGGGGCGGTCGCCCTGCTCGTCTTCAAACAAAATGAGGACGGCCGCGTCAACTTCCACGGCTTCAATCGCTGTCTTCGTCAGTTCAAAGGTCATTCAGACCATTATCGCGGGTTCACCGGAACGTTGAGTATCACTCCAAATCCGTCGGTAAGCATCGGACTTAGTACTGCTCCATATATTCAAGCTCTAACGTCCGGTCATCTCTTGGCCCGTTCACGGGCCATGCTTTCGACTAGGCCAGGCGTTTTACGCCGGGTATCTTACCCAACCACATGATCTCAGGCCCCTTCGAGGGGCCTTACCCAAAAAGGGCTTGAGCCCCTACCCACTGGGTGCATGCCTCGGCTGGTACGAACGATGATGGAAGAGCCTATCGAGGCCCTCCCAAACTAGATTCCTCGCAGCATCTCCTCGTACGTACGAATGTGGCTTGGCGCGGCGACTCGTCACGTCGCACGTATAATCTACCCATATGCATCGTCGTTCGTTTCTGCTCTCCAGTGTTGGGCTCGGTGTCGCCGGGTCGTCTCTTCTGCTTCGGCCTGCGATGGCCGGCCCGCCGTCGACTCCGAAGAAGATCGCCGCCATCGTCACCGAGTACCGCAACAACTCGCATGCCGACGTAATCATCGGCAAGTATCTCGATGGATACCGCCAGAACGGCCAAGCGCCGAAGCCGGCGTCCAAGATCGTCTCGCTCTACACGGCCCAGGTGCCGAAGAACGACATGAGCCGCGACAAAGCGAAAGAGCACAACGTCCCGATTTATCGCACGATCTGGGAAGCGCTTACGCTTGGCACCGACAAACTCGCGGTCGATGGTGTTCTGCTCATCGGTGAACACGGCGATTATCCATCGAATGACAAGGGGCAGAAGCTCTATCCGCGCTTTGAATTGTTTCTCGAAATTGCCGACGCCTTCCGGCGGACGAACCAATCCGTCCCCATGTTCAGCGACAAGCATCTCTCCTACAGTTGGCTCAAGGCCAAACGCATGGTCGAGATCTCGCGGGAGTTGGACTTCCCCTTCATGGCGGGCTCGTCCGTTCCCGTGACGCATCGTTCACCGGACTGGGATCTCGACTGGGGTACGCCGCTCGATAAGGCGGGCGCCGTGGCCTACGGCGGGAAGGAAGCCTATGCCTACCACATGATGGAGGGCATGCAGTCGCTTGTCGAACGGCGGCAGGGCGGGGAAAGCGGTGTTGCTTGGACCGAATGCATCGAGGGGCCGGCTGTCTGGAATTACCTCGACCGTACGCCCTGGGCAAAGAAGATTTTCGATGCCTGCCTGACGGTCAGCAAGACGCGCAAACCAGGTGTACCGCGCGAACTGGTCAAGGAACCGACAGCCTATCTCTTCGGCTATCGCGATGGACTCGAAGCGGCGACATTCATGATGAATGGACTTGTCAACGATTTCAACGCAGGGGTCCTCCCGAAGGGATCGAGTGAGGCCAAGCCCGTCCTCATGTGGCTCGAAAACGCCAAGCCATACGGCCATTTTGCGTGCTTGGTCCAAATGATCGAGAAGATGTTCGAGACCGGCAAGCCAACCTACCCAGTAGAGCGGACACTGCTTGTAAGCGGCATGCTCGACTTCGCGTTGGAGTCGCGCTTCCAAGGCTACAAGCGGCTGAAGACGCCCGAACTTGATGTGAAGTATGAAGCTCGGCGGGAGTCACACTACTGCAAGGGCGACCCCATCTGGGCCTAGCGGATACAACGAACTTGAAAGGTTAGTGATTGAAGATGAAGCGTAGAACATTCCTGTTGTCCAGCATGGCTGCCGGAGCCGTCGCGATGAGCCCGCGTCTGCTCACCGCGCACCCTGGGCCACCGAAGAAGATCGCCGCGATCATGACCGTCTATCGGCCAAACTCGCATTCGGACGTGCTGGTCGGCAAGTACCTCGAAGGCTGGCTGCAAGACGACAAGTCACCGGGACCACGCTCCGAGCTAGTCTCGATGTATACGGCCCAGGTGCCCGACAACGACATGAGCCGCGGGATGTCGAAGAAGCACAACGTCCCGATTTACCAAACCATCTACGAGGCGCTAACGCTCGGGACCGGCGAACTCGCCGTCGACGGAGTGCTGTTAATCGGCGAGCATGGCGATTACCCGACGAACGACAAAGCGCAAAAGCTCTATCCGCGCTTCGAGCTATTCCTTGAGATCACCGATGTATTCCGGCAGGTCGGCAAGACCGCGCCGATCTTCAACGACAAGCACCTCTCCTATAGCTGGATCAAGGCGAAACGCATGGTCGACATCTCCAAAGAGATGGACTTTCCGATGATGGCTGGATCGTCCGTGCCGGTGAGCCATCGCAAGCCCGCGATCGATTTCCCGTGGGGCGCGAAGGCGGAGAAGGCGGTCGCGATCAGCTACAGCGGACTCGATATCTACGGATTCCATCTACTCGAATCGTTGCAGTGCATGGTGGAGAGAAGGCAAGGCGGCGAGACCGGCGTCAAGGCAGTGCAGTGCCTGCAGAACCAAGCCGTATGGGATTTCCTCGACAAGACCCCTTGGGCCAAGCGGCTCTTTGACAAGGCGATTTCTCATAGCGAGAGACGGGCGTCGGGCGATATGCGGCAAAACGTCAAAGAGCCCGCCGTATTTCTGGTGGACTACAACGACGGCCTACAAGCCGCGGCTTTTCTGCTGACGGGCGCCGTTCAGGACTTCACGGTTGCTATTGATGTGGAAGGCCGGAGCGAGCCTGTGTCGACACTGATGTGGCTCGACAGCGGCAAACCACATCGGCACTTCGCCTGCCTCGCCATGAACATCGAGAAGATGTTCGAGTCCGGTCAAGCAACCTATCCCGTCGAGCGAACCTTGCTAACAAGCGGCACGCTCGATTTCGCGCTCGAATCACGATTCCAGGGTTACAAGAAGCTTGAGACACCGCAGTTGAACGTCCGCTATCTCGTACCCAAGAAGTCGAACTTCTGCGCCGGCCCGCCGAATACCAATCCGCCTGCGAGCGAGTAGCTGTGAAAAAATGGGGACTGTACCAAGCGCCTAGCAGACAGGTCCTGTATTCGCTTCATCAATACACGGCGCGCCGTGGACTGTCCCCGATGTTTTCACATCCCCCGAGTAGGGCGTCTCCGATCTGATGGCTGATTCCGAACCTAAGAAGCTTGCCGCGATCACGACCGTTCTGTGGCGTGGCGCGTCCCATGCGCGCACCATCCTCAGCCGCTACTTCCTCGGATACAACCTGAACGGTCAGCCCCCGTGGCCGCGCTCCCATATCGCGTCCGTATTCACTCATCAGGCGGGCGACCGCGATATCAGCCGCGAATGGGAACAGCGATTCCGCGTGCCGGTGTATCGCACCGTGCAGGAGGCGCTGACGCTGGGCAGCGACGACTTGGCCGTCGACGGTGTCCTGCTGATCGGCGAGCACGGCAACTACCCAATCAACGACAAGGGACAGAAACTCTATCCCCGGTTCGAGTTGTTCCTGGAGATCGCGGACACGTTCCGGCGAACCGGCAAGTCCGTCCCGGTGTTCAACGACAAACACCTGTCCTTCAGTTGGATCAACGCCAAGCGGATGGTCGACACTTCGCGGGAACTGGGCTTCCCGATGATGGCCGGGTCTTCGGTCCCGATCGGCTATCGTGACCCCGATTGGGACCTCCCGTTGGGCACGCCGCTCAGCAAGGCCGCCGCTGTAGCGTTCGGTAGCAAGGAACCCTACGGATACCACATGCTCGAAGCGATGCAAGCGGTCGTCGAGCGCCGCAAGGGCGGAGAATCAGGCGTCGCCTGGACGCAGTGTCTTGAGAACGAAGCCGTCTGGAACTATCTTGACCGCACGCCCTGGGCACAGAAGCTCTTTGACGCGGCGCTCTCGCGGGCCAAGCGTCGTGAACCAGGCAACCCCCGCGAACTCGTCAAGGAACCGACGGCGTATCTCTTCGGCTATCGCGACGGCCTCGAAGGGGCGACGTTCGTGATGAACGGGCTCATGCGCGACTTCACAGTATCCGTGCTCCCCGAGGGTGCCAGTGAACCTCTTTCTACGCTGATGTGGCTTGAATACGAACAACCCGTCCGCCACTTCGCGTGCTTGGTCCAAAAGCTCGAACCGTTCTTCGAAACCGGCAAGCCCACGTATCCAGTCGAGCGCACTCTACTCGTCAGCGGCATGCTCGACTTCGCGCTCGAGTCGCGCATCCAAGGCTACAAGCGGCTGGATACGCCCGCGCTTGCGGTACGATACATAGCCCCGCGCGAATCGCAGTTTTGCCGCGGCATACCACCGTGGGCGTGACCGCAATTGAGCGGATTCGCGGAGAGAACATATGCCCGACGCACCGAAGAGAATCGCCTCCATCAACACTGTCATCTGGGAAGGCCGCGCCTCCCATGCCCGAACTATCGTCGGTGAATACCTATTCGGGTTCAACGGGAACGGCCGAGCGCCCCATCCGCGGTCAGAGATCGTTTCCATCTACACTCACCAAACACCCGAGAACGACATCAGCCGCGATTGGGGCCGGGACGTAAATATTCCCGTGTTCCGCACGATTCACGAGGCCCTAACATTGGGCACCGACAAGCTCGCGGTCGACGGTGTCTTGCTGGTCGCCGAGCACGGCGACTACCCTTTCAACGACAAAGAGCAGAAGATGTATCCGCGCTTCGAACTCTTCCTGGAGATCGCGGACACCTTTCGCCGAACCGGCCAGTCGGTCCCCGTGTTCAACGACAAACACCTATCGTTCACATGGACCAACGCGAAGCGCATGTACGACATCTCGAAAGAACTCGACTTCCCGTTTATGGCCGGCTCATCGGTCACGGTGAACTACCGCGAGCCCGACGTTGAGTTCCCCTGGGGAGCACGGACGAAGCACGGCGTAGTCGTGGGGCCGGGACCGATCGACTCCTACGGGTTTCACATGCTCGAAACCGTACAAAGCTTGATCGAACGCCGCGCCGGTGGAGAAAAAGGCGTCGAGGCCGTGCAATGCCTGGAGGGCGATGCGATCTGGCAGTTCCTCGACAGCACGCCTTGGGCCAAGAAACTTTTCAACGCAGCGCTGTCCGTCAGTGCGAACCGCAAACCCGATCCACGCGTTAAAGATGAACGCGCGGCGCTCTTCCGTGTCTGGCACCGGGATGGCGTCGAGACGGCGGTCTTCCGCTTGCCGCGCGGCTCCGGTGACTTTTCGGTAGCGGTCGACGTTGAAGGCCGCAGCGATCCGGTCGCCACCATGATGTGGCGCAACAAGCCTGATAACCGCAGCTTTGATTGCCTGATTCAGAATATCGAGAAGATGTTTGAGAGCGGCAAGGCGACCTACCCCGTCGAGCGCACGCTGCTCGTCAGCGGCATCCTCGATTCCGTGCTCGAATCACGTATCCAAGGTCACAAGCGCCTGGAAACTCCGCATCTCGGCCTCGCATACCAAGTGCCCAATCAGTCATTCCACTGCACGGGCGGCGAGCCCTGGCGGGTTGGCTAGGATAAGTGTCGGTAGTTAGATCGAGGGAGCGTCACATGAGAATCCTTACATTGTTGGTGTTGAGCGCGGTGGCGTTGTCCGCGCAGGCGAAGAAGCCGCTGATTGCGATCGCGGGCGTGAGCCATGAGTCGAATTCGTTCAATGTCCTGAACACCCAGCTCGAAGACTTCAACTACGACCCCGAGCAGTCGCAACAAGAATTCATCGACTACTACGCGAAGGCTGACACCACCATTAGCGGCTACATCGACGGGGCGGAACGATTCGGGCTTGATCTCTATCCGACTACCGCTGTGAGGGCGACGCCCAAGGGGCCTGTGACCGACAAGGCCTTTGACTTCCTCACGGCCAAGATCATCGAGCAGCTAAAGGCCGCTCCCAAGCTTGACGGCATCTTCCTCGCCTTGCATGGCGCGATGGTCGTCGAGAGCTATCCGAGCGGCGATCTGGAGCTAACGAAGCGTGTCCGCGAAGCCATGGGACCGAAGATCCCGATCATCGTCACGCACGATTTCCACGCCAACGTTGATCCCGACATGGCGAAGTACTGCAACATATTGATCACCTACAAGGAGAACCCGCACCTCGACACCAAGCAGCGCGGCATTCAAGCAGCGCGCATCATGTCCCGTGTCGCGAAGGGTGAAGTCAATCCGACGATGGTGATCGTCAAGCCGCCGATGATGTACAACATCGTCTATCAGTACACGTCGATTGAACCGTTGGCGCCGATTGTTCGCGAAAGCCGCCATCTCGAAGAGAACGAGAAGATCCTCGCCGTGAGCGTTCCCGGCGGATATCAGTACGCCGATGTCCCTTGGATGGGGCCCAGCGTCATCGTCGCGACCGACAACGATCCTGAGCTGGCACAGCGAGAAGCGCAACGACTCAGCGACATGCTCTGGGGCACGCGCGACAAATTGGAGTTGAATGTGCCCACTCCCGCCGAAGCGGTGAAGACTGCGATGGAAGGCGGTAAGTATCCGGCGGTGCTGATCGACATGGGTGACAACATCGGCGGCGGCACACCCGGCGACAGCACGTTCATCCTCGACGAACTAATCAAACAGAAAGCCGAGGGCTGGGTGGTTGTTATCGCGGACCCGGAAGCGGTGAAGACAGCGTTCACGACCGGTGTCGGCGGAGCTTTCGACATGGCGATCGGCGGCAAGACCGACCACATGCACGGCAAGCCGGTGCGTGTGCGGGGCCGCGTGCGGTCGTTGCACGAAGGCCAGTACGTCGAACCGGAAGTCCGTCACGGCGGCGGCCGCTACTGGGACATGGGTCACACGGCGGTCATCCTTGTCGAGGGCTCGGAACTCGACATGCCGAACCTGGTGCTGCTCACGACGAAGCGCTCCAGCCCGAACAGCCTCCATCAACTCATCAGCAACGGCGTCTATCCGGAGCGGCAGAAGATTCTCGTCGCGAAAGGATGCATCGCGCCGCGCGCCGCGTACGAGCCGATCGCCGGTGTGATGATCGAGGTCGACAGCCCCGGCGCGACGGCCGTCAATCCAGCGCGGTTCGAATTCAAGCGAGTGCGGCAGCCGTTGTTCGGCATCAAGTAGCCGCCGCGATGTCCACCGTGCGTTCCGCTATTCCTATCACGCTTCCGTGCGAATGTAGGAGCACGCCGGGAAGGAACATCGCGGCCACGCCAGAAGCCAACGAACCCTGCGCCCCATCTCCCACCGAGGCCCGACCGCTAGGGAGTGGGTTACCAGCCCACCCCCAATCGTGGCGTCTCCTCCAAAGCGTGCGCCGTCGTCTCCACGTCGTCCCGCCAAAGGCCGACAGTGTGCGCGCTATCGCGCTGTTGAGAACAAGAGGCCTACAAAGCTGTTCCTTCGGAGCCGGTCTCAGATCTTCACATGCGGACTAACACCATTCAGTGCGGCCGTCACACACTCTCGCTGGAACGCTCTCTCATCATGGGCGTCCTCAATGTGACGCCCGACTCGTTCTCTGACGGTGGTTTGTTCCTCGACGCTGGCCGAGCCGTTGAACAGGCGCGGAGGCTTGTCGACGAGGGAGCAGACCTAATCGACGTAGGCGGGGAAAGTTCACGTCCCGGTTCAGACGCTGTTTCCGAAGAGGACGAGCTGAAGCGAGTCGGGCCGGTTATTGAGTCCTTGGCCGCCAAGCTAGACGTACCGATATCGATCGATACTTACAAACCGGCGACGGCCGATCGCTGCCTTGCCCTCGGCGCGACGATGCTCAACGACATCACGGGACTCCGCGACGCCGCGATGCGGGAGGTCGCGGCTCGGCATGACGTGCCCACCGTCATCATGCACATGCAGGGCGAACCGAAAACGATGCAAGCGGAACCGTCCTACGGCGATGTCGTTTCGGAAGTGAAAGACTTCCTCGGACAGCGAGCGCGGGACGCGGAAGCCGCCGGCGTCCGGCAAGTCATCATCGATCCAGGAATCGGTTTCGGCAAGACCGTCGCGCACAATATGACGCTGCTAAAGCGCCTCGCGGAGTTCAATGACCTGCCGTATCCGTTGCTCGTAGGAGTCTCGCGCAAGTCTTCGATCGGAGCGATCACGGGCGCGCCTGTCGATGACCGGCTGCCGGGAACCTTGGCGGCGACGGCAATTGCGGTTCTCAACGGTGCGAACATGGTTCGAGTCCACGACGTGAAGGAATGCAAACAGGCGGTGCAGATTGTCGAGGCTATTCGGAAAGCCTGATGGATCGGATACTTATCACCGCGGCGCGACTGCCGGCGCACATCGGCGTTACCGATGAAGAGCGCGCACAGCCTCAGACCCTCGTCTTCGACATCACGCTACTCCGTGATCTGCGCGAAGCCGGCCGCACGGACGACTACACGAAGACTGTCTGCTACGCCGAGGTTGTCCGCGAAATCGAAGATATCCTAACGAAGCCGTTTCACCTCATCGAAGCCGTAGCGGAGTCGGTTGCTGCGCGCGTCCTCTCGGGCTTTGCGGTAGACGAGATCACGGTCCGCGTCGCAAAGCCAGGAGCCTTTCCAGACAAGCCTGTCGATCACGCCGCGGTTGAAATCACAAGAAGACGTAATGGTTGAGGCCCATATCGGGCTCGGCTCCAACCTCGGAGACCGCCGCGAAAACCTACGCTACGCGCTCGACCGCCTTGAGCAAGAGTCTTGCAGGGTGAAGAAGATCTCGTCGCTTTACGAAACCGATGCGGTTGACTGCCCGGGGGGGAAATTCCTCAACGCCGTGGCCCTGATTGAAACCGCTCTCGCTCCCGACGCCCTGCTGAAGTTCTTGCTCAAGGTCGAGCAGGAGCGAGGACGAACACGCTCGGCAACCACCGAAGCACGCACGCTCGACCTCGACCTACTCCTCTACGGCCAGGAAGTCATCACCACGGAAGGCCTAACAATTCCCCACCCAAGAATGCACGAGCGAGCCTTCGTTCTCATTCCCCTCGCGGAGGTATCGCCGGACCTCCAGCATCCGGTACTCTCGACGCCTATGAGTGTCCTCGCGGATGAAGCACCTGACAAAGAAACAGTCAGCCTGCTAGAGCACAGTTGGTTTCGAAGTGAGGCCGCTGCGGTGAGTTCTGAGCGCTAATTAATTGCCCTTTGCCGCGTGCGCGTCCTTGTACCGCGCTAACGCCTCCAAGCAAAAGCCCGTCGTCAGTTCCGCCGAACCCCAATGCTCCACAGGACCGTTGTAGAACGCATGCCGAGGCCATGAGCCATCGCGAGCCTGTGAGTCAACGATGTTCTGAATAGCCGCGTCGAGGGCAGGGTTTCCCGGTGCAAACGTCAACAACGTAGACGCAGCCACTCCAGTGAGCAATGCCACTCCAAATGATCCGTCTTCACACTGCAACTCCGCGAGACGTTCTACGATCGTCGGTCCGGCCTCACCTAGGCTTGGCGAGCTATGGAGATGAGCGCGCGACACCATGTAGTAGATCGCCAACGGTGATGAGTAGTAACTATAGACATCACCTTCCTTGCCCGACTCGATGAGTTCGACAATGTAACGGATCGCCGCCGCCGTAGAGTCATTCTCCCCGAGATAAAGAATGACGTTTGCATTCACCGCGGGATCAATTTCCTCGGGTGGCACCCAGTCAACCTCTTCGCAAAACCGAGGATTGCCGCGTTGCTCCTCCGGCATCGGCGGCTTGACGGCATTCGCTGTCTTCTCAATTGCTCGAAGCGCGAGGTAGAGCGCAGGGTTCCGAAGCAACAGTCGGGGCCGGCGCATGATCCAGACGAGAAACACGCCCTGTTTATTCTGATGAGTGAGAAACGTCTTTTCGTTTGGCGGAATGTCTCTACCGCACCTCCGCAGAACGTAGGAGACACAAGAGGTGTCGTCAAGGTCGGGTGAGACTCTGGTGCGCTTGAAGTTCCGGGATGAATAGTACCGCCACAACCCAGCGCCCTCCATTTCGCTCACCAGGAAGTCGCTGGCCCTGGAAACCATCCCGTCGACCGCCGGATGAGAGACGTAGCTCAAGCTGTGCGTGATGAGAGACGTGA
>Ga0302123_10002208_pt1 | contig 13358 bp, 10 predicted proteins | sample CB21_321_MG_FD_203109 | JGI IMG/M metagenome (GOLD analysis project Ga0302123, IMG submission 203109) | Marine microbial communities from Western Arctic Ocean, Canada - CB21_32.1 | ecosystem: Environmental > Aquatic > Marine > Oceanic | place: Canada: Western Arctic Ocean | collected 2017-09-28 | reverse complement strand
TTACAAGAGATTTCCTCAATCTGATGGCTTCCTCTGTTCCGAAGGACATATTTCCACCATTTATCAACCGGATAACAAAGGAGATTGGAGATGTAGGAGAGAGGAGTGTTTTGGTTCAGATGGGCTTCCAAGAAAAGCAGCCCCGAGTCGATGGGTCAGTGTGTGCACGGGTGGCCATTTACACCCCTTTGATTACTGGAATTGGGCACATTCTCAAAGTGATGATGAGTGTAGTGGTGGCACTAGGAATTCTAATATTGATGTAAATAGGGATGAATCAGCATCTTACACACTTGAGGGTTTCACGGTCGAATGCCGTTCTTGTGAGGCATCCCGGACAATGGGGAGGGTTCCTTACTTGAGCGAAACAGAAAGACCGCCATGTAAAGGCTGGATACCTTGGCTAGATGGAAGAAGAAGTGAGGAGTGTGATCTTCGAATGGAACACAAACAAACTTCCAATATTTCTGTAACATTTACCAACAACTCAGCAATAATGCTGTTACCCTTGGAAGTTAGCTGGTCTTTTGCTCAAAAACCAGGGGTTTTGACTTTCAAAGATTGCGGCAATTTTGAAGATATGAAAGAATTATACAACTCAGAAGCCTCGTATGCAACCACAATGAAAAATAAACTAATTAGGGTATTAGCTAATTCCTCATATGTCAAGGACGGGGAAGTGGAAGACAAGTTTTTCAGACATCTAGAAGAGTATGTGAACATACAACATCGCGGATTAACAGTTTCAACTCTGCGAATGAGTGAGATAGCAGCATTGAGATACTCTGAAAATGATGACTTTGGTAAGGTTGAAGATGAAAATTTTGACTCCAGAGAAGTAGTTGGAATGAGGGTATCGCCTAGAAGGGGTGAATGGGCGGCATCGAATTGGCCATTAGAGATGATTTCCAGAGCTGATAGGCTGACTGCCTTAGAGTATGTTACTGGTTTGACAAGAATTCTTCCAGCTGGCGATGAAGTTGTTACTCAATCGATAGATAGTCCGAAAGACTCGAGGGATATATTTGGAATTAGTAGGTATAATCATGGTGAAGGAATATACGTTCAAATCAGTAATTCCTGGCTACAGGAAAAAGTAAACAATAGAGCCTCAGAATTAGATTCTGATCATGCAAATATGAGCTTATGCTCTGGTAAATTACTCCCTAGTTTCAGAGAACAGATGCCCGCCGTGGAAAAACCAAACGGCCAAAGTTCCCTAACAATTTTACATACATTCTCTCACTTAATCATCAAAGAATTATGTGGAATGAGTGGATATGCTTTGGGCTCAATCAGGGAAAGGCTGTATCTCGATGTAGACGATGAAGGATTGGTAAAAACTGCTGGCATTTTACTATACACATCAGGCCCTTCCTCCGATGGCACCCTTGGAGGCCTTGTCTCACAAGCTACTGAGGATAGGATAACAGAAGCGGTAAGGAGAGCACTAGACAAAAAGGAGAACTGCTCCAACGACCCAGTATGTTACTCTCACAAACCAATAGGTGATGAGGTGAATGGTGCCGCGTGTCACACTTGCGTCCTTCTACCCGAAACGTCCTGCGAACTTCGCAACTTCTTCCTAGATAGAAAGTGGTGATAGCATGAATCTTGAAGACGTTAGTGTTCATTTTACCGATCCAACAGGGACATTACCCACAAAAGGCCGTAGACTCAAGGGCGCTCTTGAGGATATGATTTATCGCGCTCGAGAGAATATAATACTAATATCATATTCAATGTCAACATTCAGCGAAGAATGGTTCTTGTGGGAAGAGATAGAAGAAAAAATATCCCAAGGAGGCATTCAATTGAAGGTATTTGGTGACAAAGAAAATCAAGTAGCAAAAATAGTCAACAGGTATCGTAATTCAGGAGCCAGAGGATGGGCTTGGGCACCTGAGCAGGGTAAGGACAGTATATTCCATATCAAGGCATTAATCGTCGACGAATCAATCTATTTGGGGTCTGCCAATTTTAGCAAGCTTGCCACAACATCAAGTGCAGAATGGGGGATTATTTCCAAAAGTCCCGATTTGTGTAGAGAACTAATTCGATATCTGAACCACTTAGTTAACGAGGGCCGAATGAAAGAGATTTAGTGCGTAGGAGACAACTATTATGAGCTGTAAATGTAGATCTAATTCCCCACTATCCTATGGTTCTATAGTACACTGTTCGGAGTGTAGCAAAGTTCGATGGTGTGCGGAACAGGGTAGTACAAATCTATGCAAAATTCCGACCATCGAAGATGGCAAAATTATCGAAGAAAAGTCAGGGGGCTTTTCAAATCCGTTTTTCAAAAAAATAAAGAAAATTCCGAAGAGAACAAGACTCCATGCTCTCGAAAATTGGTTATCTAGGAAACCCCATAGTCTGCAGGATAGATTTGATTCAATCAATCATTTTCTGTCGGAATTTGGATTAGAAATTAGACGAATATATTCTGAAAATAAAATTGTCAAAGACGAATCAATCCTATTGTGTGCTAAAGGCTGGACAGCTCAAGCGATTGAGTTGACTGAGTGCCCTGATGGACATCCAAGAGGTGACTCTGGAGGTGTATTTTGGCAAGATAATGATAACATAGATGCGTTCAAAAATTTAGGAGAAATCTTGTTGGGTGGTTACAAGAAACAGCAAAAGGACGCTATTTCGCATTCTTTAGAAAACCCTGGTTCATTACTCATTACTGCCCTGCCAACAGGATTTGGAAAGACAAGAATAGGTCAAGTGATTACCTGGTTGAATAGAAGAGAAGGAGTGGGCGGACCAACCTTACTTATTTCCCCGTTAATTGCCCTAATGGATGATCAAAGAGACCAGTTCAAAAAATTCAATCAAGTGTTAGAGGAAAACGGACTAAAAACTCTGAATTGCTATTTTCTCACAGCCGCAGAAGAGACTCCATACGAAGAAATTCTCCAGAAATTGAAAAACGATGAAGTGGATGTTCTTTGTTGCTCACCGGAGACCCTACTCAATCCTGTAGGACGGTCTCATTGGGTGGAAATTTTCCTTCAAATGACTAAGCCATTTAGTGCGATGGTTGTGGATGAGGCGCATATGGTGGGGGAATGGGGAGCATCAATTCGACCTGAATTTCAACTTCTTGGTTGGGTTAAGGATAGACTGTTAGATAGGGAAAAATCATTGCGAGTTATCCTAATGTCAGCTACAATAACAAAGAGTGAGGAAAAGGAGTTAAAGAAACTCTTCCAAAGAGGATTGACTACTCTGCCTACAATTAGAGAACCAAGGATTCGGGAAGACCTTTCTTTCAATGTTATTATTGCTGGAGAAAGTGAAGAAGACTTTGCAGAAGAATGGATAGAATTTCTCACTAAAGAGCGAGCAAAAATCCCTTCGGCATGGTCTGCTGAACAAGCAAATAAAGTGGATATAAAAGGCCGACCGCCATTGCTAGTTTACACTCCTAAGAAAATAAATGCGGAAGGTCTAATCAAAAAAACCGTAACTGAGATAATGTGTTCAGGGAATAAAAAATTAGTAAAATCGTACACAGGCGACACCTCTTCTGATCAGAGAAATAAGTTAAGAGAAGATTTCGTTAATGACAAAATTAGGGCGTTAGTAGCAACAAGCGCTTTTGGCATGGGGATTGATAAAACAGATGTTTGGACAATTGCTTATATTGGAATGCCACATAGTTTGAAAGGTCTTTACCAGGGATTTGGTAGAGCAGCAAGAGGCTCTCATTGGGGTAAAATCGACTCTTATGGATTAGACACCGCTACTTCTCAATTAAGAAGTGGAAATTGTTTAGCCGTAATTCCAGATAAGCAACCCAGAGGCTTCAAAGCCCAATTAGGTAAAATGAAAACTATGGAGAGAGTATATGATATGTTTCGTTTATCTCAGCAAGCTAAATTTACATCTAACGGATACGCTATTGTCCCGGTTTTACCAAAAGAAAATACGGGAGCTTATTGGTCACCTCACAAAGAAATTTATTATGATGAAAATGACGATGAAGACGATACAATGGACACCTGGTCAATAGAACAGGAGATGAAAAAATACTCGAAGAAAAAAGAAAAAGAAAGAAGAAAAGAGATGGGTCGGCTGAAAAGAAAACAAGCACTATTTCAGTATAACATGTGGACAATAGCTTGTTTACAAAGAACCGAAGATGTCGAATTCATGGGGCTCCACTCCCCTATTCTTTCGGTTAACAAGAAAACAACAGAGGAGGTTGATTTGTTTCAAACGTTGGAAGAAGGGGGTTATTCGAAGGTCCTAGCTTCTCTACCAAGTGGCCATAATCCGAAAATATCTATGCCTAAAAGACAAGAAAGGCTTGCAGTGTTACGATTTAGAAAGAATATTATAGGATTTGAGGAACTAAAAGATATGACTTTACGAGGTCATAAATATCTTCATGACCGCCATACAAAAGGACGTCAGGAATTACAGAAATTTCTCAAACGAGTATCTGAGGGTTCTTGTGTTAGGAAATCTCTAGCTCCAGCGATTGGAGCTGATTCGGCAGATGTAAAGAGCTGCTTAGAAACAGAACTAGAGAGATTACAGATGCCTTGTAATGTTTGCAGAACAAGTACAAGGTTAGGTTTTGGTACCTTGAAAGAGGGAGGATTCCTTTGGAGTGAACAGAAAACTATCCTTAGGATTCAGGGTAAAAAAGTTCCTAGCCAAAAAATTTCTCTTCACTCGGCAACACGAACTGATATGCGTAATTTGGTTGACGAGGGGATGTATGAAGGACTGATAACTAGAGGCAATGAAATCGAGATTCCTCGCAAACTTACCGAAGGATATCTCGCGAAAATTGGACAAAACTATCCATTATTTTCAATTGAAGGAAAAAAGATTTGCGATTTGATGGCAGAAAGCACAGAATATTTTTCTGACATGGGCAAATTAGAATGGCCATTCTGGCCAGATCCCTCCGCCGCAATCTTAATCTTTGCCGGAAAGGCAAGGATTGTTGGAGATAGTGTCTGCAACAAGGAGGTTGTCGAATGAGCAAAAAATTACCTAGTGAATATATTCCGAAAATAAAGACAATAGAGGTTAGGCTCGACAAGCTCTTTGAGTTTGACCAACTCGAGGGGGTCGAAGATTTTGGATTTGACATCCCGCCTATACAAAGAAATTACACATGGGCATTCGGCTCAGAATCAGATGAATCCTCCGATGATAGTGCGTGGCGCTTGCTCAAGGATTTACTGGAGTTCCATGATGCAGATTTGGAGGGACGAGACACATATTTCCTCGGGACTGTTATATTATTCAGCATGAAAGGGAACTCACGTTTGCAGATTATGGATGGACAGCAGCGAATGACATCTTTAATTTCCTTGATGTCGATGATTCGCCACATGCTTGTGTACTATGGTAAGGACGAAGTCCTGACAGATATGATGGGCAATCAACAATCAGCTCTCGATTGGGCTGAAGATATTAGAGTTGATTTCCTCGAATACAAGGGTATGCTTTCCTTAGTACCCAAAAATGAAGATGACCAAAATACACTAAACGAGTTACTTGAACTCCCTGGATTTGTAGACCCTAATGATCAAGAAAAGGGGCCGGAATTTCTACAGCCGAGAGGAACCATTTCCAATCCAAGAGTTGGATTGTCTGGTAGCTATCTGTATCTAGCGTCAATTGGTTATTGGGAAATGTTGAGAGACAGATTCGATTTGGATGGAGATGGACATATCAATGTTGAAGAGCTTGAGGAACTATTGAAATTCTATAAAACTCTGAGATATAGAGTCATTGTTAACAGGACCATTACTTCTGACATTGGTTTGGCATATCGGATGTTTGTTACTGCAAATACCAGAGGTAAACCACTGAATAACTTCGATCTATTCAGAGGACTTGTTCAAGCCAGAGGCTATGAGTTGGAATTCTCCAAGGAAGAAACAAATCTGATGGAAGCTCACTTAGAGTTATGTGAAGATTTGCTCAATTCAGCGGTAGAAGCAAAATGGAAAGGAAAAGCCGACGACAAAAAGTCTGAAGAAATAGACAAAATAATGGCGAATAGCGCTTCTGTAAGGAAAGGAAAAGTAATTGCTGCGAAAAACGTTTCAGCAACATTTGAAAGAGAAATCAGGGATGAACTTTCTACTTGCGACCAAGTAATGAATCTGATTGATTTTACTAAAGATTTCATCAACCATTGGGATCAATTACCCATTCACAGGAAAGACCAAACTTACAGAGATGGCTTTTCACCTGAAAGGATGATATACAGAAGGTTTCAGCGTCTTGGGATCAAGCAACACCTCCCTCATATTGCAGTAATGCAAGTCGCTGAGTGGGAAGAAGAGGAAATTTACGATTATCTTTGGTTGATGGAATGCTTCGTGATGAGGTCGATGGTAGCTGGCGCCAAAGGTATTGCTGGCGATCTGTACGGGTTGATGGGTTTTGCACAGAAAGTATATGATGAAAACGACCCAAGCGAAGTAATCCACTACTTGAGAGAACATCTTCTCGATAAGGGTGATGCCAAGAACTCTAATGGCTGGTCTGCCTTGAATACAACTCATCTAAAGCCCAAAGCAGCATACGTATTGCTCCACGCTATTGCCGGTAAGGATTTGAGGCGCCACGATCCAGGTCCGCGGATACAAGGCCTACATGTTAGACCTCTATTGCCAAAATATGACTGGAGTGCCGCGAGAGTCGGGTGGAAATACACCGCGAACGAACAGATCAATCCTGGTTATTATTCAACGAAGGTAGGTAATTGGTTCCTGCTCCAAGGAACAGGTTCAGATATCGATAGAGTAAAAGGAGCTCCTCCATACCATAAAATTTCAGAATGGAAGGATATGGGGACCGGAAGCACTTGTGCTGCACTTGATGACATAGATGATTTATGGGGTGCTTCCGATATTGAGGACAGAACACGCGAATTGATTGATTTATGCAAGTTTTTCTATCCGAAAGATTATCTTAACGGTAAAAAAAAAACCTGACCCCCTCACCAAATGAAACGAATGCTGAACAGCATTTGCGACCAGTAATTGAGAAGGTAGGGCCATCACGATTTATCCTAATTTTATCGCGTACACAATTGAAGAAGGCCACAATTAATGCAAATTTGTTAGTAAGGGAATGTTTCCTACAGGGCGGGTTGGTTGATTTCGATGAGTTAAGTCCCGGCGAAAAGAAAATTATGCCTTGTGTGATGTATATCTCGGGTGAAGAAATCGAAAGTCAAGTGTCCTTATTTATCCCAAAAAGGAGGGGGGAAACTCAACCAGAACCAAGATTTTGGCCTTACAAATTAGCAAGCTTGGTCGATGCGGGGACCTCACTTTGGTTTACAGCCAAGGATGGCAGATTGGAAGTTCGAGATTCAATCAATTAGGTAGGAATCAATATGCTCTGCAATGGCTTTTGCCAACCGAGGAGGGACAGCATTCGCAACCTGTGTGTATTGGGGAACATCCTCTCTTCGCCTTTCTCCTCCAGTAGTTCGCTTTCCATAAAAATGGAAATGATCGGGAAAGGTCTGTAATCTAGCACATTCTCTCACAGATAAGGTTCTTGGCATATTGATATCATAATGGACATAATCATCTGGAATTGAAACGACAGTAATTTTTGGAAATTTATCAGCAGCCAAAGGTCTCTGACTATGTTTACTAGTTTCAAAATCTGTTCCTTTCAAACTATCAACAGTTTCTCCTTGAAGATATTTCCTGAATCTCTGCTGCACCGTATCCCCGTGATTTGGAATCCTTGTGTTCATCGTTGCACCTTTTATTGTGGTTCCAGAAATAGAACGCATTTCTCTTTGGTAAATTGTTCTAGCGGGAATCTTGTAATTCTCTAACTCTTTGTCGACACCCCCCCCATATTTCGTGTATGTATTCAAATCTCCCAAAACCTTCTCCGCGGTTAGATCTTTATTCATTCGTTTCAAATTCCAAGTTTCCTTTGGCAGGACGATTCTTCTTTGATTAGTGTAATTCTTGTGTATGCCAATTAAAATGAATCTGGCTCTTAGTTGAGGAACTCCGTAAAAACAAGAGAATACCTTTCCAGCTGCAACTCTGTATCCTATTTTTTCTAAACTAGAGACTAAGTGTTCCTGAAGATTTAATCCATATCTGTTGGAGAAACCAGGTACATTTTCAAAAAATACAGATTTAGGTTTAATTTTCCTGATTACTCGCAAAAATTCTCTATACAATTTGTTTCGGGGATCATTCGCAATGTTTGGACCAGCATTTGAGAAACCTTGACACGGAGGCCCTCCAGCTACGCAATCAATCTCAAATGGCTTAATTTTCATGGCGTCAATATGTTTGTTCAGGAAAACTTTCTGCATAGGGCCTACAATCATCCTATCCTCTTTTCCAATCAGAAGGTTTTTCCTATAAGTTTCAGCTGGATCGGGATGTAACTCATTCGCGTATAGGGTCTCGAATCCAGACTGGTGGAAACCTAGTGCGACCCCGCCGCACCCAGCGAAGAGATCAACCAAACTTCTCGATGACTCAATCACATCACTCGGAACGAGCACCAGGTAATCAACCCTGGGATTAAAGCCACTAACCAAAGGCCCGATTAAATTACAAATTTCAATTCCGAGCAGGCACTTTCTTCCAAAGCCACCAAACACCAATGGCCCAGATTATTGCGATTGTTAATTGTAAGGCCAATAAAAGCAAAATATCTTTCCAAAAAGTACATGAACAAACTGGTTGAATTTTATCAACCAGAATAGTCTATGAAGAAATAAAGTCGTTATGGCGACAAAGTATCAATAAATAACCTAAAATGAATCTAAACCTTTCTGAACTGTACCATCGCGTTTGACATTTCCTTGTAATGCTTTCTTGAATTCTCGTGCCTTCTTTAGTCCAATTCCTGGAGCCTTGGCCAAATCCTCTGCGCTTGTATTTTCAAACAAATGTACTGCAATCTTCTCAAATTGCTCCTCAGTTAGACCAGCCTCTTGGAGTTTATAGGATGGATATTCCTTGTCGTATTGCTGCTCAGGTATGTTCGGCTCAGAATCATAATCCGTCAAAGTCGGCCGCCACTTAATCACGTCTGGATTGAGATCGCAACCCCAAGCCCTCCTTCCCAGGCGCATAGCAGTCCTGCTTGTGGAGAAGGTTCCAGAAAACGGGTCAGCCACTAAATCTCCCTTATTGGTGGTGCACAGGATGATCCTTTCAAGCAGTTCTTCTGGAATTTGATTTGAGTAATCTTTTTTGTCCTTGCTAACATTCTTGCATAGGTTGACCTCCCACCAGTTGTACAGGTTGGTGCCCATCTTACCTTCTTCGTGAATCAATTTCTTGATTCGGCTATCAGTGGGATTCTTGTAGGGTTGAACCACTCTTTCTCCGTAAAATTCAGGCTCGCCCTTGACTAGCCAGAGGATGGTCCTACTGGCATTAGTCCACTTCTTTGTGGAGTGCCCGAAGTTAGCAGGGTAGGCCCAAGTTATCCATTGGTGGAACTTCCATTTCTTTGTCAGACGTGGCCACATTTTTGCTAAATCTTGCGGATAGTGGATGATGAACAAGTTAGCATTGTCGTCAGCAGCCTCGTAACATGAATCAAAAACATCTTCCATCATTTGATGATAATCTTTCTCAGGTTGGTTATCGCTAACTTCACCGTAATCAAATCCTAAATTATAAGGAGGATCTGTCAAAAATAATTTAATTCCTTTATTCTTTTTTAGCACACGTCCATCTGATGCTGAACCGTGACGAAACTCACCAACACATATCTTATCACCACCTGTGCTATGATAGGCATAAGATGGTTTACGACTAGACTTGGCCATTTCATAACCCCGAGGTTTTTGTCAAAAATTGATAGTCTATAAGATAATTCATTCTCTCTTTATTTGGCTAGGCATTTTTTGCATCACATAATTGTCTAGCAAATCAAAGGGGATAAGATAGGCTTTACTCAACTGTCCAGGTCGATTAAAATTAACCCCAACTCTTGTTTGTGTAATCTTCAGGTTTGAACGATTCTCGGTGATCATCTTCTTCACCGAATCCACGGTTAGGATTCGCATCCACTCCTCGTTCACGACGACCCATAGGTCGGCCTCGTCCGCTGAGAGAGAGAATCCGGAAGGAATCCACGATTTCCCTCCATTGGAGGTTTGGGCGAACTCTAGGTAGTGGTTTCCTGTCTTGATGGAGTCCCAGTCTAATTTGCATTCTATGCCCGTCCCGTCGGGCGCGAGGAAGTCAATCCCGGAGCCTTTTGATTGCCCCTCGACAAAGTTCCAGCCCATCGCCTCCGCGAGCATGAGCTCGTAGCGATTCTGCTCACCTATGAAATCAGATACCCTTGTCATGCTCGATCTATTTACCCCAAAACACTGATACTATACAAGCTATCACTATTAGAAAGAAGGGCGTCGCTGTTATGTGGTCGATGAAGAGGTGATTCTTCCAATAAGTCGTGACTTCTTGAATGAAAAGGGATTTTCAGAGGAGGATCGAAATGGAAAATACAGTGATGAAAATTTCATCAATCTGTTAGTTAACCGTGTCAGGTGTCTTGATCCCGCATGCGATCATTATTTCGATTTCAGACCCGGTGCTTGGGGCTCTTCAGAAGGAAAATGCTGGAGTTGCAATAGAGAATACGTGATTCATGATGATGAGCACATGAGAGTAGTTATTGATCACGGACCGATGGCTGTTGTGGTGGAAAACCCTGATAACAATGAAGGGGGAGGTATCCTTCTTGTCGGTTCAACTGGCGAAGGCTGGGCATTGGCTGATTATATGGAATGGATTGGAGAAGATTACGAAATCGGGAGCATTGAGGAATATGTTAGTGTATGATGTATCACTTGGAGTAAGTTGCAAATCTTGTATCCTTGTTTCTTAGTTCAATTGTTAACGAAGCCTCTAGAATTAGTGATTTTCGTTTTGTTAAATTGTATTGAGAATGAATCTCCATTAAGTCTCGTGCAAGCTCAATCCCGTATTCCTTTACAATTTTAGAACCGCTAGAGTTATTTTTATGAGCATGAAATCTTTTTTCAGGAGTTTTTTGAGTCTGGCCTATATACAAATAACGAATAGGATCATATTCACAATCTTGGTTTGCTTCCCTGAACCGTTTGACTTTATCCATAACTTTCTCTTGTAAGTCGACGATATAGACACAATACTCTTTCGAAATATTGTTTAGAACACACAAATTTGATTCTGCAAATTTGAAAATCAGTTTTTCTTTCGCCTCGAGTGCTTCAATCTCGGTTTCATACCATTTGTAGTGTTCTTGAACAAAACTTTTGGTATGCTTTAGAAGACCCCTAAACTTGTTAGTATGGCCTTTTTTAAGCCAATTTTTCTTCTTTCTACTTAGAAGTTCAACAACAATTATCGTTGATATCTCGCTAGTTCTAGTCCCAATTAGTTGCTTATTCTTGAGACTAGAATCTGGGACATCATCAATTTCAATAACACACAAGTGATGCCCTGCCATGTATAGCCGAATCACTGCACCCACAAATTGTTTCGGGTGAGTTGCATGGGGTTATCCAAAAACCCTCTACAATTTATTTTCCGATACAATGGGCTTTCTATGGTTCGAATTAGACGCTACCCTGTGCTCAAAAATTCTTGATATATTTCGAACTAAGCATCCATCTTACAAGTCTAGAAGATAGAGGATCAGCTTAGTAGGCTCCGCAACTCTCCTACGTCTGCCCCAACTCCCTTCTCTAGTTTGTTGAGATCGCTTCTGACTCCTTCCACACCGGTGTCTATGCCTGTTAGTTTCGTTCTCATCGAGCCTATGACTTGCATCTTTTCGAGTATTCCTTTGAGGAGCTTGTCGCATTTTGCAGTGTCAATAGACTTCGACTTGGCTCCCTTCTTGCTATTTCCTATCACCCTATGCCTCAAAACCTGGTAGGCGACCTCCAACAGGGTGAAGTCCATCTTCTCCCAGTCTACAGCGACGATGATCCTGTCATCACCATTCACCATCCAATTTGCGTGATTGCTCGCTTTATTGTTCAAATCGACAACTCCGATCACTGCTTGTGCACCCCTCAGGGACATAGACTCGGACATTTCGTCCCACAATGTCTTCTTCCCTCTGAGGGTGTAATCTGCTCCACTCTTCGCCTCTGTGCAGATCTTCAGATTGCTTCCATTGGGGTCGACGATATCGATCAGCACATCACCTGTCTTCCTGGCGGCTGTGCCCTTGATATTGCTCGATCCAACACGTTCGATGTTATCCATATTGCCTTTTGTAATGTTGAGGTGAGTTTTGATATCCTCCTCGAAATTAGTTCCCTGAACAATCGCAATCTGGGGGCCAGAGTCCTTGATGACAGCAGTCTTGATCTCCTCTACCAGTGTTTTCATCGCACCTTCGTGAGTTGCCCTGTCCGTCTTCTGCGCGGCCATGAACTTGGATAGGGGTGAGTCGGAATCGTCCAGATCGAAGGCCTTCTGAAATGAACCGTCGTCGTCTTCGAACCAATCTTTGAGCCCTTGCTCAAACTCCGAATCCTCCCCAATCAACTTGTCTGAGACACCTTCCTTCCAGTCTTCAAATGCCTTGTTCACGAAGGAGAGATCGACCGAGCCGCTGCCTTCTATCATGGCCATTAATCCAATCTTGAGTGCTCGGTCGACCCAATCCTTTAGTCGTCCTGGATCGTCCCTAATATCTTCAGGAATTAGACTCGCTATATCTACGCTAACTTCGTGGTCGAATGGCTCGGGCTGACTCATGTGTACCTACTCGTAAAACTTACTATAAACATACCCTTATTGAAGCAAACGGTCAATCATTGGGTGTATGGGCGCTGTAATTTCCGCGCGACCACGCGAGATAGCCGGATTAAACAAGGAACTCTTTCTCGAATGAACTGTTTTTGGATTGAAATAGAAGCTTACTCTTGCCAATCTCATGGGGGCCCCTTACGCTCAGGGGTAATCTCATGGGTACCCATTATGACGTCCATGTCATAGAGAGGGGGCCCGTCAGCAGTATATGACAAAACCTAGTGATGCTAGAAAATTTCCAAGGTTGCCAGTAACATTTTCTGATCTCGATATAGGAGTAGACGGAGATTTTAGAGAACTGGAAATGTGGGTTTCAGGTGTCAAGTCAAAGGGATACATTAATCATAACTATACATCAAAAATTTGGATTCTATTCATGGAACCTCAGTCCCTATTCCCAGAACAAGAATTTGGTACCCGACACTTCAATCTCGATGTTCCGGGGCATCTAATTTGGGGTACGAATGACGAGAACCTGTGGATTCTTGAACATAGGGAAACATGAATCATTTTTCGCCCTTACATGCTTAGTTATGCGCATCATGA
>Ga0302123_10002204_pt1 | contig 13372 bp, 13 predicted proteins | sample CB21_321_MG_FD_203109 | JGI IMG/M metagenome (GOLD analysis project Ga0302123, IMG submission 203109) | Marine microbial communities from Western Arctic Ocean, Canada - CB21_32.1 | ecosystem: Environmental > Aquatic > Marine > Oceanic | place: Canada: Western Arctic Ocean | collected 2017-09-28 | reverse complement strand
ACCGAGAGAATCGGCGGGAGCGTCCCCGCAACCTCAAACCAACTCTCACCCTCATCACGAGAACCATAAAGAACACCCGACTTCGACCCCACATACACCCCAACCGGATCAAGCGAATCCACCGCCACGCTCTCCCGCAAAGTGCTCAAATAAGCGTTCTCCTGCGGCAACCCATCGGTCAAAGCGCACCACGAACTGCCGCTCTCCTCCGACTTGAACACCCTGAACGACCCGCTTGAAGCCGACCGGAAATCACCGCTGTGATTCGGAATCAACCAAACGTGACCCGACTTACGAGGATGACTCCCAATCGGAAATCCAAACAACTCTGGCAACCCCTCGCCAATGTCTTCCCACGTATCACCAAAATCGGGGGTCTTGAACACCCCTAAATGGTGCTGCATGTACTGAACAGCCGGATCGCTCGCATCCACCACCACCACCTTATGAACGCAGTTATCAGCCTCGGTGTCGTACTCAATATTGTCTTCGTCGATCACGTTCGGCCTATCACCAAAAGGCAGGCCATCCGTCTTCCTCACCCAGGTCTCACCGCCATCATCCGTCCGGAAATACACAGCTGCCGAAATACCAACAGCCATACGACCGGCATTGTCTGTATCGAGGATGATCGTATGCAAACACAAGCCGCCAGCGCCCGGACCCCAATTGGGACGAGTCGGCGTCCGCTGCAACCCAGCATTCTCGTGCCACGTTCTCCCGCTATCGTCCGATCGCCACAACGAAGCCGGCATCGCCCCCAGATAAACCACCCCCGGCTCCGACTCACGACCCGGCTGGATGTTCCACAACTTCTCCATCACCAGACCTGAGCCTTTTTCGAACCGAGGATTCTTCTCGGATGTCTCCCATGTCTCGCCAAAATCAGTCGAACGAGAAACCTCAGGACCGTAAATATCGTGATTCTCAACCATGTAAATCGTGCCGTCACGACCATCAAACGTCATGTGATCCACAGAAGAACCACGCCCGTGCGGACCACTCACATCCCACTTCTCACCCGCCGAATCCGAAGTGAGAATAAACCCACCCTTATTGGTCCCAACAAACAAAGCAACCCGCTCACCCATAACCAACCCCCAATCACCCAAACGCAGTCACCGTCATCCTGAACTAGATTCAGGACCTCTCTCCCCCCATATTCCTTCTCCCCGAGGGAGAAAGTTAGGCACGTACTGAGCCTGTCGAAGTATTGAGGGGGAATGTCGACACAGCAACCCACCCCACAACTCAGCCCCCAGGCCCAACCCGAACCGAACGACTCGCAAACCGATACAGCGCAACAATCACCATAATCAGCGCTAATCCGTGAGCAAGCACAAAGGCTGCCGAAAACAGCCTGGAAATTGTGAACACTTCACTACCCTGGATAAGCCATCCCATCAAAGGCAGCGCAAGAGCCGAAACGAACATAATCGCCAGACCAGCAACGAAGCCACGATACGCAAGCCTCATCTCTGGCCAGCCATGCCGACGCCATGCTCGGCGCGCAATCACCGCACCAACAACACTCAGACCAATCGACAACACAATCAGAACCAGAACGAAGAAACCGGTCAAAATACTCATCGGTCGCCAGACTCCCCAGGCTCGCCAACCGCCACTAGGGCCACAGCCGCGATCATTTTGCGAAGCGCCACAACCGCTAACACCGACCCGATCGAAGAAGCGACCCCGACAAGCTGCTGGCCAAGATCATTCGCAGAATAAGTTCGCTGATCAAGCAGCACAGGCACAAGAATCTGGCGAATAGCCAGAATCACCACGACCAACCCGAATCCAACTACCGCCCACGTCGTCCCACGCAGCCTGAACCGTCGCCGAGCGATGAACATGAGCACGAGCCCCGTAACCGGCGCAATCCAACTAACAACCGATCGGATGACCTCAGAAATCTCTTCCATAACTCCCCTTCAAAACAAGCAAACACCGTCATCCTGAACCAGATTGAGAACCTCTCACCCCTCAGAAGCTACACCCCCACATCCCGGCCAACACCAGCAACAGCCGGACCCGTGTTAATCCCAAACCGCATCTCCAAATTCCGCCCCGTCTCCGACCGACGCCTACTCAAATACGCACACATTTCCAAAGCAACCCTAACCAGCGCCACAGGATGATCCGGCTGAACCTCAGGCACACCCGCCGCCACCAGATAGTTATCACCCGAAGTCGAAATCTTCTCCACCCCATGGCGGATCGTAATCGCATCGAACTCCGTAAACACCTCGTTCAACAACCCCACCATCTCCTCAGGAGAAAGAGTCGTAGCCAACACCGTCGAACCCACCATATCGGCAAACAAAACACTCACCGAATCGAACCGATCAGCAACATTCTCCGTCCCATCCTTCAACCGAGCCGCAATCTTCGCCGGCAGCACGTTTTCCAACAATTTCTCAGAACGACCCCGCTCATAATCCACCAGCTCCTAAGCCACATCGTTCTGCTTCACGAAATATGCCAGCAAGAAGAACGCAATAGACGACGGACCCGCAATATTCCCTGCAAACAAGGTCAGCCTCGCCCACACCGGAACGTTGTTAGCGTGATCCAGAGAAGAATCGATCAAGGCCCCGAATACCACGGCCGCAATAAACACCAGGAACCAGAAAATCGACATCCGCTTGCTCGAATAAACAATTGCACCCATAGGCGTAACCAACGCCCAAATCACCACACCGCTTGAACTAACGAACCCGCCAAGCGCAAGCATCAAAAACAACGGCAGCAACAGGTTGAGCGACAACGGAAAAAACTCGAAGAACCTGTACTTGCCCCCCATGCGATAAACAACGATCTTCAGAATCGTTAGTGGCGTGTACAGAAACGGAATGATCGACCTCAAAGCCTCGTCGGCCACCAGGTAAATCAAACCCCAGCCAATCGCAGCCGGAATCACCAGGATCGCCGACAAAATTGCAGTGGATTTACGAAGGTGAATCTGCTCGGAATCACGAACATCGTACGTAACAGCGTTGGCGAACCTGAAAAGCCCCGTGCCAACACCCCGAAAAGGCTACCTTACTTCAAACTTGCTCGTCTCACTCCCAACCTCAAGCGATTACCGTGCAGTGATCGATTCTGGAGTCTCCGACTTCTCAGCGGAAGTTGAAGTCAAGGTCGACGACTATGGTGACCAGATGTTTGGCGTAGTCGCTCGCTACTCTGGCGAACACGACTGGATCATGGCTTTCCATGATGGAGCCAACCACATCGTTCTCGGCAAAAAGGTCAACAACGAACTCGCTAACGGCGACAAAGTCGATCCAGAAAATCTACATGCCGGCGGATTCCAGGAAATGGGCCGTTTTGCAATCGACATGAGCGAACGGAAGAAAGCTCACAAGATCAAAATAGTTACCAGCGGCGACACCATCCAGGTCTACGCTAACGGTGACCTGATTCTTACTAGACCCGAGACTGACCACACCGACAACCCCAACGCCACCAAAGTCGGAGTCTTCTCCCGAGCAGTCGGCGTAAACAGGTTCGACAAGTTCACTGTCAGCCAGGACGGCGGCGGCGGCGGTAAGGGCGGCGGAAAGCCAAGTAAGAAAGGCGCTTCAGCACCAGAGCCTTCAACAGCCCCCGGTGGTGACGATGACGATAAAGACAAAGGCAAAAAGGGCAAAAAGTAACCCACCAACCCCAACGCCTACAACCTGATCAACAAAAGCAAAACGCCGACCACAGCCTCACCCCCCGCCCGTCAACACCTGCCCCTCAGGCAACTCGCCCGCCATCCACGCCCGCACATTCTCCAACGATAACTCCATAAAACTCTCAATCGCACTCACCGTCGAATAACCCAAATGAGGCGCAAGCAAAACGTTATCCAGCGTCAACAAAGGATGATCCGCCCGCACCGGCTCAACGTCATAAACATCCAACGCAGCCCCCCCAATCTGCCCATCGCGTAAAGCCGAAATAAGCGCACCCTCATCAACAATCGGACCCCGCGAAGTATTCACCAGAAACGCCGAACTCTTCATCAACCCGAACTCACGCCCAGTCACCCACCCACGACTCAAATCCGTCAGAGGAACGTGGATCGAAAGAATGTCCGACTCACCAAACAACTCATCCCACGAAACATACTTCACACCATTCGCCGCAGCCCGCTCAGCATCCAGCGTCGGCCCCCACGCAATCACATCCATATCGAAATGATTCCCATACCCCGCAACCATCGTCCCCAACCTGCCCATACCCAGAATCCCGAGCTTCTTACCACCAAGCCCCTCAGCCTGCCGAGTCTGCCACCGACCCTCCCGCATCTGCCGGTCCTCCCACGCAATGTGCCTCGAAACACCCAGAACCAAAGCCCACGCCAACTCCGCAGTGCTATTCCCACGAGCAGCCGGCCCGCCAGAACCGCCCGTTACACAAACCGTGATACCCATCTCGGCAGCCTTATCCAGATCGACATTCGCCTGACCCCGACCCGTCCCCGCAATCAACTTCAAATTCGGCAACCCTTCCAGCACCTCAGCAGGAAACCGAGTCCGCTCACGAGTCGTCATCAACACGTCATACGGCTTCAATCGCTCGACAATCGCAGCAGACTCAACCAACGTGTCGTAAAAGAAATCCACCGACGCCCCACTCAACAACGACCAATCGACCATCCCCTCAGCAACCCGCCAGTAATCATCCAAAACCGCAACCCGAACATCACCCATAAAAACCCTCCAACACCTCGTAAACCGCCAATACTACCCTCATCTACCAAAATCCCTTCTCCCGGAGGAGAAGGTTAGGTTGAGGGAGAAAGCCAACTATGCCCGCACCGCCCAACCTCGCACAACCCGCGTGCAACAAAACCCAAAACCACCTAAACTACCGCCTCGCCAGATAGGCGGAAAAAACATGAAGTAAGAGGCTGACCATGACGTTTGTATCCATACGAACCTACAAAGCGAAAGACCAAAAACTCGACGCCGAAACCATCAAAAAAGTCGAAACAGGATTTGCGCCAATCATCAAAAACGTTCCCGGGTTTCAAGCCTACCGACTTATCGATTCAGGCAACTACTCGGTATCAAGCGTCTCGGTCTACGACACCGAGGAAAGCGCAAACGAATCCAACGAAAAATCCCGTGAATGGGTAGCCGAAAACCTCGCCCATCTCATCGACGGACCAGCAACCGTATTCAACGGCGAAGTGATCTTCAGCCAAATGGCCTGAAAATCAGCAACAAGTCCCGATCAAATCGGGACGCCAGAGCCTGCCCTGTCCTACCATCCATCCTTCGGGCCTAAAGCCGCAGGCACGACCGAGGGAGGGTAGATTGCGGCTCGCGACAAGTCGTCCTACGACGCCAAAGCTAAACGCTAAACGCCAAACCCCCTAACCAGCAATCCACTCCGAAGAAACAAGAATAATGCTGTCGTTACCATCGATCTTCACCAGATAGTCGACAACATCCGGCATGCTCTCCTCATCCGCACAACCCAGACACCTCAACACAACAGCCGACATCCCATGAAGATCAAACGCCGGATGCTCAACAGGAAGGGTTAGCTCGACCCGCGTTCCGTCAATAATTGATGACCTGAACCGGTTCCTCATCATGTGACACGACCTGCAATGTGCGTTTGAATATCAAACTTCGCCAGTCTAAAACTCGCACAACTCACATGAACCAACCATGAGCGAACCACCCATCACATCAAACAGGCAACACAATCCCAACCGGATCCTCGCCCGCCATCAGCAACTTCGCATTCCGAACAGCGCTATCGATACTCTTCTCACGCGCCTCAATGCTCGACCCCGCCCGATGCGGCAGCAACACAACGTTATCTCGGCCAATCAAAGCGTTGCTCATCTCAATCGGCTCAATCTCCGTAACATCCAAACCAGCACCAGCTATCTGCCCCGCATCAAGCGCACGAATCAACGCAGCCTCCTCCATCACAGGACCCCGGCACGCATTCACCACAATCGCACCCGGCTTCATCATCGAGAACTCCCGATCCGACAAAATCTTCTCCGTCGAACGGTCCAAAGGCACATGCAAACTAATCACATCCGACGTCTCAATCAACTCATCGAAATCGACCTTCGTTGCACCGGCCGCAGCCTCATACTCTGACGAATAACTGGTTATATCGGCGTAAACAACCTCACACTCCCACCCCTGCAACCGCTTCGCCACTCGAGACCCGATCTGCCCAAGCCCAATAATCCCAACGCGCTTGCCGGTCAGCTCATGGAACCTCGCCCAGTCCGTGCCGAAGCCCTCGGCGTAACTGCCCTTATTGTTCGTCTGATCCCACTGAACCATCAGGTACCGGTAAGTCGAAACCATCAGCACCACAGTCACCTCAGCAACCGCAACAGCATTACCGCCCATATTGTTCGCAACACGAATACCCATCTCCGACATCCCAACCTTGGGAATCGAATCCGTCCCCGCGCTCAACGTCTGGATCAGCTTCAAATTAGGAAACTTCTCAGCCGTCTCAACACTCCGAACCCCAGCACCACCAACAACCATGTCAGCATCGCGATGCGACTCGTCTATATCGGCAACATCAATACCCTGCGTATACGCAGCAACTTCCATGTCGCTCCCCACAGCAACCCGGAACCTCTCGGCCTCCCACGGCTCCTGGTGTAAGAAAATCGCCTTGAACTTCGCCATCGGTAACCAAACTCTCCCAATTCGAAACAACGCCAGATACAACGCACTAAGCAAGGCGCAAATACTATCCCTCGACCCCACCATAGTCGATGGGCAAGTCGGGCTCATTACACCCGAACAAATCAGGGCGCGGCAAACCCCAGAACCAACGCATAATTCGCAAGAATCGTTCCCCAAACGCCCCGAACAAATCCCTATTTCGACCTGAACGAAGCGCTACCTCGAATTAATCGCAGCCTGCGCCGCAGCCAATCGAGCAATCGGAATCCGGAACGGCGAACACGAAACGTAACTCAAACCAACCTCGTGAAAAAACTTGATCGAAGCCGGATCACCACCATGCTCACCACACGCACTCAAACTTACGTCAGGCGCCTTGTAATCGAGGGCGTTCACAGCAAAGTCAATCAACCCGCCAACGCCGGCTACATCCAGCGTCTCGAACGGGTTTTCTTCCAGAATCCCGTCCTCAAGGTACTTACCCAGAAACATGTTCTCGGCATCGTCGCGTGAAAACCCAAGAGTCGTCTGCGTAAGATCGTTCGTCCCAAAACTGAAGAAATCCGACGACCCGGCAAAATCACCAATCGAAACACAGGTCCTCGGAAGCTCGATCATCATCCCAATCTGAACATCAGGAACCGATCGATCCCGCAAAACCCGCTCAACATTCGCCCTGATACTCTCCATCTCAGAAGGGAACGCCACCATCGGCAGCATGATCTGAACCTTCGGCCACAAACCCGTCGACGCATGCGTCTCGATAGCCGCATCAGCGATCGCCTTAACCTGCATCTCGTAAATCTCCGGATAAACCAATCCCAACCTGCAACCACGCATCCCCAGCATCGGATTCACTTCGCTCAACTCGTCTATCCGCCTCAGTACGGCCGGCGAATCAACCTCTGACCGGTCCGGCAGAAACTCATGCAAAGGCGGGTCCAGCAATCGGATGATCACCGGATCCTGCCCCATCTCGCTGAATATTCCGAAGAAATCCTCAGATTGCATAGGCTGAAGCTCAGCCAGCGCGTCTTCCCGATCCTCAAGATTTGTCGCCAGTATCATCGCCTGCATCTTCGGCAAGCGATCCACCCCGAAGAACATATGCTCCGTACGGCACAACCCGATTCCCTCCGCACCCAGCCGCCGAGCGTTCTCCGCGTCGATAGGCGTATCTGCGTTAGCCAGCACCTTCAGACGACGAATCGAATCGGCCCACTCCAGCAACCGATCAAGCTCAGCTCCAGCCGATCCAGAAACCAAGGTAAGCTCAGGCTCGCCAATAATCACAGACCCTGAAGTCCCATCGATCGTAATCAGCGTCCCCTCGCTGTACTGCACACCCGCAATCGTAATAACCCGCGGCTCAAGATCAACCTCCAGCGCCTGGCAACCCGTAATACACGGCTTACCCATCCCACGAGCAACAACCGCCGCATGCGACGTCAGGCCACCCTTCGCAGTAAGAATTCCCTCAGCCGCAATAAACCCATGAATATCGTCAGGCGAAGTCTCAGGACGAACAAGAATCACATGCTCACCCTTAGCCGCACGACTCTCAGCCGTATCCGCATCGAGAACAACAAATCCAACCGCAGCGCCAGGCGAAGCGTTCAAGCCCCGCGCCACCACATCCATCCCATGATCCTCAGGCAACTGAGGCGAAAGAAGCTGCGAAAGATCCGAAGGCTCAACCCTCATCAACGCCTCTTCCTTCGAAAGCAAACCCTCCTCAATAAGATCAACCGCCACCCTCACCGCAGCCTGCGCAGTTCGCTTCCCGTTTCGAGTCTGAAGAATAAACAACTTCCCGCGCTCGATAGTGAACTCTATATCCTGCATATCTCTGTTGTAACGCTCAAGCGTCTCAGCGTGCTCGATCAGCTCGGCGTAAGCCGCCGGGAACTTATCCGACATCGCCGAAACCGGCTCCGGAGTCCTTTCGCCAGAAACCACATCCTCGCCCTGGGCCGACTGTAAAAACTCGCCAAACAACCCCGGCTCGCCAGTCGACGGATTTCGAGTGAAGCAAACACCCGTGCCCGAATTCTCACCAAGATTTCCGTAGACCATCGAAACCACGCTCGCCGCAGTTCCAAGATCGCCCGAAATCCCTTCCATTTGCCGGTACGTCTCAGCCCGCTTCCCGTTCCACGACTCGAAAACTGCGATCAGGCAGTTCCGAATCTGATCCCGCGGGTCCTGAACGAAAATCTCGCCAGTCACATCGACAAACGCGCCCTTGAACGCCGTTATCAATGCTTCAAGCGCTTCCTCTGAAAGCTCAATCGGTGTCGGTACACCTGAATTCAAAAGCACCGTGTCCAACTCATGATCGAAAACCGTCTTATCGATCCCAGAAACAACCTGACCGTACATCTGGAGCAACCGCCTGTAAGAATCAAGCGCAAACCGCCTATCCCCGGTCCTCACAGCCAACGCCTCGACAGTCTCGTCGTTCAGGCCAACGTTCAACACCGTGTCCATCATGCCCGGCATAGAAATCGGCGCTCCCGAACGCACAGAAACAAGCTGCGGATCGTCCAATCCGCCTACCCGCTTACCGGACTGCCCTTCAAGCTGAACAAGCTGAACAAGGTGAACATCGAACTCAGCCCAGAACGAATCCGGCAGTCGCCGACCCTCCCGGTAGTAAATCCCACACACCTCGGTCGTCGCAACGAAACCGGGCGGAACCGGTATGCCGAGCTGGGTCATCATGGCAAGACCAAGCGCCTTACCACCGAGAATGTCTGAACCTAAAGAACCTCTGTTCTGGAAATCGAATACGAACTGGGATGTCATGGAAGTAACTCAAATCGCCAAAAATAAATTCAACGAAAATAGGAAATTTGTTGATCGGTTTGTGGCGACGACAGCTGCCATGCTGACATCGCAAGCCCGTTCTATTTCAGATCCGGAAAAATCCAGACCAGACTAAGAACGGACGCCGGTATACGAGAACCGGAAATCCGAAGTTACTTCACCGCGATAAAACGCGATTCGTGTCGAAAATAGCAATAGCAAGTGTTGCTTGGCCGAAGCACTGGTGGCTACGGCGAGGTCTATGTGCGCTATCAAATGCATATCAGCACCTTGTTCAGCGATTCAGACTGTTTCGACTACACAACCGAACATCAATGCCCGGTCAAATTATTGACCTCTTACCCACGCCATCCGACAACAGCTACTTCTTCGTTCAAGACAGGCATTTCGTAAAAATACCGGTCGGATGTCAAAAAAACACATCTGCCTAAAGACACGTGTCCACTGCAACCTTCTTTCCACAAAGGGTATTCTGAACGCCGGCAACGGCACCAGCACTCGGCAACGGGTTGTTCTCAGCGCATGAAATTCAAGTTCGGATGGCTCCAACTCATCACCCTCGCCGCCATGCTCGTCATGGCCGCCGGCTTCGTTCGCACCCTCCACTCACTCTGGAAATACACCACATGGCAGCCCGTAGCTACAGGCCTCGCTGTTTTTGCGGTCGGCTACATCCTCTCCGGAATTAGCTTTTCACGATCAAACAACGAAAAAGAAAAAGCCCCCGAAACCAACCCGGAAGAAAAGTAAAAAAACCGCTACCCAGCGAACAACACCAGCACACCCTCAAACAAAAACGCTACCGCCTCCCTATCTGCCCACTCAGCCAACAACACGCGACAAGTCGTCCGGCGACGCCAGAGCTAAACGCGTCGCAGACTTGAGCCGAGTGACATGTCACGAGCGCGACTAACGAGATCGCAGTTCGCGACAAGTCGCCCGACGACGCCAGAGCTTAAACGGGAAAATCCTCGTACGCACCACGCTTGTCCTTGCGCGCCAACTGCAACCCAACATCATCCGGACCATTAAACGTAAAGATCGTCCGACCCGACCGCGACTGATAAAAAGCATCGTGCTGCTGCTTGAAACCCATATCCGAAATCTCCTTCGCATCCTCCTCCACCGTCTCAGTGAAAAACGCGATGTGATTCAAACCCGGCACCATCCCCTCGTGAACCGTATCCAGCTGAATCTGCAACGGACGATCCGGATCACCATCCGTCAGCATCCAGCGACCCATCAACCGTCATACCCAGCTTCTTAAACGCCTCAGTAGCCGCCTCGATATCAGTCACATTCAAAGTAATGTGATCGACATATCCAAAACCGCCAACTAAAACCGCCAACTAAAACCGCCAACTAAAACCGCCATCATAAACCCAGGAACAAGATAACCCACTGCACCCTCACACACCCCGAAACCATCCTCAAGCTCAAAACAAATACCACCCCAAGGCTCCCGAAGAACGAAAAACAACCACCAACCCGACCTCTAAGAAAACGTCGCACGCGACTAGCACGCGACCCTCACGATCCGCTGCTAACGCGCCACCCACCCCCCCGGGCTATACTGTGCCCATCCAAACAGGCTGAAAAATCACGACACAAACCGTCAGGAAATAAGCAAACCCATCATGAAGATGTACATCAACGGCGACTGGACCTCCGGCGCATCGCAAATGGATGTCCGCAACCCATACACAGGCGAAGCCTTCGACACCGTCCCCGCCGGAACGGTAGAAGACGTCGAAATCGCCATCAAAAGTGCCGCACGCGGCGCCAAAGCCATGCGAGCACTCAGCGCATTCGACCGATACGAAATTCTCACCCGCGCCGTCGTCCTTCTCAACGAACGAAAACAAGACATGGGCGAAACCATCACCCGAGAAGAAGGCAAAATCATCTCCGAAGGCCTACTCGAAGTAGACCGATGTATCCAGACCATGACCTGGTCCGCTGAAGAAGCCAAGCGACTCTACGGCGAAACCATCCCGCTCGACGCCGCGCCCGACAACCAAATGAAATTCGGCTTCACAGTCCGAGTACCAGTCGGAGTCGTCGCCGCAATCGCCCCATTCAACTTCCCGCTCAACCTCGTCGCACACAAAATCGGACCCGCCCTCGCAGCCGGAAACTCGGTCATTATCAAACCCGCCAGCGACACCCCGCTATCGGCCCTCAAACTCACCGAAATCCTCCTCGACGCCGGCCTACCCGCTGAAGCAATCCAGTGCATAACCGGCTCAGGAGGCATCATCGGCGACGCACTCGTCTCGAATCCACTCATCCGAAAAGTAACTTTCACCGGCAGCCAGGAAGTCGGCGAACACATCATGCGCACCGCCGGACTCAAGAAGGTGACGATGGAGCTAGGATCGAACTCACCACTCATAATCCTGCCCGACGCCGATCTGGAAAAAGTAGCCGCCGCCACAGCGCAAAGCGGTTTCTCCAACGCCGGGCAAGTTTGCATCTCAACCCAACGCGTTTACGCCGACAAAACAATCTACACCGACTACCTCGATGTACTCACATCAAAAGTGGCCGAACTCTCAGCTGGCGATCCCATGGCCGACACCGTCAAGGTCGGACCCATGGTTCGAGAATCAGACGCCATAAGAGTCGAAAGCTGGATCAAAGAAGCAGTCGGAGCCGGAGCCCGACTTGTCGCTGGAGGCGAACGAGACGGCGCTGTACTCAGCCCGTCGATCCTCGCCGAAGTTCACCCCGACATGAAGATCTCTCGAGAAGAACTCTTCGGACCCGCCGTGAACGTCACCCCAATCGACGGAATCGACGAGGCGATCAAGTACGCCAACGACACCCGATTCGGACTCTCCGCTGCGATCTTCACCGAGAACATAGACAACGCCCTCCGCTTCGCCCTCGAAGTCGAATCAGGCAACCTCAACATCAACGGAGGCACCCAGTTCCGAGCCGACCTCATGCCATACGGCGGACTCAAAGACAGCGGCATGGGCAAAGAAGGCCCCAAGTACGCAGTAGAAGAAATGACCGAACTAAAAATGGTAATAATCCACCGCTCATAACCCTCGCTCTAGCTCCCTCCCAGCCTGGGAGGGAGCTAGAGGCCGCGTCCAAAAATCGACCCACGCCCACCACCACAACTCACTGTCATCCTGAATTCATTTTCAGGATCTCTCTCCCCCTTGCAGCGGATCTACTAGCAACATGCCACAGACAGTCCTCCGTTGCTTGGAACACCACAGCCAACACCATTTCCTCTCCCCCTTCCTTCTGGACCAAAGCCGAAGGCGCGGTTAGGGGCCAATAAGAACTTGCAGCGACCGACCGAGTCGTTCGATGACGACCGGAGCTGCGACGCGTAGTCGAGTGACTTGTCACGAGCGCGACTAACGAGACGCCCGCGACAAGTCGTCCGACGACGCCACAACTAAACGAACTCGCGACGCGGAGCCATACACACCACTCTGCTAGACTCCCCGCGATCCCATGCGCTTCTCAATACCGCCAGCCCTCCAATACCGCGACTACCGTCGTTTCTGGTTCGCCATGCTCTCAGCCGTCGGCGGATTCCAGATCCTCACATTCGGACAATTCTGGCTCATACACGAACTCACAGGCTCCACCCTCTACCTCGGATACGTAGGACTCGCCAGCGCACTCCCGCAATCACCCTGAACCTGGTCGGAGGCGTCGTAGCCGATCGGTTCAACAAGATCCGCCTCATCACCATCAGCCAAACAGCATCCGCCACACTGGTCCTCATCCTCGCCCTTTTGACAGTCACCCACGTCGTTCAACCCTGGCACGTACTCGCAATAGCCGTCGTAGCCGGAGCAGTAAACGCCTTCAACCAACCAGCCCGACAATCCCTATACCCG
>Ga0302123_10002203_pt1 | contig 13376 bp, 13 predicted proteins | sample CB21_321_MG_FD_203109 | JGI IMG/M metagenome (GOLD analysis project Ga0302123, IMG submission 203109) | Marine microbial communities from Western Arctic Ocean, Canada - CB21_32.1 | ecosystem: Environmental > Aquatic > Marine > Oceanic | place: Canada: Western Arctic Ocean | collected 2017-09-28 | reverse complement strand
AGACGTGGGAAAACAAAAATTTATTGATTATTAATCAAGGCGAGCCGCACAATATTCCTGATGTGCAAATTCGTGAGTATATGGTTAAGGAAGACACGTTATCTACGGCTCCAGTTACTATTGGCATGTTACGCAACATTGCCCATGAGTATGCGGATGCGGAGTATTTAATTAATTGGGATGACGATGATTATCATCATCCAGATAGAATTGCGGTTCAGATAGATCCATTTAAGCATGATAATCGTTTGCTAGGCACTATTCTTCAAAATAGAACGGTTATTGATTTACAAGCGGGTGATTTTTTTGCAAGAGATTCGGGTATTGCTTCTTGTAACGGGTGTGCTGGTTCGCTTCTTTTACGTATTTCGTTATTGATTGATCAAAATATTGAACACTTATACATGGAAGATCTTGTGTCTGATCCTGAGTCAGAATTTTTAGAGCATTTTCCATCGATCGTGTGTTATCCCATTGAAAATTCGCCTATTATGTACCATCAAACTTTTACGGGTTTGAATTGGAATAATTATTGGACAATTGTTGAGGAGCCGCGTGGGCGTGATGTGATTACCATGTCTGACGCGGAAAGACGATTTACTGCCAGTGTGCTGTATAAGTATCAGAGGGCACTTGGTTTGCTTTCTGACGAAGACAGCCCGTATTTGAATAGGTATAGGCAGCAGCAGGAGATGCGGCTTCCTGGTGTCGTTTTTGCTCCTGTATGTTAGGATGGTTTTGTAACTTAAATTACGTCATAATGGATGGCTATGAATATGTCATCGCAATGGAATGCGGTACCGGAAAACGTTCGCTATTTATTTATTAAATATGCGAATTCTGCACGTAATTTACGTAACGGTAGTGTGCCGTTGTCTGAGTGTTATATAGATACAGAAGAAGTTGGTCGTATTTATTTATGTGCGCAAGCGCAAAAATCTGCCGCTGTGACTGGCAAGCCGGTGATGGATAAGTTTAGATCGGTGGGTCGGGCTATGGGTGGCCCGAATCCTTTGACATCCGGGCTTACTGGCGCCGCGTTAGGTACTGCTCTTGGTTATGGCGGCGGCTGGTTACTCCAAAATTTATTTCCAGATAAGTATGTGAAAGATGGGCCGTTAGCTAGAAATTTAGCTATTGCGGGCGGTCTTGGTTTAGGCGGGGCTTCTGCGTTATTCCACGGGTTGCCTGCGTATAAACAACGAAGAAGGTTTGGGCAAGGTTTTTGGGGAAGTTTGGGTGGCGCTGCGATGGACCAGCAAATACCGACCGCACAGCAAGTTACACGGAACAAGTTGAACATGCCGACTGGCGGAGGTCCGTCTGGGCCGTTTGCGAGGGCGGTTAAAAAAGCGCAAGATGATTTTAATATTGATTTTATAGAAGATGAATTGTTTGAGAAAATGGCATACGCACCTGTTGCAGGCGCCTTTATTCCTAGTATTCCGGTTAATGGCTTTAATCAGATGGTTTGGCGTGATCCGTTTTTGACGCCGCAAATACAAGCAGCTACGACAGGTTTAACTTCAGCTGCTGCTATTCAACATGGTGGTGCAAAACTTATATCGCCTTTTGATGTTGGGCGTATTGCTGTTGGTATGGGTTCCGGTGCTATTTCGGGCATGCTTGTAGGTAAAGCTTTTGGCGCTTTAGCGGGTTTAACACCTAAAGGGCAAGAAGGCATACAAAACGCAGGTATTTTTGCGGGGTTAATTTCAAATATTGTTCCAAAAGCTTTTGGATATTAACTATGCCTACACGCCAAGATGCTGTAAAGATTGCTATCGAAGCGTGCGAGGCACAGCAAAGGTTAGTCTCAGATACGCGTATTAGTCTTTTTCCGCTACTAACAGCCGCGCGATCCATAGTTAGTGATATTCGCGAGAAAGGGATCAAAATCAAAGTTGTAAAGCTGTGGCCCTTTTCTTTGGAAATCCGAATAAATAGTTAACAGAAGGGTTTTACTGTGGGTACTGAATTTTGGGTTATTAGTATTTTAGTTGTATTGTCTGTGGCTGGTGTGTTTTGGCCAAAGATATCTAATGTGTTTTCGTTTAAGGGTATCGATAAGCACAATCCAGACAAATTTCAACGACGGATGGATCTTATTAATGAGCTTCTTGACGAATGTGATGGGTGTGATGCTGAAACGGCTGCCGTTATAGAAGCTGGTGATGTGATCGCAAAACATTGGCGTGAGTTAGAAGAAGAAGCGCACAAAAGGGAGGTCGTAAGTAAATGACTAAAAATTTACGCTTTTTGCCCCTACTGTTGTTAGCCGCGTATTTAGTGGTGAAATTGTTTCCGTTGTTTAATATTACGCCGGATGCCGGTACGTATGTGCCGACACCGCAGCAGAAGGCGCAATTGCAAGAAGTTAAGTCAGTTTTAGCCGCTTATCCGGATGCGTCAGAAGATCTTTCGAATATGTTTAGTGGTTTAGCGTTAGTCGTTAATTCGGATTCCGGGATATTAAAAACTACGGGAGACGTAAGACGCACACATCAGAATGCTGGTGCTTTGGCGATTCAAGTTAGTGAGATCCCGCGGATACCTGGATACGCGGAAGCCGTTGACAGTTTTCTTAATGCGGATATTGGCGCTGACAATGTTCCGTTAGATGCGGTGAAACGTAAGCAAGTCGTGGACGCGTTCAAAGCACTTAATTGGGCGACACAAAAATGAGAAACCGACAACGACAACGATTAAAGAATATACGCAGGCCTAAAGATCTTGTCAGTGCATATGCCAATGGTTTTGAGGGTGTGTATGCGGCGCCAGAAGAGCATGAGCGGTTTTTAGATTTAATGGATTATCGTGCTGGGATTGACGCTGCTGCAGCTTTTGGCTGGATGGATGATGGAAAGGGTAAATTAGTAGTTCCGTTCAAAAATATTGAAGCGCTTTATCCGAATGCTATGCCCGGCCCAGCACAGCGCCGTGGTGATTGTGTATCGCATTCGACTAAGAACGCGGCGCTAGGAACGATGTGTTGTGATATTATGACGGGTAACCCGGATGAGATTACGGGTAAACTTGAAGGCGCACCGACCGTTTCAGCACTAGGCGAGAAAAATGGTGTCCTTAGCACGGAAGCAATTTATTGGTGGCGTAATCATGGAGGTGACGGGTGGTCTTGCAGTCATGCAGGCCGTGTTCTTGTAACCGAGAGCGGCATGTGGTTGCGACAAGACTATCCTGATTTTAATTTTGATTTAACGAAGTACAGTAGTAATCTTGCAGGTAAATGGGGACGTACAAGTCCGCCAGATGAGGTTAAAGAGTTTGGTTTGAAGCACGAGATGCGCCAAGCCACTGAGTTAGATAGCTTTGAAGAGGTCAGGGATTTTCTCTATCAGGGTTATTTTATTTCTGGATGTGGTGGGGAAGGTTGGTCATCTAAACGAGATGAGAATGGTTTTTCACGGCAGACCGGATCGTGGAGCCATGCGATGGCCGTCATAGCTGCTGACGATCGCACTATTATAAAACAGAAATATGGTGAGCCGTTAATTTGTATTTTGAATAGTTGGGGAATTTTTAATTCAGGACCCCGCAAAATACTTGGTACAACATTAGAAATTCCTCACGGCGCGTTTTGGGCGAAGTGGTCCGATTGTCGTCGTCGTTATCACGTAGCTTTTTCAGGTGCTGAAGGATGGCCGCCTAAGAAACTACCGGATTGGGGAAGTGATTATTGGAGTAAACTATGAAATGGTGTTCGTGTATATTAAAACGCAAATGTGGGTTGTTCCCATTATTCTTGGTATTTGTGCTGCTGTCGCCGTATACAGCTTATTCGTGGACGTTGAGTGAGTGGGTAGGCGTTATAGAAGCATCAGGTGGTGCTGTTGCTGCCGTTAAGAGTGATTTAGTTAATCCGAGTGGTGACACTTGCGACAATTGTGGCGGCACGGGAAAAGTTGGTGATGGTACTGTTTTTGTTCCGTGTGCGGCGTGTGACGGCACGGGGAAAACAATTAAGGCAACTGATAACAAACCTAGCAATTTTGATTCATCGGTTAATGAAAAGAAGGAGACCACAGGAAAGCCTGTGGCATCCTTTCCAAAAACAGCAGTCCAAAATTCTTACGGATGACGTCGATAACGCGCAGGCGCCTCGGGAGGCGCAGTCGCGCAGGAGGTGGCGGTGGAAACACAGATAGTTTTACTTAATTCATCAACGTTTGTTGATCGTATTATGAAGGACTTAGAAGCAACGGGTCCTGTGAAGGCGAGGTATACGCAGGTAGCATTTGGTTTGCATATTCGCTGGGGTAAACTATTAAATTTGCGATGGATAAATAAATCTAAACGGTTAACCGTTTTGTACGTTATAAAATACTGGAGTAATTTGATAGCGAGCCCCGGTGAAGAAACATGGGCGAGGAAGAAAATAGAGGAGCATGTTATTTCTTCTTCTGTATGGTGGCAGATTTTTTTATTGAAGATTTTAGTTGGTCTCATTATTAACTGGTTCTTGAAAAGACGTAATGCAGATTTTGATGCTGCAATGCGTGATGTGATCGACAATTTATAACGTAATTGTGAAAACTGTTCCTGTTCTAAATGTTCTACGAAATAGGAGTCAACAATGAGTTGGAAAACAACTGTAGCGGGTGTGCTCACAGCGTTAATTGCGGTAGGATCAGCTACGGTAGCGCAATTAAACGATCAGCCTGTCGATTGGACGGCAACTATTGCCGCGGTAAGTGTTGCGTGTGGTTTGTTGTTTGCTAAGGATAGCAATAAGTAGTTTAATGGAGTGAATAATGGCTAAGAAAGAAGGTCCACATTACCGTTTTCAGCGGTTGGAATTTTATGCTAATCAGGGCATGATAACGTTGATTGACCTCGATAAGGCGGCTGATAGTTCAGTCACGCCGGACGAGGCAATCCAGCGGTTACGTCCTGGTCAGTTTATAAAGCGTGTTATTGCTGTGCGTATGGGGACTAAAGACATGTATCCTGACGAAACCATGCATGCAAACAGGTTGCTTGAAGAAGCGACAGCAGCGTGTAAGCTAGCAAAATCGCAAGGTGATCCTCTTGATACAAAAGTTCAAGATCATATGCTTAAGCATAATAAACGTAGTCGTATCCTTGTGTCTGGCGGTTCCCCCATAAGTACTGCTGAGGCGAATAAACTGCTTGGTCCTGTTGGCGGACAGTACAAAATCCGCAATAATGGTAATGCTAGGACGACTTTACTTCAGGGTAATGTGGATGTTGTTCCGGACTTTACAATTCCGGGCACACAAATGGTAACCCCGGATAAGATAGCCCCGGTCAAAAAGGGTAACAAGAGATGACAGAAAAAGAAGCATTTAAAATCGGTTTTCTTTTGAAGTGTGCTGAGGACGGTTTAACAGTAGAGCAGGTTGAGTCGCGTATACAACAACGCGCTTCTTTGTTTAAGAAAGAAGCTGGTCCGTGGGACACGTTTACAAGTATATTGAGCCGTGGTGTAGATGCTGCGGGAGCAGTTGCGGATAAAGCTTTTTGGCCTGCAGTGATTGCGCCGCCTTTGTTAGGTATTGCGGGAGCGTATGGTTTATCGAGAGCCCAAGATGATACATATGATGTTGACGAAGCTAAAAAAAGGGAAGAGATTGCTGCGTATAGACGTGCGATTGACCAGTTAAATCGATCACGCAGGAAGCGCGACAGTTTTTAGCAGATGCAAAGCAGGACTAATAAATATTACGGTGAGCAAGATCCACGACATGGCCAGCTTTTGCATTGGCCTGGCGCGAATGGTGTTCCTTTTCGTGGGCCTGCCGTTCCGAACATAAAACAAGAAGAGCTGGAAAATCTTCCAGTAATTGGCGAGGCGTTTGAGCAGACATTTGACCTTAGTGATGAAGAACAAGAGCAGGCGTATAGATGGGTTCGTGATCGTATTCGTAATGGAATGTTTACGCAGGATTATGTGCATCGAGAACATATTGTTGATGAGGTAACCAGCACATTAAAAACCCTTGTTTATTTGGAGTGGACGCAGCTATACGTACAAGTCTCAAGCAATCATAAGTCTTTGGGAGCCATAGAGAATGGAAGCTCAGGCCAAAAATTCACGCTGCGATCCCGCTAACAGCTTAGTTAAATCGGCTGCTCCGTGGCTGTGGGGTCATGCAGGCAGCGATGCTTTTGCCAGTGCTACTAAAACAGACATGGCCAACATTTATACGAAGGCCATTATGGCGGCGTTAGGTGCGGGTGTTATAGGGCGTGCTGGTTTAGGTGCTGTTCGCTCGCTTTCGCCCAAAGCTGTATCGCCTTATGGTCCAGATACGAGTGTACAGACTTTAGATATAGATCCACGGCAAGAAGAAGAAGAAGACAAGATAGCCGCTGCTTATCCTGCTTTGGCGAAGGAAGCATACCTAGACGATGACCTTGATGACGAAGAGTATGAACGGCGTCATCGTAAAGCACTTAGTATTGGGAGTATGTTGGGTGGTGGTTTATTAGGTGGGCTTGGTGGTGGTGTGGCGGGTTACCACCTACCGACTGGCTCAATGCGGGGAAACCCTGGGCCTGCCATGGTTGGTGCGGTTTTAGGCGGACTATTTGGCGCTGGTGGCGGGTATCTAGCTGATAAGGGCATTGAAAACGTGCGCGGTTCTTTCAACATTCCCTGGCCGCGAGGCGGTTATCCTGAAGATCGCAAACGCAGCCTACAACGAACTCAGCTAATTGATCTACTTAAAGACGATAAAGCTGCCTATCCTGCTTTGGCGAAGCAGGCATTTAACCGAGGTGTCCGCGATTTCCGTGGCCCAATACGGCATGATCCCGCCAGAGATGTGTTAGGTCCTACAGTCATCAAAGATCCTCTGCAGCCGACACAATACCCGATGTCGCAAGCATACATGGACGCCACTCCCGACAGGCGCAAAAGCTGGAATACGTACGAAGAACCATATGAAAAGTATGATTTCACAGGCAGCTCAGTGCCGGACTACGGGGCCAGTGACGATCACAATATTCCATATGCGAGAGCTGGTGTTCGAACTAGTCCCAATGCCATGATGGACATACCCGAAACACCGGTAAAGGGCACTGAACACAACCCGGAAGGAAGTAGATACAGACAAAACCGACAACGATTAGCGAAAGAGTGGGACAGGGTTCGGGCTGGCAACAAGCATCTCTTTACTGATCGGGAATCTGACAACTACATGAAAAGCTTAGAAGATCGTGGTGTGTCTTCCCGGTACGCCGAGGGCCAAATGCCGGGACAAGGAACAAGGCCAGCAGACGATCCACTAACGAAACGCGACTTGGAGTTTATGGCTAGGGCCGAGTCAAAGAACCAAGCTCCCGCCCCCTCGGAGCAAACTTCCGCCCCCTCATCATGGCTGGGGCGAGTGGGTGATACGTTAGGTGGTTGGGGGCAGGCAGGTGCAAGCAAGCTAGGGGTTGGAGATTGGTACAGTAAATTGCCATCGACAGCACAGGCTGCTATTCCTGCGTTGTTAGGTGCTGGTGGTTTAGGGCTTGGTGCTTATGGGTTAAGTCGTTTGTTTGGTGGTAGTGATAAAGAAGAAGAAGAAGACAAGATAGCCTCTGCCTATCCTGCTTTGGCGAAGGAAGCTAAGGAAGAAGGCAAAACTAATAGCCTCGGCCTCAGCCCCGAAGAAGCAGAAAAATTTGTAATAGTCGATAAGGGTGTAGCAGCTGGTAAGCCAGTAAATAATATTACACATGATGAAGGCGGGACAACTTATTACAGTGGTGATAGAGGTGATTGGACTGACGCAAAAGTTTGGTTAAGAAGTGAGGCAGAAGCGGCTAGGGCTGCTAGCTACAAAAAAGCCTCTGCCTATCCTGCTTTGGCGAAGGAAGCTGAAGCCCCGTTTCCTTTCAATCACTTAAGTAAGGCTTTGTATAATCCGGAAACGGGTAAGGGCCTTTTCGGCGGTGATAGTTGGTGGACGACTCCGGGGTCGTCGGGCAGTTTAGCTAGCTGGCTACCTGGGAATTGGGGTTCGACGGATTTAGGTGCTTGGGGCGTTCCGGCTACTTACGGCGCTATTCCCGCGGGTTTGGGCGCGTTATACGGTGGCTATAAGCTAACAGATTACATTTTGGACGCGCGGCGGAAAGCAACGGCTAAGGGTGAGCTTGAATCGGTTAAAGAAGATTATGAACAAGCTTTGTCGCAGCAGCATAAAACCGCTGCAGTTATAGATGATGATTTTGATCTTATAGCGGAGCATGCTATAGCTGGCAGGGAGAAGAAAGCAACTATGCCGCAAGCAGCTGTGGGTTTAGCTGGCGCGTACGGTATACTTTCGGCATTAGCCGCGGGCGTTCCTGCGTATAAGTTTTTCAAGAATCGTTCTAAGCGGGAAATGATTTCAAAGGCGTTGAAAGCGCGTCAGGAGCAGCGACATGGCCAAGGTATCAGGCCGATTTATGCTTACAGTAGTGGTGGTGCTGCCGAGGCTGGCGAGGATGACAACAAGCTTTCGTTAGAGGTTTAATATGCCAAGCGATTTCTTAACGCCGTCAATGTCTAGCGGTGTACCGGAGTCGCGAGAATTTGGCGACATAGGCGCAACCCGTTCGCTTATCTTTGACAAGACGCGTCAAGCGGCTCAAGCTTTCGAGCCCATCCAGAATCAGCGTTATCAGTTAGCCCTTGAGAATGTCGATTATGAGGGTCCCGAGGAATACGACATAGAGGAGCAGAAGAAGGCCATTATTCAGGGTCAATCGCTTAACAGGAAGTTACGCGGTGAGTGGGTTCTTCGCGATATTGCCAATCAGCAGGAGGTCGATCGCAAACGGCTAACTCTCGCAAATATCCCATATTTGACGGATAACGGCGTTTTTATCCAGAATGGCACAAAGTACAGCCTTTCCCATCAAATGCGGCTCAGGCCCGGTATTTTCACACGAGAGAAGGAGTCTGGGGAGCTAGAGAGCCATGTGAACGTTTCTAAGGGTTTTGGGCATCGTTATTACCTTGATCCTGAATCAGGGGTTTTCAGGGTACAGTTTGGCCAAGCCCGCATGCCATTACTGCCAGTAATGAAAGCATTAGGTGCTAAGGATTCGGATATTCGCAAGGCGTGGGGCAACGAGTTATATTCTGCGAACATGAAGAATGCAGCCGATCCGTCTACGTTAAAGAAGTTAGTTCAGAAGTTCCGTAGTAAGGACGTTGATACGAATGATCCTGTGAGCGTTAATGCGGCCATCCAGAAGGCTTTTTCGGAGATGGAGTTAGACCCGGATGTCACGCAGCGTACTCTTGGGAAGCCTTATTCCAAGGTAGATTCTTCTACAATTGTCGCTGCAACGCAGAAGCTCATAAATGTAATGAAGGGCGAGGCTGACGTAGACGATCGTGATTCGATGCCTTTTCAGCGGATATTAGGCCCGGAAGACATTTTAGCTGAGCGGATCAAGAAAGGTCGCGAGGCTGCTTTTAAGGTGTTATGGAAGGCGAATTTTGCTGGCAACTTGGATAAGGCGGGTGTCGGCACTTTTGAGAAGGTAATGCGAGGTGCTTTGCTTGACACTGGCCTCGGTGCCCCAATGGAGGAAATTAACCCGGCGGAACAACTTGACCAATCTTTTCGTGTTACGCGTATGGGTGAGGGTGGCATCCCGGCTATTGAGTCGATTCCTGACGAGGCTCGCAACGTACAGCCTAGTCATCTTAATTACATTGATCCTGTGCATACGCCGGAGAGCAATAAGATTGGTATAGATTCGAGGATTGCCACGAATACGCGGTTAGGTAAAGACGGGCGACTTTATTCTCGTTTTACGGATAAGAGTGGTCGGCTTGTTTGGCGTAGCCCGCAGGACATTTCAAGTTCTGTCGTTGCTTTCCCTGGCGAGTTAGAGAAAGAGGATAAGTATGTGCAGGCTATTGTGGGTGGTAAGCAGAAATATGTTAACCGCAAAGCTGTAGATTACGCGATGCCTTCTATGGATGACGCCTTTGGTCCTTTAGCGAATATGGTACCCGCGAAGGCTGCTGTTTTTCCACAACGGGCTGCTATGGGTTCTCGGATGATAACGCAAGCGTTGCCATTAATAGATGGCGAAGCTCCGTTAGTTCGCTCGAAGGTACATGGGGAGAACACATCGTATGAAGCGAAGTATGGTTCTCGTATGGGTGCTTTAAGAAGCGATGTAGCAGGAACGGTTGCCGAGGTGACTCCCACGAGCATAAAGATTCGTGGAACCGACAGACGCCTCCGCGAAATCAAGACATACAACAATTACCCGTACAATCGTAAAACCTTCATTCATTCCACGGCGATTGTTAAACCGGGCGATCGGGTAAAGCAGGGGGATTTGATAGCGCGTAGTAATTTTACGGACGCAAAGGGTGTGACAGCATTGGGTAAAAATGTTCGCGTAGCTTACATGCCGTACAAAGGCTACAACTTTGAGGATGCTATTGTTATGACGGAATCTGCTGCTAAGCGATTTAGCAGTGAGCATCTTTATCAGAATGATTTAGATTTAGACGATACGATTAAACTAGGTAAGAATACGTTTAGCGCAACGTTTCCGGGTAAGTACAAAAAGGAGTTATTGGATAACTATGATAAGGACGGCCTTATAAAACCTGGAATGGAGATTCAGTATGAGGACCCGCTTGTACTTGCCGTTAAGCAGCGGACTGCAGGGCCGAAGATTGGACGCAGGCAGCGAGGATTTGCAGATGCGTCGCTCCGCTGGGAGCACCATGCACCCGGCATCGTTACAGATGTCTATAAGGGGCGCAAAGGTGTCAACGTCATTGTCAAATCTATCCAACCCACCAGAATTGGCGATAAGTTCGCCGGTCGTTATGGCAATAAAGGAGTGGTCTCCGCTATCATTCCCGACGACGAAGCCCCCCAAGGCCCTGATGGCAAGCCTTATGAGATTTTACTCAACCCTTTGGGCGTGATTTCTCGAGGCAATCCTGCCCAGCTTATCGAAGCATGGCTTGGTCGTGTTGCGGATAAGACAGGTAAGCCGATTGATGTACCAGATTTTGACACTGCAGAATCGTATCTTCGCTGGACAAAATCTATGCTTAAAAAGCATGGATTGTCAGACACGGATGTTGTGTTAGACCCAGCAACAAATAGGAAGATATCGGGTATTTTAGCGGGCAATCGTTTTATTATGAAATTGCACCATACGGCAGAGGCCAAATCCCAGGGTCGTGCTATGGGTGCGTATACAGCAGAAGATACCCCAGCGAAGGGCGGTGCAGAAGGTTCTAAGCGTGTAGGTGTATTAGATCTTAATGCTTTGTTGTCACATGGAGCGTATGCAACCGTTCGAGATGCTGCTGCTGTACGCGGGCAGAGAAATGAAGATTATTGGCGACAAATAATGAGTGGCTATGCTCCGCCTGCTGTACAAATCCCCTTTGTGCATAAGAAATTTATAAATGAGCTTAAAGCGTCGGGGATTAATCCGATTAAGTCTGGCACAAAGATGAGTGTTTATGCCATGACGGGTAAAAATGTGGATCAGTTGGTGGGTGATCGTGCTTTGCAAAATACTGAAACAGTTGATTGGAAAACGGGGCAGTTAATGCCGAAACGTGGTGGGCTGTTTGATCCGAAAATTACAGGGGGGCATGGTGGTGAGCGGTGGAGTTTTATCCCGTTAAATGAATCGCTACCTAACCCGATAATGGAAGAGCCTATTAGACGTATTCTCGGTCTCACGGAAAAACAATATCGAAGTGTTCTTTCTGGGGAGGAATCGTTGTCTGGGCGTTTTGCACCTAAGCCGGGAGCCCCGCAGACAAAAGGCCCGGAAGCTATTGTTAAAGCACTTGATGGACTTAATCTTGATCGAGAAATTGATCAGGCGCAGACGGAAATGACGGCAGGTAAAAAAACATACCGTGATGCGGCTATTCGGCGTCTTGGATACTTAAAGGCGGCTAAAGAACAAAAGGTGCATCCGCGTGAGTGGATGTGGGATAAAATGCCGGTATTACCTCCGGCGTTTAGAACTGTATCAGTTATGTCTTCTTCGGGTGTCCCGCTAGTAGATGATCCTAATTGGTTATACAAAGAATTGTGGGATGCTACCGATAATTTGAAGCATATGACAGGTAAAGTAGATGATATAGGCGATGAACGGCTTGCTGTTTATGATTCGATGAAAGCTATTATTGGTTTAAGTGATCCGATACAGCCTAAGTTAAAAGATCAACAAGTCAGAGGAATATTGAAGCACGTTTTTGGCAAGTCTCCGAAATATGGAACGGTACAACGAAAATTGTTAGGTTCTACGGTAGATCTTGTAGGCCGCGGAACTATTACGCCGAATCCGAATCTAGATATGGATGAAGTGGGTTTGCCAGAAGATAAGGCGTGGAAATTATATCAGCCATTTATAGTGCGCAGACTTGTTCGGCGGGGCATGCCTAAGATGCAAGCGATGGAACAGGTTAAAGATAAGAGCGCAATGGCTAAAAAAGAGTTGCTTAATGAGATGGACAGTCGTCCTTTAATAATTAATCGCGCTCCGGTTTTGCACAGATATGGCATGATGGCGGCTAAACCAAAATTAACAAAATCAGAAACATTAGAAATTCCTCCGTTGCTTGTTGGAGGTTTTAGTGCAGATTTTGATGGCGACGCAATGAACTATCATATACCGGCTACAGACGACGCAGTTAAAGAAGCGTATGATAAATTATTGCCGTCCCGTAATTTGCTATCAGCGGCGGGGTTTGAATCACATTACACGCCTAGTCATGAGTATCAGGGTGGTTTATGGTTGGCGTCATCTAAAACGAGCAAGAAACCAGAACGCGTTTTTTCGACTAAGAAACAAGCTATTGAAGCGTATAAACGCGGTGAGATAGAAGCAGGTCAGCGTGTTGCTATCAGGTAGGGCTTAAAGTCAACTGAACTATGCAAGCAATATAATGATGGCTTATAGTAAATAATTAACACAAACAGACGATGTGAGGAGAAATCATGGCTTACGAGATTAATCCGGTATTGCTTGACGTGGCGTCTTGGGCCATTGATGGCGATCGCGAGAAAAAAGCTTTTACACCGCCGCCTATGGACCCGGCCATGGCGGGCGGTGCTCCGCCTATGGACCCAGCCATGATGGGTGGCGCTCCGCCTATGGACCCAGCCATGATGGGTGGCGCTCCGCCTATGGGTGCTCCGCCTATGGACCCAGCCATGATGGGTGGTGCTCCGCCTATGGGTCCGCCGCCTATGGACCCAGCCATGATGGGTGGCGTTCCTCCGGCAGCTCCGGCGCCCGGCGCAGGCGGCTCTAAAAAAATTGATCCTGCTTTTATTTATATGGAATTAAGTCGTGTTAGAAAACTTCTTACGACGTTATTTCAAAATCTTGATATGAAGTTA
>Ga0302123_10002201_pt1 | contig 13386 bp, 4 predicted proteins | sample CB21_321_MG_FD_203109 | JGI IMG/M metagenome (GOLD analysis project Ga0302123, IMG submission 203109) | Marine microbial communities from Western Arctic Ocean, Canada - CB21_32.1 | ecosystem: Environmental > Aquatic > Marine > Oceanic | place: Canada: Western Arctic Ocean | collected 2017-09-28 | reverse complement strand
CGCTTGGTCTGAGTGGGTTTGATTATGTCTCCCCATTCGATACTTGGGGTGGAGACTGGGCGCGGGGTCGCAGGGGAGATGATGATGGAGATGATGATGAGGACGTTGGGTCTGATAAATATGACGCATGGAAGGCTAATCGGGACGTCCTGTCCGCGAGTAGTGATGATGTGACGGCTGATGAACTAGCAGCTGTTGGTGCGGGTCGTACCAGTGCCCAGGATATCGCGAGTAAACGTCGTGCAGAGATAGAGGCTGCTCGTCTCGCCGCAAATTTCCTTAGCCAGGAGGAGAGAGATCTCTCACAACTCAGACGGGATGAGGTAAGCAGAGAGACGGACCTGTTGGCGAGGGAGCTTGGACTTGGTACAGACAGGGTCGCGGAACTAAGAAGGGAAATGCGTACCGAAAAAGAGACTGACCATACCAGAAAGGCCAGGCTCTTGTCGGGTCTAGGAGCAGCCCTCATGGGCAGTCCGCGAGGCCTTAGCTCCGCGCTTCAGGGTACCACAACGGGCCTTCAAGAGCTTGACGAGGCATTGCGGGTGGAGAGACGCCGCGACCTTGGCGATGTCTATGAACAACGTGCCAAGGGTATTGATATAGAGAGGTCTGGAAGTAGGAATATCGCCTCTCTCAAGGCGAGTGATCTGGAGATGTTGGCAGCCCGTGCCAGGGCTGGTGATTCGGATGCTCAAGCTGCGCTAACGTCACTTACTGGGCAGGAAATGCAAGCCGCGTCCGCGTATGATCAGATGGCTTTGCAGATCAGGCGGGCATCGAATGACAGGGACTTAGCGAATATGCCGTCTTACGCTGATTTTGAGGATATGGCTAAGGATGAGCAACGTGCTGTTTTCTTGAGGACAGATCTCAGCGATGACGATAAGAAAGCTATCATTGCTGGGATAGATGGGGCTATATCGGCATTCCGCAACCAAAATATGGACCTTGCGGTACGTCGTATGGATAGCGCACTGGGACGACGATGAGGAAGATTCGTATGCCGGACGGCACCTTTGAGGAGGTGCCATCGGATGCGACTGACGAAGAGATCGCAGCATATCTCCAGTATAGGCGTGAATTTTCTTCGCAGCGCGATCCCTCTAGCTCTGGTATAGGATCACTTAGGCGTGGGGAAGACGAGGGCACCACCCTTGGTGCCGCGTGGCAGGGCCTTAAGAACATCCCGCGAGGTGCCCGGCAGTTTGGGCTTTCTGCGCTTCAGGGCATTGAGGCTATCCGCACCCCCGATGAAGACACCGCACGAGAAAAAGATCTTAGGCGTAGGCTTAATGAGCTTTATACGAGTCAAGACCCACGGTACGCCGATTCAAACCTAGCGCAGCTAGGGATGGGCCTAGGTCAGGTTGGCGCGATGGTGGGCACAAGTTTAATCCCATATGTCGGACCCGGTATCGCCTTGGGCGGTGCGACACTAATGGGTGCCGGTGAGGCCGCTGGCAGGATCGCTGAGTACGAAGCAAGAACAGGCGAGGACGTTTCTGCCGGTAAAGAGAGATTGGCGCTGGCCGGGGGCCTTGGCCTTGGGCTGCTCGAAATGGCTGGCCCCGCTCGCCTTGCTAAACTAGCAAGACCGTTAACGCGATCTGCGAGAAGACTGCTGCCAGCTACAGGTGCGAGGGCAGCGGATGCTATAGCGGGGCGCTCAGGGGAATTGGCTGGCAGGCTTGGGTTTGCTGGCCGGGAGGCGCGTGACTACCTCACTAGCGGGCTTAAGGCCACTGCGATAGAGGGTGTGCAGGAGGGCGTGTCATCATTCGGCCAATCTGCGCTGGCCCAACATTTATATGACGAGAACGCACTTGCTGACGCACCTGCCAGCGCCCTCAAGGAGGCCATTATTGGTGGTCAGGTTGGCGGAGTCGCTGATGTCCTACTGAGGATGGCAGGTGGCAGGCGGCGACTGCGAAGTAGTCGGTTGCAGGGCAAGATGGAAGAAGCCATACGTGGAGAAGCAAAGAAGGCGTGGGATGATAAAGACGATGGGGCCTTTGATAGGGCAACCTTTGTTGACAGAGTCAATAGCCAAAACCCCAAGGACCAAGAGTTTATTGCTGGGATTGAAGATGGCACGCTTTCAATGGAAGAAGCCACGCAAAGCATACAGCGACAAGAAGAGATAAGGTCTGACACCGAACTTGATGATGCCCAGCGTAGCGAGCAGCTAGAAGAGGAAGTGAGGAAGACAACACTTGCTCAAAGTTTATTAGCGAAGATGCGCTATGGCATCGACGCAGTGAGGCAGGACAATTTGGCTGACGGGAGCGTCTCTTCTGAACCCGAAGTAGTTGCCCCCCCAGAACAGCCTACGCAGCCTATCTCAGAGCAAGTGAGTCAGACACAGGAGCGGGCCTCTAGGGTTGCCAGTGGAGAAGTGACGGTAGAAGACGCTGACTACGTCGCCCGATCTAATATGTCCGGCGTCCCAGAGGTAAGTAATTACGATGCGGCTGATGTCCTCGACAAAGTGAATGAAGTCGCTGACCCCGAGGCTCCAGTCACTGAAGGGCAGCGGGGATTCATCGCGGAACTCACGGAGGCTGCCGAGGCTGAAGCGAAGCTTGGCCCCGCAAAAGTGAGAGAGCTTGTCGTAGGAGCAACGCCAACAATTGCCGATGCGAACAAGGTGATAAACGCCGTCCTGGCGTTCGACTCCCTGGCTGACCTGGGCACGCAGGTGATAGACCCGTTAAGACAGGACGAAGCTGTCGATAGGGGGAGAGAAGGACTGGCGGTCAAGGTCCCAGACAAGGAGGTTATTGAGATCGTTGACGCCTTCAGGAAAGACGGTGCGACGGTCACTGAGGATTTGGCGCAGAGGGCCTTGGACGCGAAGGCAATAGGTAAAGATCTCACCTCGTTCGCGGCAGAAACGCTTGAGCTGGACCCAGCAGACGCAAGCTGGGACAGCCTACAGGACGGCGAGCAGCAGGCCGTATTTTCCCGCATCCTACGCAGCGATGTGCAGAGAATAGAGGGCGAGAGCTTTAGCTTTGACAGTCAGGTAACCCCCGAAGAGGGGCAGGCTATTCTTAGGGTTGTGGCCGGGGGCAAGCTGGAGGGAGTCGCCCCCAAGGTGGCTGACAGATATTCCCAAGTTATCGGGGGAGGGAGGCTGGGGGAGGCTCGCAGCCCACGCCCCGAAGAGATTGCGGATGCGTCTGCGGAAGGGCTTCAACCGTACAGCGTTGGTCTTCCTGCAACCCGCGCCGATGATGGCACTATCTTCACCCGCCGCCAACCCGCAGAACACGCGGACATCATAAATAATTTCGATGGATACGAGATCGACCTCCCTGATGGCAGTTTCATTGAAGCTAGTTTCGATGGATCTCAGGGGGGGCTGGGGAAGGGCAACAGGGATGGGTGGCTTGTAGGTGATGTATTTTACTCTACAGATGATGTACAACAAATTTTCGATCCATCTTTTAAGGGCCAAGTGTCGAGCGACGTAGTCAGTGAAGCGGACCTCCCGACAGCGGTAGGTGACGCCTACGTCATTACGCAGGAGGCAGTGTCAGTCGGGCGTCAGGGATTCATGGCCGTCTTGGCAGAGTCTTCGGCAGAGGTGCGCGAACGCTTTACGTTAGCTATGCGGTCAGCCTTGACGGACGCTAACGGCAAGGACAGGACGCTTGGCATTGTCGAGCGTCTCACCGAAACCGAACTCGACGTAGAGGTCTTGCCCGGTCGTGGGTTGTGGGGAGGGGACCTTAACCCCAACGAGATCGTCGTCCTGCGAACGGAGTTTGACCAAACGAATGAAAAACAGGTCGCGCTTGAGAATCGTGTGGTTGAAGTCTACATGGCGGTTAACGGCATTGTGCGCGGACAAGACGCGCAAGCCGCTGCCAGGGTAAGGCCAAAAGATGATACGACGGGCGGGGACGCTGACGGCTGGTTGATCGGTAATAATACTGGTGACAAGGTAGGAGCCCTCGACCCCGTTGACGTTGATAGAGTCCTAGAAACGCTGGGGGAGCTTGGCTACGGCGCGACCTCCATTGATACTCACGGCAATATCCTCGTAATAGACTATTACAATGAGGGAGGTGCTGCGCTCAAGGAAGTGATGGATGGGATGGCTGCTGACGAGAGCCTAGCTGTTGAGCCTCGCCGGTTTGATTCAAAGTACATGGATGGGACTCGTGCCTTTCTTGAGACCATCAAAGGCAACCGTAGACCTAAATCGCTAAAGAAAGAAATCGACGAGATGGTCGCGATCCTTGACGACAACGTCACTGGTGTCTACGCGACGTTCGCCGCAGAGCTTGGGCTCGGACCCGAAAGCTACACTGGGCTCACCGCTAGGGTAGAAGAGTTAAACGCCCTTGGCCGTGAAGTTACTGGGGCGCTACCAAGCGGGCAGAGGGGTAAGGATAAAACGGGCAAGGCGTTTATAGGAGTCTTGCCAGCGGCTAAACGTCTAGCTGAAGCGAATGATAGAACCAAGGTCAAATCAAAGTCTGAAAAAACTATTGTAAAAACGCTCGCGGAAAGACTGACGGCGTCCGTAGGCCGTTTTGTTGAAGGCGCTAATGTTTCAGATGAGACCGCCAGTGACTGGTACAAGCAGGGTGCATTAGAGAGTCGGTTGATCGCTCAGTTGTCTTTACCGGAGCTTCGCAACGATGCGGACTACACGCTCTTCACTACCATATCTTCGATTCTGTCGAACGGTTCGGAGGTTGATAACGAGTTAAGCTCCGCCGTGGGTGTGATGGAGCAGTATTATCGAACTGGGGTGTTCTCCCTTCTGGAGGTTGACGAGAAAACAAGGGAGCTTGTTGGCGGAGAAAAGCAAACCTTTAAGGTCGAGCGCGGCAAAAAGACACCGCGTACTGTTTCCCGCCAAAGGTCCTTTCGCGGCAGGAGGGCACCGGGCCTCCCCACGGCAGCTAGGCTAACAAGGAAGGATTTTGATAGCGATGCAGCTTATGAAGAGTTTCTTGAGTTGGGGACGGCAGAACGAGTTCCTGGGTCCGTAAGATCGCTGACGCATGAGGCCGCGTTTGAGATCGTGAATGATATGATGGCAGATCTTGGGAAGAGCAGGACGGCGAAGTTTCTCCTGGGGACGGTGGAACGAAGGAAGGCGGGCAAGTTGCAAGATGTCCCCGTCTTGCAGGAACTCTTTGGTGAGAAGATTGGCCGGTACGCGGGCGACAAGTTGGGCCTCCCCTCTCGTGGTGAGGCCACCTTGGATCTGTGGATGGCGCGTGGATACCATATGCTCATGGGCACGTTCAGCCGAAAAAAGAACAGTAAGGGCAACTGGGTTATTAATGACGAGATAACCCCCGTTATGCGGGAGCGGCTCAATGACACGTTTGAGGCTGTGGCCGCTGCGGAGGGGGTCCCAATCTCCACGGTTCAGGCAAAGTTTTGGTACGCCGTGAAATGGGAGTTTCGCGAGCAGGCGGCGAGAGAAAAGGCGGGGGCATACGCGACACTACCGTCAGCCATAACTAAGGCGTTGTTGTCTCCCAGGTCGAATGCTAGGGTGAGAAAGAAGGTACTGGAAATCATTTCAATCAAACTCGACATGGGTGTCCCCACTGAGAGTTTATCGGTGGCAGAGGGCTGGGACGCTACTGGGAAATGGAACACCCTACAGGGGAGAAAGGAGTATCAAGCTGCCAAGGAGGAGGCCGCCCTGGCGAGCGCAGGTGTAGCTAATGAGGATGCAGCACCTATAGTCGTCACACCTGTAGTCGCCAAGAAACAGCGCAAGGGCGTTTACAAAAAGATTAGGCTTGGAAGGCCCGGCAAGAGATCTGTTGAGATTAGGTCAATGGCGGAAACCTTGGGCCTCGACCCCGAACAAGTAGCCGATTACTTAAATCGCGCTGTCGCCCACGGTGTCATTAGGTATACAGACATAAAGAGGTCGAGTGTCGCGCCAGCGGAGCCCGGTCAAGCCCTAGTCGTCGCCACCGAAAAGGCCCTAGAGCAAGAACGTGTTGAGAATAAGCTCCGGCAAGAAGGTGAGGCGCGTAGCGAAAAGCAATTCCAGCAAGACGCTAAGGATCTCACCAATGCCAAGAGCCGTCTTGAGTCGTTTAAACAGGCGGCACGCAGGAACTTGACCAAGATGGGCAAGTCAGAGGTCGGCATTAATATTTCGGTTGCCGCAGATAGCATCTATGCGAGGATCGAAGACATTTACAATGATCCTGACATCATTGTGCAGAGCAAGGCATACGAGGTAGGGCCGTCTGCTGAAATACGAAATCATGGCGCGATGGTGTTGTTCAACCTTTCCCAAATGGAAAGCACTTTTCCTGGCGGAATCGAAACTGACATCGACACCCTGATCAGTGAGACTGCCTTCCACGAGGGCGCTCATCTCTGGTACTTAAATGACGACCTGACACGCGCAGAGCAGAAGAGCCTAGAGAAGTATGGGAAAAGCCAGCGGGTGCCGGAGGCTGTGGACAGGGGGGCCTACGATAAAGAACTGACATGGCGTCAGTGGACTGAGTCCATGTACGGGGAATCAGATCCCAACATCGTGGAGGAGACTTCTGTCAGAATCCTAGACGCACTGGCAGCAGGCAAGATCCCCAAGAACAAATCTGCCGGGATCATGGCAAAGATCTACAATGACTTGCGTGCTAGGGCGAAGGCGCTTGTGAGTGCTGCCAACGATAGCGATGTCCTCCCAGCGGTGAAGGTCTTTGCAAAGGTGCAGGACGGGGAGATGAGGCGTCGTAGCGAGGTGAGGGACCTAGAACTCAAGGGTATGTCACCGACACAGATACTCGCACGCTCCGCGCCAGAGCAATACCAAGCCCTAAAAGAGGCCGCAGAGACGGGCGACGAGGGTGAACTGGCGGCAGCCGCTAGAGCCATCGTCAGGTCCAAGTCCGATGGACCCACGATCAGTCTCCAGCAGTCGTTACTCAACGATCTCAGAGCACGCCGCGAAATCGAAGATACGCCCGGCTCCGTTACGCCGGTATTGAACAAACACAACATTGAAGAGGGCCGCATAAGTGCTGCTGCCCTGAACGCATACTTTGATTTTAACGACCAGAGCGTGAGGCCCTACAGCTTCCTTGAGGGGACGCGCTACAAGCAGGGAGAGGAAGGGTACCAAGAACAGCAGATGCTCCTGGCCCAAAGTGGAGAACGCGAAGGCGGCCCCAACGAGGGCATAACTACCGCGAAAGAATTTGCGGAGCGCGTGGAGTATACGGCGCTTGATATCTTGCGGATGAAACTTGTGGACAAGCGCCTGCCTCAGTGGTTCTCTGAGAAGCAGAAAGCGGCGCGAGAGGGTGCCCATAAGATACTCGCCTACGCATCCGCTATCGCAGCGTGGAGGCAGGCAGACAATTCTCTTTTGTATACCTCGTCAATAATGGAACTGGGGCCTGCCCAGTGGATTCGCGACCGGGCCGAAGGAGACAGGGCGAATGGGGGGCTGTCCTTTGACGAGGACCTAGAGGTCGATGGACGACCCGTTAAGGGGATGAAGGCTATTGCGGCTCCAATAATCGCGAAAGGCGAGAAGTTTGTGGCTTTACTTTATGACTTCTTGACAGCGCACCGCATTGTAGATGTCAACGAAAAGAAGTTGGAAGCACAGCGGAAGCTGGCTGCGGCACAAAAGGTAGACGCCGACGCACTGGCCCTAAACCCGACACCAGCCCCGGACCCGGAGCTACTACCCCCACCGGAACTCCCCCCTGGCTTGAAGAAGGGTGCCCCTGAATACATCCAAGCCAAGCTAGAATTCGACAGTGATATAGATAAGGCAGCCTACATTGTAGGTAGCAGAAAAAAACTATCGAAGGGAGACGATAAGTATGTGGCGTGGCTTGCGGAAAGGGGGGTTGACCTAGAGGGAGCGAGACTTCTTCACGGCAGGGTCGTCGCAATCGCGGCGAGCAGGTCCGATGGAGAGGCGGGGCAGGTCATCACGGTGCCTGCTGACCCAGGTGCGAATCGGAGGTTCAACCCCAAGGTGGTCCGCCCCCCCGGATCAACGGCCCCGTCCACAATGGAGAAATTGGAACGGGAAGCGAGGGCATGGGAAGAATACTATGAGGCAATCAACCCGAAGAACCCAAAGAAGCGGGGTAATCCGCGAACGATCACCATAAAAGACGCGAAGGCGCTTATTCGTCGGGTGGAAACTTCGGGTGGTGACGGAGAAATACTCACTCAATTCAAGCAGGAGTACGCTGACTTCAATTGGTGGATGGTTGAGTTCCTTTACGAGACAGGCGAAGTCACGCTAGACAAAAAGCTGACGCTACAAGAAATCTCTTACGTGCCGTTCCACCGAGATCAGGGTTGGGCGGATGCCCAGCCTCTCGTGAACACGAAGAATAAAAATGTCCGTGGTCCGTCGATGATCGAAAGAGAATTGACAGGGAGCGTGGCTCCCCTCGACAAAGACTTATTCGGTCAGATCACGGACAATATTACGGCGATTATGAGAGATGGTCTCGCGAACATTGCCTCACAACGCAGTGTTCGTGACGAGTTAAGTAACGAGACAGCTATGGAGATCCGCCCCGGTAAGGCAGCCGAGGACAACGAGGCAGCGTCCGAGTTAGGTTTTTCCGACGTAGCCATACGGCTCAAGATAGACGGGAAGGCCAGGATCTTCCGGGTCAGGGACCCGCTCCTGTCTCAGTCCATTATGACGATGGGCTTCAACCCCATATCAGCGATTGAAGACTTCTATGGTTCAGTGTTCAGGGCGGGCGGCAAGACACTAGGCATACGAAACGAGAGTATCGTGAGCGGGCTCACGGCACTTTCTACGGGGCCGTCTAAGATCCTACGCGAACTGGTGACTCGTAGCCCCCCGTTCATCGCGAAAAATATTCTTCGTGACAGTATGTCGGCAAGCGTTGTATACGGCGGTGGCCCACTAATGACACTCAGGGCACTTCGTAATGTGCTCTTTGATGGGAACCTCCTTGAGAAAGCCAGGGCGCGTGGCATCGGCCAGCCTGTTGATTTTGTAACTGACCCCGGTGAGTTCAAGAGTAGGGCGCAAAAACTTCTTAGTCAGGATGAGATCCGTGGTCTGACTGACGGCATACCTGTGCTATCAACGGTGTGGGACGCGCTTGGTCAAGCCTCGCGGAAGTCTGAGGTCGCGACACGTATGGCGGTCTACGACGCTGTGATCAGGGACACAACCACGGAAGCCATGCCTAAAGGGGACCGGGTCGAAGCCCTGCATCAGGCGACGGAAATAATGAATTACGGAAGGCGCGGCTCTTCTCCGACATTCTCGCTATTTGCGTCGATGGCACCGTTTATTAACGGCAGAATACAGGGCCTAGATGTTGTGTTACGCACGCACTTGGCCTCACAGGATGCTCCGGGCCTGTATGATAAAGACTTTGACGACACGCCAGCCGGAAGACTGCGTCAAGCAAAGACCGCCGCTACTCGTGGGGCCTACCTTGCCTTTGGTACGTTCCTTTACTGGCTCGCTGTACACGACGATGAGGAATACAAGAACACTCCATCAGACCTCAAGAATGATTGGTGGCTCATTCCAGTTCCGGGCAGCCGTCTAGGTGTAAAAATTCCGATTCCGTTTGAAGTCGGAGTGCTGTACAAGGTCATCCCAGAGCAGATACTTCGGACGCTTTCCGAAGACGAGCATAGCTTCGGGGACATGACGAGTGAGATGAAGCGTCAAGTAATCAGTACGCTCTGGCTAGATCTCAGGCCACAAGCAATACGGCCTATGATTGACGCGATGGCGAACCGCAATGCGTTCACTCGCCGTCAGATCGTACCTACTTACATGAACAACAGTGTCGCCGCGAGCGAGCAGTACAACCCGGCGACTAATGAAATCGCTAGGCTAATCAGTGGAAGCCTCGACAACATTCCCCTACTAAAGAGCATGGACTTCCTCACATCTCCCATGAAGATGGAGTATATGTTGAGGCAGTACGGCGGAACACTAGGGACTTATGTCATGGTCTTGGCTGACCGCGCTACCCGCGAGGCCGGAGGCAGGAATATCGTGGGCACCCCGGCTGACTTTGGGTTTGGCAGTATTGATAAAATGCCGATGATGGGTGACCTGCTCTATGACCGCGAAGCTGGCGGCGGGTATCAGGAAAGTTTCTATGATATGCTGGAAGATGTGGATAAAATCGTCGCCACGCTCAAGGAGATGGAGGGACGCGAAGACCGTGACCGCACAGCGGAAGAAAGGTACGAGGACGAGAACGACCCCCTCTTCCGCGTAGAAGACCGGCTGGAGCATTTCGAGAAACGTATGGATCACTGGCGTAAGGACCGTGACCGCCTATTCACGAGAAACGATCTGTCGGATCAGGACAAACGCAGGACGCTGTATCGGATGTTTGAGGACCGTGATGACATACTGTCGGAGATGCTGGAACTGATGGGGGATGTCAGGGGTCAGTGAAACTTAAAGAGATCATCGCAGTAGCAGGTGTCTTAGTCGTACTGAGTTTTGCGTACAGCTATGCGAGTGGTGCTAGGGCAGATGCTGTCGCGGCAGAAGAGCGCGTCCAGATGCTGGAGGCAGAGCGGCTGGAGCTTCAACTCAAAGTCGAGGAAGCGGTCGAGGGCTACAACCTCCTAGTGGACAGCCTGGCTCAGGCCCATGACTCCCTAGCAGAGGTCAGGGCAGAAGCTGTTGAGACAGCCTCAGAGGCGTCTAGGAGCTTCGAGCGTGGCTTCGATGTGTTGCGGGATAGCCTTGGGGCCTACGACGGTCTAGTGGAGATTCTGGATCAGGCCCAAGAGGACCACCAAGAGGAGGTCACTGCCTATCAGGTACAGATCCAAACGCTTGAGGCAGACAAGGTCTTGTTGTTTCAGCGAGTGACCGTCCTCGACTCCATGTGGGTACTGGAGCAGCAGGTCAACAAGGCCCTGCGTACAGAGATCGTCGCGCTCCATGAGGAGGCTGACGCCTGGGAGCGTCTATCGAACAGCAACTTCCTGGGTGGGCTGCGGGGTGTCGCGCCCTACGCCTTGGCTGGTGTCGGGATCGTCCTGATCCTCAAGTAAAAAAGGGCGGGCCACCTTTCAGTAGCCCGCCCCTCACCTACTCCTCCTTGTGGATCTTAGTTATAATGTTGCCTCCACATTTCTTATCCTCGCCCCAAGCCTACAGCACTCGTCGTAGAACGCACTGGTCAAGTGATCACTCACCTTCAGATGGGCGCACTCGTGGATGAGTAGCTCATCGACTGACTGCTGTGTCTTGTATGAGAAGCGGGCGATGTTCAGTGTCACCCGATTCCCACCACAGTGCCCTGCGTATTTAGCTCTGCGTTCATTCTGTATCTCCAGATGGGCACCGGACTTAGCTACCACCGATATGAATTTCTCCGCATAGGCCCTCAGTTTCTGAACGCTTGGATTGGACTCATCAGCCAGAGTCGGGCTGTATCCATCGGGGCTGAAGTGAACTCTCCCGTCATCAAACTTGCTAGATGATGGGACCAGGGCGTTGGCAGATCTAATTGTCTCCCATGCGGCCTTGGAGAATTGTCTGCCGTGTATCACCGCATACCCAGCGTCGATAGCTCGCTTATTACTTTCTGGCGAGGATGGGTTGAAGGTCACCGCCTTCCCCACTCGCTTCTTGAGGACTTCACGCACCGCCTCGCTGTCCTCCATCTTCTCAAGGGCGGTGCCTAGCCACCCACCCTGAGCCTCCTCCCTAGTCAACTCAGTCGCGGATATTTCCGCCACCCTAGCCTCAAGCGTATTGAGGAAGCCCTGCCCCACCGAAGTGCGGTCCATCGACAGAGGCACCTTCTGCATCACCTCAACGTGATAAGGCATTTCGACGGTATCGACCGGGATGCCCATCTCGTAGAGGGAGGGCACCTCACCCCCCACTGGGCGGTACACGTTGACCGTCGTCTGGCGGCGTGTGCGCCTGAAGCCTCCTTCCTCCCCACGAATCTCCGTGGGCAGGGTCGCGGTGGCAGAGGCGAAGGGTGTGCGCCCCTCAAGCGTATGCCCGTTCACCACGGTGGTGACCCCGTGTGGGGGGATCAAGGACTTGGCGAGGTCGAGGGCCTCAGAGATCTCGTCTCTGGTCATTGAGATGAGTGCGGTCAGGACACTCCCCCTGACGGTGGCCTTAGATGAGTGCCGCCGTCCTTTCTCACTAAAGAGGATAGTGCCTGTAGTGCTTTTGATCGAAGCCTCCTTGGCGATGCTTAGGAGGAGCTTCTCGCCCATGTTGAACCTGCCACGCTTGGACGGGTCGTCTAACTTGTAGCTTTCCTTGTAGAGCGTGTAGGCGTCCGCGAGATCACGGAACCCATCGGGCGAGTTGTCGGTGACAACGAGCTTGGCGAGGTGCTTGTTGGGGACGGGCTCAAGGGTCACGCTCACTTGATTCACATCCTCATCCCAAGCGTTCTGGATGGGCTCTAGCACGAGTCGCCCAACGCCATGCCTGCGGGCGATCCCGGCCAAGCCCTTGCGATCCACGGTAAACCAATTCTGTGCTGACATCGTAGCTGTTCCCCTGTCACGGTGAATGTCGATTCCTGTAAAGCTAACATGGCTGTCAAGGGGCCATCAGGTCATTGTGTCAGCGGGTCGCCTTCTATCGGCCTAGCTGTCCTTCAGTGCATGGTCCCTCCCTCAGTGCCCGCTAGGGGCGGGTGATCTCGCATCTCGCCCTCAGTATCCTCAATCTCCTCAAGGGTTTTCAAGTAAACGTAGGCGGGGCCGTCTTTAATGATTGAGCCAAGTACATTGAATATAAAATATTCTTCTGCGTCCTCGAAACTGCACCCCTCTCCTGAGCTTAACTGAATTGTGAGTATACACTTGAGCGCGTCATAGACAATCCGCTCACTAGACTCACCGGGAACGATCACTGTGCCAATCACACAGTGGTCAAATCCATCCGCTTTCCACATTGCCATCAGCCTGTCGTCCGCACTGTGACAGCCCACACTATCGCCATCCGGCCACTGTCGAGTCGCCTACGAACTCCTGAGTCCGCGACGAACCCCTGAGCCACAAGCTCCTTTCGGCGCGTGCGGATTCCACTCGGGCTCTGTTTCGGCCACTGATGTTCATCCCGGTGGGCCTCGTAGCCCGAAAGCAAAAGTGTGTCTGGCCGTGGACCCAACAGCTTGAGGCACGACAGCACAGCCGCCTGACTTCTGCGTATCCTTCGGACACTCTTGGCGGCTGCGTGGCTTGTCTCTGGATCGGAAGCGCGGGCATGGGCCTTCGGGGCGAACATATCTATCGTTTCAGAGCATCTCGCACTATCCCGCCCTGCCCCGCTTTCGTTCGGGTCGCCGGGGTCACGGTATGATTTCAAGTCTTGATCCACCATGCTTTCTCCTTTGGCTTTGTCTT
>Ga0302123_10002199_pt1 | contig 13386 bp, 7 predicted proteins | sample CB21_321_MG_FD_203109 | JGI IMG/M metagenome (GOLD analysis project Ga0302123, IMG submission 203109) | Marine microbial communities from Western Arctic Ocean, Canada - CB21_32.1 | ecosystem: Environmental > Aquatic > Marine > Oceanic | place: Canada: Western Arctic Ocean | collected 2017-09-28 | reverse complement strand
AATAATAGTTTTAGCATTAGGAAAATCCAAAACTCGGACTCGATTATGAATAACTTTATCTCCTTTTTCCACTTGTTCGTGAGGATAAACAATAAATTGCACTATCCTACTGCGACCACCATTCTTAGGAGAATCTCGGACTTCCAAGAACTCATCTATCAAATCAACCGATGAGAAATATTGTCGTCCATTGTATATCTTACCATCTTTCAACGGATGGCCGTGTATCGTCCATTTTCTCTGAGCAGGTTTAAGACCTTTAGCAGCAAAATCCTTAACTCCTTTTTCAGCAGGTATAATGGAAATCGCTGAATCTTGCCCTAAAGATGCCTCACCAATGTAGTAACGACCATTCTTTTCATAGACATAAGACATCCATTCTTTTTCCAAGTGTGTGTCATCATTATGTTTTTTCATTTCCTCAATGGCTTGCGGAGTGAACTTATTCCACTCTTTCAACCAAGGCTTAGACATACTCCTACTTACCCGATAGACTATAAGAAGGCTCGGTTCAACTTACTGAATTAAAAAGATTAAAATGACCATGCTCAAGAGACTTCCTAACGACAAAAACGCCACCCACAACATCGTTTTTGTATTCTTTTTCATATTATCCCTGCGTTTGTTGAACTAACCAGACTTCTCCTTCAGGGAAATCCAATTTCCATTCGGGAGGATTGTTTTTAACCTTACTATCTAACTTAAAGATATGAGTTCCATCACCTATCTTTACTTTTGCTAATCCACCTTTAACGGCTTCAATACTATTCTTCCATAATTCAAACTGTTTCTTAGATTCATCTGGTTTGTCTGGATTGATAGAAATAGCGATGAAATAATTACCATTAATTTCTGGTGTGGTAAAAGAAATCAGATTTTTGTTTGCTTGTTCATTCAACCATTTATAGACTCCATGCAAATCTCCATACTCCCAGACACTTAAGTAAGGTTTGTTACTTGCATCACGACCAATGCGTTGTAAATCTTGGCGACTCACTTTAATCCATCCAGACCCTTGAAGATTTTTAGGTTTAGAAATTGAGATTTTTCCATTGTTCACATTTACATATCTCTCACCAGGAGGTTTCGGAGTTCCTTTAGCATCCTCATCCACCGTTATTCCTTTGACATCTTCTTCATCTTCTTCCTCTTTTTCCTCATCATCAATAGGAACATAAATAGGCTCAACATCTGTTGGGTCTATGAGTGTATCTTCATCCACACAAACATAGTCTCCCCTAATAGGGTCATACTTTAATACCTGACCAGGTTCACATTGTCTTTCTTCTTCACACTTTCCTGTCATTACATCCCAACGCTGAACAGTTACCGTTACTAATCCATCCTTTATTCTTTTAATGTTTGGACATTCACAATTTCCTGTTGTTGGATTAAAGATTGTCCCTTTCTTCAATTCACAATCGGGTTTAGGATAACATTGATTCAATTCCTTATCGAAATAATATCCTTTAGGTGCATCACCTGAGATTATTCCATTCTCATCAACGCAATTTTTATCTTCATTCATAGTGTAACCTTCAGGACAATCTATACAATCACATTCTTGAAGGTTAGGTTTCCATTCCAGATTTGTGCCTTCATTCGCACAATTTACACACTCATCTCTTTCTGGGTGATAATGCCAACCTTCTCCATGTAGTAATTCACAATCAGGAACACATTTATCCACTTTTGGGTCACAATTATATCCTTCTGGACAAACGCGGGGAATACACTTTTCGCATTCTATGGAATTCACTTCCGTTCCACTACCATCTATTGCGACACATTTATCACCTTCCATTCTATATCCTTCAGGACAGCATCTTAATAGTTTTCCATCACGCATGATATTGTAAAATGGATTTTTAGTCATACACGGTGGGCAATCTGCGGGAGGATTTTTCTCGTCACACCCATTCAAATCTAATTCCATCCATGCACCCGTATCAGGATTCCAAATTTCTGACCAAGCGTGACAAGTTGAACCAACCATCCGACAAGGCAAACCTAATCTATTTAATGCTAAAAACATGATGTAGGCTCGATGTCGGCAAGCCCCTGCATTAGTTCTAAGATATTCTCCTATCATATCTGGCTGATTACGAGGAATGTCCTCACAGAACCATTCGTAAAGCCAAGCGTAAAGTTGAGCGACTACTTCTCCAATAGGCATATCATTGGTTATGCTTTGGTCTTTGAGGACTCTATCTGCGTCCACTATACCCTGTCCTTGAAGAACAATACTCTCGGAAGTGTAATTCCCATATTGCTTTCCCTTGCCTGATTTATAATCAGCAAAAGTTAAGTTACAACTAAATAATTCTCCTGCGGCTGTATCTCCCCCATAAGAAGAATAGGGTGGGGCTGCTTGAGTAACGGTAAATGTGCAGTTAGCGTGTTCAAGAGAATCGTAATCTTGGATTTCCATATACAAACCATCAGCAGAATCTTTGAAGAATCTAACTTGCTCTGGGACTGTTCCTTCTGCTGATGAAGATAGGATATTGAATCCTACAACTCCTGCTTCCGCACTTAAAGAAGGTATTCTCAGTAAGAACCCTTGTTGGAATAAGGAACACTTCTGAGGCTTTAGTTCATTCGTTACCCATCCTTCAAGTTGAGGTTCGGGTATTACACGCCTAACCCCTTTTTGACCTGTATGAATATGAAATCGAGGCCAAGTCACTAATTGGGTCTTTCTAAAGGTTTCAGGTTCATTAGATTCAGTCAAACCTGAGACTGACCATCCAAAACCATCAGGTGAAGATGGCCTTCCTGAATCCACTATGTTGTAAGAATCAATACGAGTCATACGAGGGTCGGGAGGCATTTCTCTCCAAAGAGGCTTACAAGTGGGTTGGGGTGGAGGAGGGTCAGGGTCAGGAGGTCTTAAATCTAATACGATAAGTTGTTCACTAATTGAATCTTTTGTATCAATAGGCCATAATTCTTTTGTGCTTTCAATTATCTGCAATAACTTCGCTGGAAAACTCTTATCATCACCCTTACGAGTAGGTGGAGAGGGTGGAGTAGGTGACGGAGTGGGTGACGGTGAAGGCTTAGAGTTCTTTGGGTCAGCCACCTCGTTATCCGTAGGTATTCCTCCGAAATCCACAATATCTTCCGCAGCAAAACTGTGTGCGCTTTGAATTAAATCTCCAAACCATTTCTTCACCGAAGGTTCAGCAGCCATAGTTTCACTAAATATTTTCCTAAAATCAGATTCCGCCACTATTGTTTTGCCTTCAAAACGGGAACCTAATTTAACTAAGATACCTCCATTATCAGTTTTAATCATAGAGAGTGAATCTTCTCCGAAATGATTTCTTAAGAGTTTCGCTACTTTTTTTGGTTTTCCAATAAACCGAACCGCATTATTATGTAACATCATCTCAGGATTGAAACCTTCGCTCTCCAAAATTCGATAAGAATGATTAAACAAATCCGTAGGATTGAGTGCTTCTAAATGATTCAATCTTTGCTTGAATTCTTTACAGATGAAGTCAAAAGGAACAGTTTTTCTATACTCAGGCCAAACACCATCATCTGACTCCAAATATGAAGTAAGATTTGCGGCAATATCTTTAACCTTTACGACAGTTTCTTCGTCTGCGTGAGCCGTTAATTTAGAACAACGGACGAGTAACTTCTTAATCTCAGCCGAAGTTTCATTAGAAAGAGCATTGACAACCATATCATAACCATTGATATTAAACAGAACCACTATTTCATTGTTTGGTTATTAAAACGCTACTCTCACACGCATAGTAGGTTAATATAAAATTACTCTCACCACTAAAAGTAATAGTTGATATACTAATTGACCCTACGATAGTTTGCCGAACACGGCACAAATGGAGATGAAGAATATGCCAGCAGAAACAGAAATAAATAATGAACCAATAGTATTGACTGACGAGGCTTCCGCCTTCCTTGAGAGGGTTGAAGCAGATAGGGCCGCTAATGATGGCCCAAAGTTCAGGGTGAACACCGAGCGTTTCACCGCAGAACAAGGTCACTATTACAGTAACTATGCTATTGTTAGAACACCGAACTACGAGATTCCTTCTCAGAAGGGATTCGGCCCAAGCACCGCCGTCACAATTGCTGACCTCGGTGATGGTCGCCGCTATACATGGTGGGTCAGTAACACCTTTGAGCAAGAGAGACTTCAGAAGACTCTTGAGAATGCTATCAGCAACGGTCAGTCTTACCCCTTTGAGGTCGAGTTTGTCCGACACAAGAAAATGTCTAAGAATGGAAACGAATACAATGTTCTTAGCATCGCTGTCACCAACTCTGGTGATGATGTTACTCTTCCAGCAGTTCCCGATGACCAACTTGAAGTCTGGGAACCTGAAGACCAACCAACCGAAACCGATGAGTGATTGCCGAATAAGCAATTTTCTCTGACCCGACCCATCGAGTTCACACTCTAAGTGTGGCTCGTTGGTTCGGCCACTTAGCCCACTCGCCATGTGTCTGCTTACGGTTAACACGACTCCGTAGTAAGGCAGATACTATATTAGTGGGGTGTAGCACCTAAAACCGTCACTCCCAACCTGATTCATATCAGTTTCGCGTGTCGTGCGTGACTCTGAGAATTCTTCCTACGGTTATGGTGGGTCTATGGAAACTAAACCACCACACCTTGCCTCAACAAGTCAATGCTTACCTACCAAGAGCATTATTTGTCATCGGCTCAGAGGTTGCAGGACTCTGAGCCAACCCATTTCACAGGGTATAGTGAAAACCAGAATAACAAACCCCTAAATACTGTATGACTTGAATAAGGACTGAGGAATCCTGATGACCCCAAAACCGATACCTGCCGACATTCACAAGTGGGTCAGCACACAAGTCGAAAACTTCTCAGTATTAGAAGGAGATATGAATTCAGTCTTTCTATCTGCCGTTACAGGAGAAGTAAGTGAAGGCTCTGGTTATGTTATTCGCCTCACTATACATCCTATGCTTAAGGCTAAAGGAGATAAAACACCGTTGCCCGCAAATAGAGTCATTATCGAATTCGCAATAGGAGATGGTTCAAGAGCCGCCCCCTGCGCCATTCACAATGGTTCTGATAAACAACTCGGAGGTGGTTGGAGTGATTCAGAACAATTCAAGAACGCTCTTGACTTATTGGCACAAGCACAGTATGATGGAGCGCGACTTAGAATTAAAGGTCAATATAGAACCTACAAAAATAAAAGGCTCTTTATCGTTGATACTGTTGAGATAGATGAAGATTCTAAGAAATCCAAATTGACTGAAAGACAATTTAACACCTTCATCCGTAAATGCAACAAGGCTAAGTTAACCCCTTTAGACCTAATGATTCAAACACTCTGGGAACAATTCTTTGCTCCTGATTATATTAAGAAAGCCGTTATGCTATTCTGCCTCTCCCCTTACAAGAAAGACGAATTAATCCATATTGGAATTATCACTTCTCACGGTGAAGGCAAAGACACTTTAGTTGAAAAGGTTATTCAACCTTTAGTCCCTTGTGGAGTAGCCTCATCAGGACAAATGACTACTATCCCTGGTCTGGTAGGTGCTATGTCAGGAGATGACTTAGGTTCTATTGATGTAGGGTTGCTTCCTAAAATGAATAATGAAAGGGTTGCTCTTTCTGAATTTCAACTTTGGAAAGATACTGTATTTGGTGAATTATTAGGGGCTATGGCAAATGGTTTCGTTCAACTAACCAAAGGCAAATTAGACATACGCAAACCTACTTGCGTTAATATTTTAATGCTTGGAAATCCCCCTCACCATTATTCCCAAGAAAATTCCTCTAAAAGAGAAATGATGGAAGCCTTTGGCCGTTATACTCCTCAAATCGTATCTCGTTTAACCCTAATTTTCACCCAACTTAAACTTTCTCAAGATGACAAACAAGATTTCGTTGATGAAATAATAATCAAGAACATGGATGATTACGGTTCAACCCCTTCAGATTTGAAAATGTGGCAACAATTTTTCAAAGAATATCTAAGATATGTTTCACGCATCCCCGTTTCAATTTACGATTCCTATGGCTTGATTAAATCTGTTTATGACACTCTTAAATCTAAGAAAGAATTTCAAGAAGTCTTCAATGCCAGAGGTCTTCCCGATAATAGAAAGTGGGCTGAGTTCGCAAATCTATGTCGTTCCTTCGCCCGATTAAACGGGAGAAATGAAATTACTAATGAAGATATAAGAGAATCTTATAGTGCTATTCTTACTTCACTTCAAACTCTCACCACTCATTTCGATTTGGATGACTTATCATTAGACTTATCCCCTATATTACGGAATATCTATTTAGAAACCAAAGAAGCAGGAGCAATAGATGTTCAAACACTCTGTAAGAAATTAAGATTAAAAAATAAAACCATTATGTCCTGTCTAAAGGAACTAAAAGAAAAAGGCTATATTCAACAAGTAGGAGATGTATGGGTCATTAGTTCCGATGAACCCCCTACCACTTCTTTCACGATGGAAACGGACAAAACAGAAGGGTGGAATCTAAAAGAAATGACTAAAGGAAATGGCGAAATAAGTGATGAATTATTAGAGGCTTTGGAGTCCTCAGATAAGTCTTGATTGTTTGTAATAAACAAAGACCTAATATAGCGGCTGACAGTAGGTAAGTATAGATGAATCCTGATGTTCTATCAAGAGTGCTTTCTGCTCTCGCACTCATTGATACTCTGAACATGGGTGTTGATTCTGCTGCCCGTCAAGCAGGAACAGATAGAAGAACTATCTATAAGTATCTTAAACAAGTCGGCAAAGAAGTAGTCAGGTCGGGAGCAGGAAAAAAATTCACTATCTCCATCCAAGACTTGCCCCAACAAAAAGGAGCAGTATTAGAAAGAGTAAAGAAAGCAGTTTCTCTCATGGAAAGAAGGGGTATGGGTATTGACTCTGCATCCAAATTAGTTGGAACAGACCGAAGAACTGTCTATAAATATCTAACTCGACAAGGTATCAAAACCATGAGAGAGGGTAAAAGTAGGAAAGTCGTTATTCAAAGAAAACCTTCTCAAAAAAAAGTGGATTTCCTATGGGCTATGTCCAAAGGTAAATCTGCGACTGAAGCGGCTGAAGAACTCCACACCACCGTCAAGTCTATGGCTAAGGTTAAAGAAAAAGGCCAACCAATCATAAAAAAAGTAAAAAGAAAGTGGATAAGTCAATTCTTACCTGTTTTCAATCACAAATTAGTAGTCTATGGAACTCTCACAGGATTCAATGGTAAAACACTCGGCAGGAAAAAAGTATCTCCCAACAAAGCCAATGATAAAAATCTTGATAAAGATTATGCAGAAATATGGTGGCAAATTGACTTTAACAACTTCAAATCAACTTTAGATGCCTTAGATGTGGGTGAATGTCACGCACCTCAAATCTATTTGATGCTAAAGAACCGATTAGAAATACCAAGCCTCCTCAATAATCAATTAGTCACTTCCTTTAACACCGACCCTCGCATACAACAACACATCTTAAACGAAGGACGAGGCACTAATCCTTCTAATACTTTAATATCTCCTTTGGAAAATATGTTTGAAAAATACGAACTCCACTTCGATGATGATTACAAATGGGGTGTGGATGATAATATGAACACTCGCCCTATTGAACTCTTAAGTATTAAAGATGCTCAAAAGAAATACTTCCAACCTGTCGGGTTATACCAAGTCCTCGTTTTACGAAAGGGATATGCAGAATACTATCCTGAAACACCAATAAAAATGCACTACCGAGTCAATGTGAAGAAAGAAGAAGAATGTCGAAAAACCCTATGAGCAAGAACTCATATAGTCGAAAACATAAATAGTGGTGAAAGAAATGAAACAATTAGATGCCTTTCTTCCGAATGCCCTTTCAGATGTGTTAGAAACCTTAGACAAAGAAAGAACACCTTTGAAAATAACTACTGTGCGCCGAGCCTACGGCAAGAAAGTTACTTTAATATCTGGATTCGATAAAACCACCAATGTCAAGAAGATAGCCAAACTTCTAAAATCCAGATGTGCAACAGGCGGAACAGTTAAAGAAAATATAATTGAACTACAAGGCGACCAGATAAGAAGGGCTACGGAAATTCTGGAAAAAGAAGGCTACCAGATAATGATAATATAATCATTGAAGCAGAGTGGTTAAATAGCGATTGACCCTACTTAACAATATGGCAGAGGTCATCATGTCTTCCAAACAGGAAGAATACTTCAATCAACTACAAATCGGGGTGGAGAAGGCTTATGAAGTTGCTGAAATATGTCGTCAACAAGGATTCGATTCTCGCAATTTCGTGGAGATACCTCAAGCCGAAGATATGGCTTCTCGCGTTCAGCAACTCCTTAAGTTCCTACAACATCGCAATACTGCACAGCAAATAAGAAATTTGAATACGCAATTCGACGGAAACAGAGAATTAGTAGCAATAGAAATATCACGGATAGTATGTTGGGAGTCTATCGTGGAAGAATACGATTTAGACATAGAAACTCTAAAATCCAAATTTCAAACCCTAAAAGGAACCAAAACTGATAGTGATATAGGAATGGCTATCTATCAAGGTGTATGTGCAGGATTAGCGGTCATCACCGAAGGTATTCTGGTCGCTCCATTAGAAGGAGTGGTGGATTGTCATATCATCAGCAATTCAGATAATAGTAAATCATTAGCAATAAACTACGCTGGCCCCATCAGGTCAGCAGGAGGAACAGGGCAAGCACTATCCGTATTATTGGCAGATTACCTGCGTCGAGACTTCGATTTAACACGACCTAAATTAACTAAACAAGAAATAGAGAGATACATAGAAGAAGTGCTACTTTACCACAGTCTGCAATACAAACCATCAGCAGAAGAAATGAGGTCAATATGTCAAAAAGTTCCCGTTTATATCACAGGAGAAGGGGTAGGTAAAGAAGTTTCTGGGGGGCGTGACCTCCCAAGAGTCCCTACCAATAATGTCAGAGAAGGAATGCTGCTGGTAATGTGCGAAGGAATGTTACTTAAAGCCCCCAAACTGAAAAAATACACAGACCAACTAAATCTCAATGGTTGGGACTTCCTTGACGAATACTGTGCCACCTCTAATAAGGATAAAAATGCTCCCATAACATTCAAACCAAAAGACAAATACATTTCCGATTCAGTAGCGGGAAGACCTACTATTTCACAACCGATGGCTCAAGGCGGATTCCGCCTTAGATATGGTCGCTCAAGGGGCGCAGGATTGGCCGCAACCTCCATCCACCCTGCCTCAATGATAGCCACAGGAGGTTTCATTATTGCCGCCACTCAAATGAAAATAGAACGACCAGGTAAAGCCACCGTAGTCTCCCCTTGTGATACTATTGATGGCCCTTACATACAATTCCAAGATGGTTCTGCCCGAAGGTTTAACGATGCTACCGAACTAACTGAAACCCTCAATGAGATAAACATTCTTGATTCACCCCAAGTGAAAAGAGTGTGGGATATTGGAGAGATGCTAATCCCGTATGGAGAATTCAAAGAAAACAATCACCCTCTAATGCCGTCCCCCTATGTCCCAGAGTGGCATCAACAAGTCGTGAACCGCCTCAATATAACCTACCCTAAGACCTTCAATGAGGCTCTTAATCAGTCCCAAACACACCAGATACCTATCGCCCCAGAATATGTCGCCCACTTTAATGACATAAGTGCAGAGGAACTTCAAATCCTTTGTTCGCACCTACAAATGGATATGTGCAAAGGAAAGGCTTGCATCCACCCCGACGCGCTGGAACTCGCCTACAAAATTAATGTTAATGTGGAATACGATACTCAAGAATCCACCTACACCATTTCAGGTGATGCGGCCTCAGTCCTACTTAATATCACCCTCGCAGGGGCAAAATATCAGGGTTCTTTAGATAGTTTCCAAAACGGATTAGAATTCGCTAATGCTTTAACCTCGTATCAGATTAAAGCGAGAGTAACTTATCGAATAGGCTCCCGTATGGCTAAACCAGAAAAAGTAGCATTAAGACAAATGAAACCACCTATTCACAGTTTAATTCCTATTGGTTATGATTTGAAAAGTCGTTCCCTCAAAGAAGCATCAATGAAAAGTCCAAAGCCTCTTAATATAGGTTGGAGATTCTGCCCAGATTGCCTTACTCAAAAAATAGACCCTAAGAAAATACGGCAAGAAATAGATGAAGGTAAGCGCACTCGACCTGAAGAATTCACGACTGATACTTATTGTCGTAAATGTGATAGGCCAACTGAATTTGCCTACACTCCATCCTACAAGACACCTAAAAGGGAGTGGCCTCGATTAAATTACAACAAAATATGGGCAGACGGCTATGCAATCACCAACTATGGAGATGCCACTATTAAAGGTGTTAAAAGTTTAACGAGCAAGGAAAAGATTCCAGAGAACATTGTTAAAGGAATGCTCAGGCACAAGAACGGAATCTCAGTTTTCCGAGATGGAACGGTGCGCTTTGATATGGTGGATATGACTTTGACTCACTTTAAGCCTACCGAAATAGGATTATCCATAGAAAAAGCAAAAGAATTAGGATATACTCACGACCATTTAGGTGTGGAACTAACACGCCCCGAACAGATATGCGAACTTAGGGCGCAAGACTTTGTAGCCCCCACACAACTCAAAGACCAATTGATGAAGACCGCTAATTTTGTGGATGAATTATTAGTGCGCCTGTATAATCAAGAAGCCTTCTATCAGTTAAAAGAACCGTCAGATTTAATAGGACATTTATTTGCCACCCTCGCACCACATACTTCTGGGGCGATTCTATGTCGCATGATAGGCTTCTGTGATATTAAAGGGGGTTACTTCCACCCATATTCTATCGCAGGTCGCAGAAGAAACAGCGATGGGGATATTGACAGTATTATCCTACTTTTAGATTGCATTCTTAATTTCAGTCGAACCTTTCTATCAGAATATCGTGGAGGACAAATGGATGCTCCATTAATTCTGACTACGCGAATTAATCCTGCGGAAATAGACAAAGAAGCATTAAACATTGATACGGCTTTTGCCTACACCGAGGAATCTTACCTTCAAACTGAAAAATCCATAAATCCTAAAGACTTGAAATCTCCATTTGCCGAAGACTTCTTGAACACAGAAAATCAATTTGAAGGTTTTGGATTTACTCATGATACAAAAGACATAGGAGAAACACCCAGAGAAAATCCCTATACAGCCTTACAGAGTATGAGAGAAAAAGTGGATGCCCAATTTAAGTTAGGAGAAATACTCTATGGAGTGAATAATCAAGACCAATCCAGCCGCCTCTTAGATAGACACTTATTGAGAGATATGAGAGGTAATATCAGGGCTTTCGGGCAACAAAAAGTCAGGTGTGTGAAGTGCAACCATTCTTATCGCAGACCTCCTTTAACCAAATCCTGTCGCGAAGTTGTTAAAACTGAACGGGTGGCTTTATGTCCTGAGTGTGGATGTTTTAATCTAACAAATGAGAAAACTAATACTTTACCCTCTGAGTGTAGTATTTGTTCGCGTTCTCTGGAAGTTGATATTAAATGTGGGGGCAAGATAATTGGAACTGTTTATCCCAACTCAGTAATGAAATACAATAAACTTATGGAACATCTAATAGAAAACTTCGGATGCTCTGATTATAACAAGCAAAAATACTTCCAATTCAAAGAATGGACACAAGATATGTTTGGCTTAAAAAGAAAGGGTATTCAACAAACATTAGATTTCTTTGATGATAAACCCTAACTTTGTCCCTTCAACGAGGACTGTGCTTTTCTGTGATATTGGGAAAAGGGTTATGGGTGATTAACATCATCTTCGATGGTGCAGGGACAGTTGGTGACTCCCTCCACTTCCTTGTATTGAACGAGAGTGGTGGATTCTGTCCAAGTGTGTGCAGCATACACAGTTCCACAATGGCGACAGAATGCTCCTGAGACAATATCCGAATCATCCCCCCATCTCGTCGCATAATCGGTCAAGGCTGCGCCATCTTGGAATGTGGCGTTATTGTAATTTAATTTTCCCATTTTTTCACCTCTAAGTAAAAGTTATTGTGCAAGTTGGAGTCGTAGTATTGTAGGTAGTTCCTCCATAAATAATAGCACATTTCACAGTATAAACACCATAATCCAATGCGGAAGGCCCGCTACTGAATTTGACGAACAATCCCACTCCTCCATCTGGGTCGCCACTTGCAGGGGTTGTAGTGTTGACTGTCAGATTGTCTTGAATTTGATTGTAAGCACAAGTAGGTTCGATAGTGCAAATAGTTCCTGTTGAGAATGCGGTCGTTTCTGCCAGCGTCCAAGAGTAGGTCACCGTTCCTGTTCCATTATTCCGAGCATACGCTCCAAAGCCCATTGACCTATCACGGCGGCTATTGAAGGTGGCTGCGCTCAAAGTTGCTACCCCAGACCCACTTGTGAAGCCCGACCCACTCTCAAATTGGAGTGATGTGCTTCCCACTTGGTAAATAGTAAAGGCATTGTCATAATTACCTGATGATGAGGTGGCAACACTCTGAGTGGCTGGTGGAACAATCGTTTCGACAGATGAAGCATAACCCGCAAAACCAAATTTTCCTCCTCCAGACATTTTAATCACTCTTAGTTATTCTATCCTTTTAATAAATCTATGCAAGGTCGCCAACTGCATACCAAGCCGTTGCGGTTGCCTTAATGAAAGTTGCTCCTGAGTATTGTGTGTCAATAGAGACAGAAGTTCCTCCATTGATAGTGTCGGAACCAGACCGTGTAATTGTGAGAGTTCCTGTTGTTGACATGATAAGTGCGAATTGGGAGCCAACATCGAGTCCAGAGTCAATGGTTGTGGCTGTTGTGTTTGACCTAATCAAAGTCTTCCCTAAGTCATCAGAGCCAACGGCGGTTGGGTTACTTGTGTCCACACCGCCCAATGGTGGCACGAAACTGCCATCTTCAACGACGAATCCTGCGGTATCGCTCACCGATGCTATTAAAGTTCCACCTGCTGTTATTCCTAATTTATCTGCACCAATACGATATATTCCTGTATTGGTATCTGATTGGAATGTGAAAGAGGGTGTGCTAACTAAACCATCTCCAACCATTATTCTATCCACATCCATACGATTAGCGGTCGCTGTGTAAGTGAAAGAGGATTCACCATCCACATCGGTTGCCGCAGCGTTGACATATATGATTTCATTTGCTCCTGCGGGAATTGTCCCTGCTACTCCCGTTCCTCCTGTAAGACCCTTATCACCTGTATCGCCTGTTAACCCTGTGATTCCTGTGAGTCCTTTGTTACCTGTGCTACCTGTTGCACCTGTCAACCCTGTGATTCCTGTGAGTCCTTTGTTACCTGTGCTACCTGTTGCGCCT
>Ga0302123_10002193_pt1 | contig 13403 bp, 12 predicted proteins | sample CB21_321_MG_FD_203109 | JGI IMG/M metagenome (GOLD analysis project Ga0302123, IMG submission 203109) | Marine microbial communities from Western Arctic Ocean, Canada - CB21_32.1 | ecosystem: Environmental > Aquatic > Marine > Oceanic | place: Canada: Western Arctic Ocean | collected 2017-09-28 | reverse complement strand
ATATTCGATACCCCGCACCGCGAGGCCAACATCGGCCGGCTGGGAGCCGGGCACCTGCAGCACCTTGGTTGCCCCCGGCGCATCGTCCTTCCGCACCTCCAACGCGATCGGCGCAGGCTTCTCGCCCGCCTTGCCTGAGCTTTCCGGCACGGCGAGCACGACCTTGGTTTCGGACTCCGTCTCCGAGCCATCCTCGGCGAGGGCGCTCAGCGAGAACTCCCGGCTGCCAGCGGGCAAAGCCACCTCCGACACGAAGACCCATTCGCCGTGCGCATTCGCCTGCGCACGGCCGATCTCCTTGTCGCCGTCCCGGATGATCACCAACGCGTTCGGCGCCGCCCGGCCGGCGATCACGGCATTGCCCTGGGGATCGACGCGCACGACATCGAAGCTCGGTGGCACGGGCGTGTCCGGCGCGGCGCCGGACGCCTGGGCATCCTTGGTCCCGGCCGGCGCAACCGCGGGCGCAACCTCGGTCGAGGCTTGCGGGGCACTGGCGGCGGGAGCCGGCGCCGTGTCCTGGCCGTTGCTGGCGGGCGCGCTCGCGACCTCGGTCGAGGCTTGCGGGGCACTGGCGGCGGGAGCCGGCGCCGTGTCCTGGCCGTTGCTGGCGGGCGCGCTCGCGACCTCCGCCTCGTCCGTGCTTCCGGTCCAATAGTTGAGGCCGATGGCCACGACCAGAACCAGGACGCCGACGCCCCCCAAAATGACGATCCGTTTCAAGTTTCCTCGCCCCTTCGAACCCCTGTCGCCGCAACCGTAATATGACAACCGGGCGGGCACAACGGCGCCGGACTCGGCGCGTCTAGGGCTTCTTGCGCTCGACCACGTGCAGGATCGGCGGCAGCGCCTGTAGATAGGCTGCAATGGCTTCGCGATCGGCGCGTGTCAGCTTGCTCGTGCCGCTCTGGACGACCTCGTACATGACGTCGCCGACCACATCGCCATCGGGCATCATGCCGAGCGACAGGAAGAAATCGAAATCTCCCGCGCTCCAATCGCCGAGGCCGGTTTGCTTGTTAGGCGTGATATTGGGCACGACCGTGCCCTCCGGCCCTTCGGCCGTGCCGGCGAAGGCCATATCCTTCTTCGGACCGCCCAGGAAATCGCGCGGCGTATGGCATTCCACGCAATGGGCCACGGCCTGCACCAGATAGGCGCCCCGATTCCACGCCTCGCCATGGCCAGGGTCCGGCTTCAGGGGCCCGGGCTTGAAATAGCGCCAGCGCCAGGGGGCGAGGCCGACGCGGATATTGTAGGGAAAGTCGAGATCGTGATCTCGGCGCGGCTCGGCCACCGGCGGCAGGGTGAATATATAGGCCTTGATGGCGAGGATATCCTCGTCGGTCATGCCGGTGAACGAGAGATAGGGAAAGGCCGGGTAGTAGAAATCGCCGTCCGGCGAGACCCCCTCGCGCAGGGCCCGCAGGAAATCCGCGTCGCTCCAGCGACCGATCCCATGTTCGGGCTCAGGCGTGATATTCGGGCCGTAGAAGGTGCCGAAGGGCGTCTTCAAGGCCCGGCCGCCGGCCAGCAACTCGCCGCCCTTCACAGTATGGCAGCCCTGGCAGCCGGCCACGGCGAAGAGATAGCGCCCACGCTCGACCGCATCCTCCTGGGCATGGGCCGCCCAGGTGAATGCCAAGGCGGCGGGTGCAAGGACGAGGAAAATTAGGAACGGAACGAGTCGGAAGGTCACGCCACCAGAATAGAGCGGACCGCCGGTCGCGCAAGGCGGCCGGCGGCACCGACCGATGATCGCGGTTGGATGGACCGATCAGCTCTTCTTCTGGCGAAACGCCTTGTGACAGCCGCCGCAGGCGCCACCGACTTCCTTAAGCGCCGCGCCCATCGCGTCCTTATCACCGGTCGCGGCGGCCTCGGCCAATGCTGCGCTCGTCGCCTCGAGCTTTTCGGCAGCCTTCACGAAACCATCCCAGTCGCTCCAGATCTCCGACTTGGCCTCGGTGCTGCCGCTGGGATCGTCGATCTTGGCCTTGAAGGCGCCAGCGATGAGCATCGCGGAGGCATTGATGCCCTTGGCATGCTCGCCGACATGAAGGCCGGTATCCTCGACCTCCGTCTCGCCCTTCATCACCATGGAAATGCCGCCCATGTGATCGCCGATCACCTTCATGACCGCCTGACGATATTTGACAGCACCCGCCGCGTGATCGTCCGCCAGAACGGCGTTACCGCCGAAGGCGGCCATCGCCGCGAAGAGTGCGGCGGGGAGAATTGGCTTATTCATGCGATCTGATCTCCCCGTTACGGTCCCTGTTCTGCGATCGGTCGCGCGGTCGGTTCCGGTAAACCGCGCCCGACTCGGCATACGCCGATAGTACGACACTCGAAGTATAGGCCGTCGGCAACCCAGGATTGTCCACAATATAGAAACAGTCCGTTCGAATTGTCGCCGCTCCGCTCGCCCTCCTGGTTCGGCTCGACGGGTCAACCGCCCGAACGAACCCCCCGAATCGGCCCACCGAATCGGCCCACCGAATTGGCCCACCAAATTGGCCCACCAAATCAGAGGGTGTCCGGCCGGGTCCCGGGCGCTAGATTGACGCCATGGCCGATATCAGATCCGTTTGCGTCTATTGCGGCTCCTCCCCTGGACCCGAGAGCCACAAGGCCGCCGCAACCCGCCTGGGCGGGCTGCTGGGCGCCGCCGGAATCCGCGTGATCTACGGTGGCGGGCGCGTCGGGCTGATGGGCCTGACAGCGGACGGCGCGCTCGACGCCGGGGGCGAGGTCGTCGGCATCATTCCCGGCTTCCTGGACGCGCGCGAGGTCGGTCATCCCGGCCTGACCGAGCTGCATATCGTCGACTCGATGCATGAGCGCAAGCAGCTCATGTTCGAGATGGCGGACGCCTTCTGCATCTTGCCCGGCGGCATCGGTACCCTGGAGGAAACCATCGAGGTGCTGAGCTGGCGCCAGCTCGGCCTCCATGACAAGCCGATCCTGCTGATCGATCACGAGGGCTATTGGCAGCCTTTCATCGCCCTGCTCGACCACGCCGTCGCGAGTGACTATGCCCGGCCGGCGCATGCCGCCGCGCTGACCGTGCTGGCCTCGGTCGAGGACGTCCCGGCCGCTCTGGCCCGCGCGCCCACTCCTCGCCTGTCCGGCGCCGTCATCCAGATGTAGCACCGCCGCCGGGCCGGTTTCGGCACCGAGGCTTTGCGGCGCTGGAGGGCGATGATATGGTCCGCCCGCCGCCGCGCCGCGGCCCCTGAACTGCCAGCCGGAGAGACCTAACGATGCCCAAGATCGAGGTCAAGAATCCTGTCGTGGAGATCGACGGGGACGAGATGACGCGCATCCTCTGGGCCTGGATCAAGGACCGCTTGATCCTGCCCTATCTCAATGTCGATCTGCTCTATTACGACCTCAGCGTCGAAAACCGCGACGCCACGGACGATCAGATCACCGTCGACGCCGCCAATGCGATCAAGAAACATGGCGTCGGCGTCAAATGCGCGACCATCACGCCCGACGAGGCCCGGGTCGAGGAATTCGGCCTCAAGAAGATGTGGCGCTCGCCCAACGGCACGATCCGCAACATCCTGGGCGGCACGGTCTTCCGCGAGCCGATCATCTGCAAGAACGTTCCGCGCCTGGTGCCAGGCTGGACCGACCCCATCGTGATCGGCCGCCATGCCTTCGGCGACCAGTACCGCGCGACCGATTTCGTCGTGCCCAGCGCCGGCAAACTGACCATGAAATTCGAGCCTGAGGACGGTGGAAAACCCATGGAATTCGACATTTTCGAGTTCCCCGGCGGCGGCGTCGCCATGGGCATGTACAACCTCGACGATTCGATCCGGGATTTCGCCCGGGCCTGCCTGAACTACGGCCTCGACCGCGGCTGGCCAGTCTATCTCTCGACCAAGAACACGATCCTCAAGGCCTATGACGGCCGCTTCAAGGATCTGTTCCAGGAGATCTTCGACGCAGAGTTCAAGGACAAGTTCGCCGCCAAGGGCATCTCCTACGAGCATCGCCTGATCGACGACATGGTCGCGGCGGCCCTCAAATGGTCGGGCAATTTCGTCTGGGCCTGCAAGAATTACGACGGCGACGTGCAGTCCGACACAGTGGCCCAGGGCTTCGGCTCGCTCGGCCTGATGACCAGCGTACTGCTGACCCCGGACGGCAAGGTCGTGGAGGCCGAGGCCGCCCATGGCACGGTCACCCGCCATTACCGCGAGCACCAGAAGGGCAAGGCGACCTCGACCAACCCGATCGCCTCGATCTTCGCCTGGACCCGCGCCCTCGCCTATCGCGGCCGCTTCGACGGCACGCCCGAGGTCGTGAAATTCGCGGAGACCCTCGAGAAGGTCTGCATCGACACGGTCGAGAGCGGTGCCATGACCAAGGACCTCGCCCTGCTGATCGGCCCGGACCAGACCTGGCAGACCAGCGAGGAATTCCTGGGCACCCTCGACGCGAACCTCAAGAAGGCGGTGGGCGCTTAGAATCCAAACGGGAGCCGGATCGTGCGTGTGCTCGTCACAGGCGCGACCGGCTTCATCGGCTCCCATGTCGTCGCAGCGCTTCTCGCCGCCGGGCATGAGCCCGTCCCCCGCGCCCGGGACAAGTTGTTCGGCAAGCGCCGCCTGCCCGGCCTCAACTGGCTCAAGAGCGGTTTCAACCGCGACACGAGCATGGAGGACTGGCTCCAGCGGATGAAAGGTCTTGATGCCGTCGTCAACTGCGCCGGCATTCTGCAAGGCTCGTTCGACCAATCTCTCGAACGGGTGCATCGCAACGGACCGGTCGCCCTGTTCGAGGCCTGCGCCGGCGTAGGTCAGGTCATCCAGATTCCCGCCATCGGTGCCGATGTGAATGCCGACACGGCCTTTGCGCGCAGTAAGGCCGAAGCGGACCAACGCTTGGCCGCGCCTTCCCCTCGACTGGGTCGTCGTGCGCCCCTCCCTCGTATACGGCGCGGGTTCCTATGACGGGACCTCCCTGCTGCGCGGCCTCGCCGCGCTGCCGGTGCCGATTCCCTTGCCCGGCGGTGGCCGCCAGCGCTTCCAGCCGCTCCATATCGACGACCTAACTCGCGCGCTCCTACGCCTGATCGAACCGGACACACCCCGGCGGATAGTGCTCGAAGCCGTCGGCACCCAGGTGCGCACGGTGCGCGAAATCGTCCTCGGCCTGCGCGCCTGGCTCGGCCTGGCGCACGCCCCAATCCTCAATGTGCCGCGAGCCGTGTTCCGTATCGTCTCCTGGTTCAGCGATTCGACCGGCGCCGTCACCGGGCGGGGCGCGACCCGGCCTACTGCCCTCAAGCAGATGGAGTTGGACAACACGGCTCCAGTCGAGCCGTTCGCAGCGGCCGTCGGATTCACGCCCCGAAGTTTCGAGGAAGGCTTGGCCTGGATGCCGAGCCGGGTCCAGGACCGCTGGCACGCGCGTCTCTACTTTCTCTGCCCCCTATGCTTCTTGGAGGCGCTGCTTGTTTGGTTCGGCCTGAGCGGCGCCGGGCGATTGGGCAGAGGCGAAGACACTTGGTTAATGTGGTTGTTCATGTCATGCGGTCTGATGGCCATCGCAGTTGCCGCGCTGATTGCGCTGGCAATCCGGAACCCACGGTGAGCGACCTCTATCTCCTGCCCCGCCTGAACCACATCCTGAGCGCGACCCTGCTCCTCGGCACGGGCTTCGGCATCGCCTATTTCCTGTGGCGGGCCAACCGATCGGGCGATATCGCGGCGATCGCGCGCACGGCGCGCCATGTCGTCACGGCCGATTGGCTCTTCGTCGCCGGGCCGGGCATCGTGCAGCTCGCCTCCGGCATAGCCCTGGTCTCGGTCGCCGGCTACGGCTGGGACGAGGCTTGGCTGCTGGCCGCCCTCTTCCTTCTGGCTTTCGCCTGCTGGCTGCCCGTGGTCGGCCTGCAGATGCGCATGCGCGATCTGGCCGAGGCGACGCGCGACCGGTGCGAAGCCTTGCCCGCCGCCTATGCCCGCCTGGCGCGGTTGTGGTTCACCCTCGGCTGGCCGGCCTTCGCCGCGATGATTGGGATCTACCCTCTGATGGTCTTCCGCCCCTAGCGCCCCAGGGCCCGCATGGCGCGGTCCAGGCCGTCCAGGGTCAGCGGGTACATGCGGTCGCCCATGAGCTGGCGGATCATCTGGATCGACGCCGTCCACGCCCAGCGGTCCTCGCGCACGGGGTTGAGCCAGACCGCCTTGGGATAGGTGTTCAGCAGGCGCTGGAGCCAGACCAACCCCGCCTCCTCGTTCCAATACTCGACGCTGCCACCCGGCTGGGCGATCTCGTAGGGGCTCATCGAGGCGTCGCCGACGAAGATCAGCTTGTAGTCCGACGGATAGGTGTGCAGCACGTCCCAGGTCGCCTCGCGCTCGACATGGCGGCGGCGGTTGTTGCGCCACAGGCTTTCGTAGGGGCAGTTGTGGAAATAGACATATTCGAGATGTTTGAACTCGGTCCGCGCCGCGCTGAACAGCTCCTCGCAGACCCGGACATGGGGGTTCATCGAGCCACCCACATCCAGGGCCAGCAGGATCTTCACCGCGTTGTGCCGCTCGGGCACCATCTTGATATCCAGCAACCCGCCCTGGGCCGCCGTCGAATGGATCGTGTCCGGCAGGTCCAGCTCGGTCGCCGCACCCTCGCGGGCGAAGCGGCGCAACCGACGCAGCGCCACCTTGATGTTGCGCGTGCCGATCTCGACCGTGTCGTCGAGATTCTTGAACTCGCGCTTGTCCCAGACCTTGACCGCCCGGTTGTTGTGGTTCTCGTCCTGGCCGATGCGGATGCCCTCAGGATTGTAGCCATAGGCGCCGAAAGGCGAGGTGCCGGCCGTGCCGATCCATTTGGAGCCGCCCTGGTGGCGGCCCTTCTGCTCGGCCAGGCGCTGCTTCAGGGTTTCCATCAGCTTGTCCCAGCCGCCCAGGGCTTCGATCTGCGCCTTCTCCTCTTCGGTCAAAGTCTTCTCGGTCAGGCGCCTGAGCCATTCCTCCGGCACCTCGCCGAAGATCTCCTCGATGCTCATGTCGAGACCGCGGAAGCAGTGGCCGAAGACCTGGTCGAACTTGTCCAGGTTGCGCTCGTCCTTCACCAGGGCGGCGCGGGAAAGATAGTAGAAATCCTCGACCGAATCGTTCGCCAGCCCCTTCTCCACCGCGCCCAGCAATGTGAGGTATTCCATCAGCGAGACCGGCACCCCGGCCCCGCGCAGGGTCACGAAGAAATCGACGAACACGACGCCGCGTCCCGCCCTAGTTCCCCCGCTCGCGCCGGGCCAGGAAGGCCAGGCGTTCGAGCTGGTGGACATCCTGCTCGTTCTTCACCAGGGCGCCGTGCAGCGGCGGCAGAAAATCCTTCACCTCCTTGGCGCGCAGGGCCTCGGGCGGAATATCCTCGGCGACCAGCAGCTTGATCCAGTCGAGCAGTTCCGAGGTCGAGGGCTTCTTCTTCAACCCCGGCACCTCGCGCACCTCGTAGAAGGCGCCCAGCGCCTCGCGCAGGAGCAGTTTCTTGATATCGGGATAGTGGACCTGGACGATCGCCGCCATCGTGTCTGGATCGGGAAAGCGGATGTAGTGGAAGAAGCAGCGCCGCAGGAAGGCGTCGGGCAGTTCTTTCTCGTTGTTCGAGGTGATGACCACGATGGGCCGCTCGGCCGCCGTGATCGTCTCCTTGGTCTCGTGGACGTCGAAAGCCATGCGATCAAGTTCCTGCAGCAGGTCGTTCGGGAATTCGATATCCGCCTTGTCGATCTCGTCGATCAGCAGGACCGGCCGGTCCTCGGCCGTGAAGGCCTCCCAGAGCTTTCCCCGGATGATGTAGTTGCCGATATCGTGTACCCGCTCGTCGCCGAGCTGCGAATCGCGCAGCCGCGCCACCGCATCGTATTCGTAGAGCCCGTGCTGGGCCTTGGTCGTCGATTTGATATGCCATTCGATCAGCGGCCGCCCCAGGGAGGCCGCGATCTCATGGGCCAGGATCGTCTTGCCCGTCCCTGGCTCGCCCTTGATCAGCAGAGGCCGCTCCAGGGTGATGGCGGCATTGACCGCGACCAGAAGATCCTCGGTCGCGACATAGCTCTCGGTGCCGGCGAAACGCATGACGGGCTCCTCTGGGGAAACGGGCGGGCGGACCTTAGAAAGCGCCCGCGCGGCAATCAAGCATGGGCAAGGCAGGCGGGGTCGCGGCGCCCCGCCTCAAGGAAGATGATTGCGCGCGAAAGCCGCCAGGTGGAAGACCCCGGCTTCGGCCGGATAGCGCCAGCTCGACCCGACCGGGCAGGCGGCGCGGGCGAGGCAGCCGCCCACCCGGCACCGCCGGCCTTCGGCCGCACGGACATCGCCAGCGCAGGCCGGCACGTCATAGCCCGCCTCGCTGAAGGCGCCGACAGGGCAGGCCGAAAGACAGGGCCGCTCCGAGCAGTTCTTGCAGGGACTCGCCGCCGCCGCGCAGGGCGGCAGGTCCATCCTTTCGGCGAAGAGAAAGGCGGCGCGATAGGCATGCCACACCCCGTAGTCCGGATGAATCAGAACCCCCAGGGGTGACGGCGAAACCGGCTCCGCCCGCATCGCCCAGCGCTGAAACGGCATATAGGGCGGACCGTCGCTCGGATAGACGGGATGGGCGCCGAGCCCCGCTGCGACCGGGGCCAGCACCGATCTCGTCCAATCGTCGAGCGGATCGCGCCCGGCCGGCTTCGGCACGGCCGCCGCGAAAGCCTCCCATAGCGCCCCGCCCGCATTGCCGATCATGGCCACGGTGCCGATTTCTCGGCCGTCCACCAAGGCGCGCAGGCCGTCGCCATCGACAGGATGAAAGCCGCCCCGCAGGATGAAGGGCGTGTTGGCCAGCATTGTCGCGAATCGGTCGAATATCGTCGTCGCCACGCCCTATCCCCTCACCCTGAGCCTGTCGAAGGGAGAGGCTGGCACAGTCGAATACCGTGCCACGCCATCATACTTCGACAGGCTCAGCATGAGGGCGACGGAGGGAGCGGTCCAGGCGGTCGCGGTATCGCGTCCCATCCGGCAGGACCGGACCGGAAACCGTCTAGGCCGCCCCGGTACGCTCGGCCAGGGCCGCTTCGATGGCGGCGATAGCCTCTTCGGCCTTGTCGCCGTCCGGCCCGCCGGCCTGGGCCATATCAGGGCGGCCGCCGCCACCCTTGCCGCCCAGGGCGGCCGAGCCGACGCGCACGAGATCGACCGCGCTGATCCGCGCGGTCAGGTCCTCGGTCACGCCGACCACGAGCGAGGCCTTGCCCTCGTCCACCGCGACGACGGCGACGACGCCCGAGCCAACCTGCTTCTTCATGGCATCGGCCATGGCCTTGAGTTCCTTGGCCGGGACGCCGTCCATCCGCCGTCCGGCGAATTTCAGCCCGGCGATATCCTTGGCCACGGGCGCGGGCGCGCCACCCCCGCCTCCGGTCGCCAACTGGCGGCGCAGATCGCTCATCTCGCGCTCCAGCTTGCGCCTTTCCTCGACCAGCACAGCGACCCGGGCCGGCACTTCGGCAGGGTTCACGCGTAGGGCCGCCGCAGCCTCGGCCAGGGCGACCTCCTGGGCGTCCATGTGATTCACGGCCGCCTCGCCGGTCAGGGCCTCGATCCGCCGCACGCCCGCCGCGACCGCCGATTCGCCGACGATCTTGAAAACCCCAATATCGCCGGTCGAGCGGACATGGGTGCCGCCGCACAGTTCCACCGAATAGGGCTTCTCGCCATCGGTTTCCAGATCGCGGCCCATGGCCAGGACGCGCACCTCGTCGTCGTATTTCTCGCCGAACAGGGCAAGCGCCCCCTGCTCGATCGCCTGGTCAGGGGTCATCAGCCCGGTGCGCACGGCTTCGTTGACCCGAACCTGGCGGTTCACCTCCGCCTCGACCCGGCGCAACTCCTCCGCCGAGACCGCCTTGTTGTGCGAGAAGTCGAAGCGCAGCCGCTCCGGCGCCACGAGCGAGCCCTTCTGGGTCACATGCTCGCCCAGGATCCGGCGCAGGGCGGCATGCATCAGATGGGTCGCCGAATGGTTGGCGCGCAGGGCGTCGCGCCGCTCGCGGTCGACGCGCATCTCGACCGCCTCACCGACCGTCAGCGTGCGATGGCCGATCTTGCCGAGATGGACAAGGAGATCGCCCAGGCGCTTGACCGTGTCGCGCACCGCGAACTCGCCGCCCTCGGCGCTGAACATGATGCCCGAATCGCCCATCTGGCCGCCCGATTCGCCATAGAAGGGCGACTGGTTCACGACGATGGCGACCACCTCGCCCTCCGAGGCCCAGTCGACCCGATTGCCGTCGGCCAGGATGGCCCGAATCTGACCTTCGGCAACATTCGTGTCGTAGCCAAGGAAATCGGTCGCACCGACCTCCTCGCGCAATTCGAACCAGACCTCCTCGGTCGCCTGCTCGCCGGAACCGGACCAGGCCTTGCGGGCCTCGGCCCGCTGGCGCTCCATCGCCGTGTTGAAGCCGGACTGGTCGACCGTTCGACCCTGGCCGCGCAGCACGTCCTGGGTCAGATCGAGCGGAAAGCCGAAAGTGTCGTAAAGCCGGAAGGCTATCTCGCCGGGCAGGGCCTGGCCCGAGCCCAGCTTGTCCGTCTCGTCCTCCAGCAGGCGCAAGCCGCGCTCCAGGGTTTCCTTGAAGCGGGTTTCCTCAAGCTTGAGGGTCTCGGAAATCAGCGCCTCGGCGCGTGCCAGTTCCGGATAGGCCTGGCCCATCGCGCGCACCAAAGCCGGCACCAGTCGCCAGACCATCGGCTCGCGGCAGCCCAGGATATGGGCGTGGCGCATGGCCCGGCGCATGATCCGGCGCAGGACGTAACCGCGCCCCTCGTTCGAAGGCAGAATGCCGTCGGCAATCAGGAAGGAGGTTGCGCGCAGATGGTCGGCGATGACCCGGTGCGAGACCGCCTGGGCGCCGTCGGGCGCGACGCCGAAGGCATCAGCGGAGGCCTCGATCAACCCGCGCATCAGGTCGATATCGTAATTGTCATGGGTGCCCTGCAGGACCGCCGTGATCCGCTCCAGCCCCATGCCCGTGTCAATCGAGGGGCGCGGCAGATCGATCCGCTCCTCGGGCGCCACCTGCTCGTATTGCATGAAGACCAGGTTCCAGATCTCGATGAAACGATCGCCGCCCTCGTCCGGGCTGCCGGGCGGGCCACCGGGGACATGATCGCCGTGATCAAAGAAAATTTCGGAACAGGGTCCGCAGGGTCCGGTATCGCCCATGCTCCAGAAATTGTCGGCGGTGGCGATGCGAATGATCCGGGACTCGGGCAGGCCGGCGATCTTCTTCCAGAGCTCGAAAGCTTCCTCGTCCTCGGCATAGACGGTCGCGATCAATTTCTCGGCGGGCAGACCGAACTCCTTCGTCACCAGGTTCCAGGCCAGTTCGATCGCCTGGTCCTTGAAATAGTCGCCGAAGGAGAAATTGCCGAGCATCTCGAAGAAGGTGTGATGCCGCGCGGTGTAGCCGACATTCTCGAGATCGTTGTGCTTGCCCCCGGCGCGCAGACATTTCTGCGAGGTCGTGGCGCGCACATAGTCGCGCTTCTCGGCCCCGGTGAAGAGATTCTTGAAGGGCACCATGCCGGCGCTGGTGAACATCAGGGTCGGGTCGTTGCGCGGCACGAGCGGACCCGAGGGCACCACCGTATGGCCATGCTCCGCAAAATATTCGAGGAAGGTCGAACGGACGTCGTTGGCTGTCGGCATGGGCTTCATATGGGGTTCGGGCGCGCGGAGCCAATCTCCACCGGGCCCGAAACCCGTCTCCAGCTTGCCGGAAACCGTCTCCGGCTTGAATGTCGCGCCGCTTCTATACCCCGCCCCGCCCGCCTGTCCAGGGCGAGGCGGGTTCGAGATGTGGCGCGGACGTGAAAGCGGCCCGCTTCGGGTAGGAAGCGGGCCGCCGGATTTCTCCGCAGGGGCGCCGCGCTCAGTCGGCCGCAGCCTCCGCCACCGTGTCGTCATCGTCAGCAATAGCGTCGGCATCGCCCGGACCGCCCATCATCGCTTCGGCCACGAGGCCGGCATCCTGGCGGATCGCCTGTTCAATCGTCTGGGCGATTTCCGGATGCTCGCGCAGGAAGGTCTTGGCGTTCTCGCGGCCCTGGCCGATGCGCTGGTCCTGATGGGAGAACCAGGAGCCCGATTTCTCGACCACGCCGGCCTTCACGCCGAGATCGATCAATTCGCCCATCTTCGAGACGCCCTCGCCGTACATGATGTCGAATTCGACCACCTTGAAGGGTGGGGCGACCTTGTTCTTGACCACCTTCACCCGGGTCTGGTTGCCCACCACCTCGTCCTTGTCCTTGATCGCGCCGATGCGGCGGATATCGAGGCGCACCGAGGCGTAGAACTTGAGGGCGTTGCCGCCGGACGTGGTCTCGGGACTGCCGAACATCACGCCGATTTTCATGCGGATCTGGTTGATGAAGATGACCATGGTGTTGGAGCGGGCGATGGAGCCGGTCAGCTTGCGCAGGGCCTGGCTCATCAGCCGGGCCTGCAGGCCGACATGGGTGTCGCCCATCTCGCCCTCGAGCTCGGCGCGCGGCACCAAGGCGGCGACGCTGTCTACCACCAAGACATCGACCGCGCCGGAGCGGACCAGGGTATCGGCGATCTCAAGCGCCTGCTCGCCCGCATCGGGCTGGGAAATCAGCAATTCGTCGATATCGACGCCCAGCTTCCGGGCATAGCCGGGATCCAGGGCATGTTCGGCATCGACGAAGGCGCAGATGCCGCCCTTCTTCTGGGCCTCGGCGACGACATGGAGCGCCAGGGTCGTCTTGCCAGAACTCTCCGGACCATAGATCTCGACCACCCGGCCCTTGGGCAAGCCGCCGATGCCGAGGGCGATATCGAGGCCGAGGGACCCGGTCGAGATCGATTCGATCTCGACCGCGTGATCCGCACCCAGCTTCATGATCGATCCCTTGCCGAAGGCCCGCTCGATCTGACCCAGAGCGGCGTCCAGCGCCTTTTGTTTGTCCATACCCTCGCCCACCACGCGCAATGCTGCTTCCGCCATCGGAACTCTCCTCTTATCCCATCTGCCGCGGGGTCGCGCAATCGGCCCCAGGGGGTATCTTGTCAATAAAGCCTGAGCCGAACGTACCCACTTTGTTCTTGTTCGTCAAATGTTCTTTTCGATTCTTGCGGAACTCGAATCGGGACTCGCAAAGTCTTGAATTTGCAACGCAATCGACGCGATTCCGTTCCGTTCCAAAATCATAGCCGGGTACACGGCCACCCCGGTCGGAGTTCCTTGGAGCGCCTAGCCTATGAGAAAATCGAGGAGCACCCCGGCGACCTCGCGCGGCGCCTCGCCCAGCATGCTGTGGCGGTAGCGGGGGAAAATATGGGGGCGCGCATTG
>Ga0302123_10002192_pt1 | contig 13403 bp, 8 predicted proteins | sample CB21_321_MG_FD_203109 | JGI IMG/M metagenome (GOLD analysis project Ga0302123, IMG submission 203109) | Marine microbial communities from Western Arctic Ocean, Canada - CB21_32.1 | ecosystem: Environmental > Aquatic > Marine > Oceanic | place: Canada: Western Arctic Ocean | collected 2017-09-28 | reverse complement strand
CAGCTTCTGGCTACCAACTGGCTATTGTGCGCGGTGATCGGGGTGAGTGACGAAATGGCAACACTGGGACAGCAGACTTCCGCCAGTGAACGAGTGGGCCACCGTGACGGCCGCGTCGAACCGCGCGCCAACAAACGCAGACCGAAGATTCTGGCTCTGATGAAGAAACCACGACACCAGCTCCAGGCCGAACTCGAAGCCGCCGCATGACGTAACCCCTTGCTACCAAACCGGCAGTGCCATTCGGGTCGGGAGTCTTTTTCCTGGTGGAACAGTGTGCGGTCTGGATACTCTTCGTCAGTCAGCAACGAGAGTCTCACGATGATCCCGCGAAGAAAAAGACTCCCGACCCCTTCGATCATGCCCAGACGCCCGCGAGACGCTACTGGCGGCTATGTCTACCACGTACTCAATCGCGCTGTCGGGCGGGCAAAGCTGTTTGAGACGGACGGCGATTACCGGGTCTTTCTCAACGTCATGGAAGAGGCCCGCACTCAAACCCCCTGAAGTGGGCATTCCCGGCAGTCCGTTGGTCGGGGCTAGCTGGCCACTCCGCATGTGGCGGGCGTCGCTGCGCTGCTCATTGAGGCCCGGCCCACTCTGACACCAGCCGAGATTGAGGCTCTGATTGTCTCGACTTGCGCAGGCCATTCTCTGGGAGGTCACTCAACACTTCTCAACCCGGTTTCTGTGTGAGGGCCAGCCATGCTGCTTTCCAGTTGGCTTCGACGACCGCGACGTCGGGCGTCATTTGGTGTTCTCACCGAGTCATGCGGTGTTTGCGGTCTCATGAACCGCCGTTGACCAGATTCCGGTCAACTCGTATTTTCCAAGCTCTCATCTCCACCGGCCGGTAGGTCACGACTCCTCTGTGACACAATTTCCTGCCTGTTCAACCGGCCCTCAGCCTGTCCCCTTCTGTCCAAGTTGATCCTGCATGCCGCACACTGCGGACGAGTCCGGCGCATTCGCCGGCCGGTCGCTCTGTGGAGGACTGGTGCACCGCGCCGTCCTTGTCGCTGGCATTGCGTACCTTGCCGGCAGTGCGGCCGACCTGACGGGATAACAGGTCTGGCGTCCGGATTCAACAGGTACGATAGGCACGCCCACCGCACGTGGACCTGTGTGGCGACCGGGACAACAGTCGCCGAAGTCCTCGCAATCGGCATCCCATTCGAATGCCGGAGTCGCCACGAACAGGCCACTGCAGTACCGGGGATATCCGCCAGCAAACCAGCAATTCCGCAGGACCCGGCCGCCGGGCCAATGGCATCAGCCATCAATGCCGCTGCCGTATCGTCAAACTCGAACTGCGACCGGCCAGTACTTCGCCGGGCCGGGTCTCGTGTCAGGCATGCGACAAATGCCGCGCGCGTCTCTTCCTCGGCCGGGGTATCAGCCAGACTTCCGGAACGTCACCCATCGATTCCATGCAGCACGACCGGCGTACGCTTCGAGAGCCTCACATCAGACAACTTCCGGAATCGTTGCGACATCCGGAACATCTACATGGGCCGGTGCGGCAGTCAGCCACTCGGGACCTCCGTTCGCTTCTGTCGCGCCGGTGGCTCCGCTTGAGTCCCTGCCACCGGCAACGGTGCCGGGCTATGTGCCAGAGCTGCCACACTGGCTGAACACTCCTGTCGTTGATGCCCAGGTCCCCTCGACTGCCACGGATCCCGATACCGTTCTCGACTGGTATCGACAACACGCTGCCCAATCCACGCGGCCTCTTAGCCGAGTGGTTCCTGCGGCGGGCCAGAAGCTCTCGGGGATAACCGCGGGGTTCCGTCCTTGGTGGACCGCGGCAGCAGTGTCGCCCATGTGGCCATCAGCTCGCGCGATTGGGTGCAGCGTCGATTCTCTCATCCTGCGGTCTCTCGAGAACGCGGCGCAGGTCCAGGCAATTCGGGCCATCGGTCCTGTCGAGGCGACGCGGATTGTCGAGGCCGACGCCGAATTCGACTGGACGGCATTCCTGGAATCGCGCTATCAGGACAACAGCGATCCCATCGGTGATCAGCTGACAACAGGCTCAACTATTGGTCGATTCCGGGATCATGTCGTGTCGAACTCGGCCGGCGTCCGTCGCCGACTGAGAAACGGTGCCGACGTCGAGGTCTCGCAGCAAAGCGGCTATCGCGACAACAACTCGCAATTCCTGACGCCGTCTCCGCAGGGAACGGCCCGCCTGACGCTCAGTTTCACACAACCTCTGCTGCGTGGCTCAGGCGAAGGATACAACGCGGCGCGCACAGTCATTGCAACAATCAACGCCGGAATCACGACCGAAGAGTTACGGGGACAGCTCCAGTCTTATCTGGCAGGCGTGCATAACGCCTACTGGTCACTGTACCGCGCCCGTGCCATCCATCTGCAGCAGCGCCGCGCGTATGACACTGTTGCCGCCCTGGTTCGCATTCTGGGATCGAGAAGCGACCTGGACGCCACAGGCGCGCAGCTCGGCCGCGCGCGGTCAGAACTGGATGTGCGACTCTCAGACCTGTATCGCTCGGAAGCATCGATCCAGGACGCCGAGTCGAGACTGCGAACACTGATCGGTTCAGCGGGGCTTCCACCCGGCGGAACGATCGAGCTGGTCCCGCGGGACACACCCACGCATCAGTTTTACTCCATCCCCCTGCAGGCATCATTGCAGGCCGCGATGCAGTATCGATCGGATATTCTGCAGGCCTATCGGCGAGTCAGACTGGCGGGCATTCGCGCCGGAGCGGCCAGAAAGGACCTGCTCCCTCGACTGGACCTGCTGCTGCAGACATACGTCGCCGGTCTGGACGGAGACTCGACAACGTTTCGGGCCTGGGAGAATCAGTTCAACCAGGGAGAACCCGGCTTCTCGGTCGGCCTGCAGTTCGAAGTCCCGATCGGAGGTCGAGCTGCCAAGGCCCGTCACAACCGAGAGGTCGCGGAACTGCGCCGATCGGTGCACGAGTTTCGGGCAACAATCGAAACGGCATTGTCCGAGGTCGAAGTTGCGTCGCGGACCGTCCCAGCCGCCTATCGCGAAATGCTGGCGCGGTATCAGGCGATGAAATCCAGCGAGGCCGAGAGTGAATTCCTGCAGCGACGCTGGCACCTGGTACCTCAGGGACAACTGACCGGAGCTACGACACTCGAACGACTCCTGGAAGCTCAAAGTCGCCGCGCATCCGCGGAGGCCGCCTTCATCGATGCACAGATTCGCTATGTCGTTTCTTTAACAACGCTCAAAATTGTCACCGGCGAAGCATTCCGCACCATGCTGTCGATTGAAAACTGACAAGTCGCAGCACGTGGCCGCAACTCGAGCCCACGGACAGCAGACTGAACAATACTGCCGCCACGGCGTCTTGGATCGCGCGTCAACGACGCAATTCAGCCGAGTACGCTATTCGTACCCGAGGCTTAGCGGAGATATCAACAATATTGGACCTGCGCGTGCGGCCAACAGATTCAGTCGAAGCTGATACATCGCGAATCCTGCGACACGAATCGTGCTGAGTAACCTGATCTGGCTCGAATCAGGCAGCTGACCTGGCCGTTTCGAGTCAACTACGGAGAACTACGGACAAACGGTGGTCGCGGCACTCGACTACCGGTCCTTTCCGTGAAGCGTCGCTCTTAACCCCTGCCGGAACCGTTCCCTGTCCAAGTGCATGTTCTTTCGTGACGTGTCGACATCGGTCGTGGCTCACGCGATCGCGCTGAATCCCGCGGTGGACTGTCGGTGGAATTCAACTGCGTCAGTCTGCTGGAATCGGCGCATACGATGCGCGCCAGGCATCGCTGGTGTCCCCGTGGTCTTGTGCTGTCAGCCCTCGCAGCGCGAACAGAACTGCGTCCCGCTGTGGGGACGAACTTCTCGTATCGAGCTCGTTTCTGCCATCACGACAAGACATCAACGTAAACCTGGCCTGCTCCTCTGAATTCAATTTGCGAGTCTGTACGAGATAGTCGAACCTCTGCCATTCCGGCCATGGCGCAGCATTCTCCACATCATGCATCAGGGAAAAATCCTGTCGGAGATATGTTATGTCGGCGCGAACAAATGATGATCCGCCGGACCGTGATTGATAATAGGCACGTGGAAGAGACTGTGTTGGTGTCGGAACGAACCCACGGATGGGATCCTTACTCGACGCTGCGGCGTGGCAGATCACACAGTTTCTCATGTGGCTGAGCCGAACCAGTTCACGCTTCACTGGACTGCCCTCGTCATTCAGAAACGCTGCTGCCGGATCCGGTGCGTCAAGCAGCTCGATCAGATTTGGAATCGACTCCTGATCGTCAAGCTCGACTAGAGCCTGTGCTGCAAACGCCGAAACTGGTGGCCAGGGATAACGAAACCCGCCGAGCAGACGATTGCGCACAACATCGCCTAATCCACGCAGACTCAGCGCGTGCCTGGCAACTTTGCGAATTTCTGGTGATGTATCGAACATGGCACGTTCGGCGAGTGCCATGGCGGCGGCCGAACCGTCGATACGGGACAGGAATCGAATGAGTTCCTCCCGGAGGAACTGAGGCTGCACCTGCAGAATCTGAACAAGAGCTCCGACGGCTTCGGGTCGCTGCCAGTCTTTGGACTTTGTATGGAGAAGTTCGTGCGCCACGTACGGAGCCTGGACACTGGCCGACTGACTCCCGCCGGTGGCTGACGTCGGCCTTCCCGAGGCAAGCGCTCTCCCCAGCAAGACCGACACCTCAGCCGCGACTGGCACGTCTTTCTCACCCAGTTTGCAATCGTCCGCGCCGACGAAGAGCAGTCCAATGTCTCTCTTTCGAATCTCTTCGGATTCCCGGATTAGCTCATGGAAGAACTGCCCGTTTCCAAGCGTCAAAGGACGCCTTCGCGATGACGATTCAGGTGCCGTCTTCAGCACTTTGGCGAGGGGATCCAGTTCCCTGGATTGCTCTCGTAAATCAAGCGCGACGTTGACGTCGTTCTTCGAGATGAATGCGAGCTGAACTTCAGCCAGCAGTTCTTCGGACGACACGGGTTCAGCAACCGAAATCGCCACAGTCGTGTCGGCGACATGCGTCGCGAGCTCTTCGACCACTTCAGCCGGGATTGATTCGCTGTGAACCAGGTTGGGTGAGGTCTCCGTCTCATGAGTAGAGGTGGTCACGTCAGTTTTCGGAATGACTGAGGTCACTTCCGCCAGCGCCCGAGTGGTGGCTTTAGTTTCCGGCTCCGATACGTCGCATGAAGGCGCCTCCGGCTGTAGCTGTGTAAGTCGGCGATGTACCGGAATTTCAGCGAGCACCGGGATTCGTGGATTCCAGACCGACCCAGCCACGAAAACAAGAATCATGGAAGTCACGAGGCCAGCGACTGCATAAACGACAGTCCAGTTTGTTTCAAACTCGTTTCCGTCGCCATTCCGAGATTCGTACATGGCAGATCGCCTCCTGAGCGAGTTCACGTTGCTGATCGCATTAGATGGGAATGCGACCCAGCAAGTCAGATCGCCAGAATGCCAGAGCACCTGATCGTGGTCAATGGCCGTTTCACAAGAACACGGCGTCTACATTTATCGCGCCGTTCATCGCATCGCATCAGCGGTGTGCGTCACCTGGGTCAACTTGTGGTCGACCGATGGACCGGGTGCGTGAAGAACGCCCGTGAAGCTGCCTTCAAAGTGGACTCTTGTGGAAGCCACAGTCTGTTGGGGGTCAAGCAATACCGCCGGCACGTACGAAACACCGATTTCGTGGTTTACGAACGGGCGTCGATCCAGTCCTCAGTCGACACCGGAGTTGACGATCGCCACACCACTACGCGTAGTGCCGCTGGCTTGTGACAATCTTCTTACAACTGTGGGTCGCCAGGAGTCCGATTGTCCGACAAGATAGGCCCTCGACAGATCTCGCGGATGGGATGGCTCAATCAACGGAGACCGAATCATGGGCATGTTGTTGCAATGGACGCTGCACGTCGTTGACCGAGTGGTCCCGCGAACGCGCTTCGCCGCGTTCTGGCTCCTCTGTTTCGGATGTTTTTTAACCACTCGGTCGGCAGACTCTCAGGGGCCGTTCTTCGGTGGCGGGCAACCGGATTCCGTCGCGGTCGCGTGGAATGAGGCGAGGCAGCTTGAGAGTGAGGACAAGACTCAGGCGGCGTTCCTCAAGTACCTCTCGCTATCCGGTGGTGAGACGGCGGCGGTCAAACTTGGGCGGCCACACGCGAAGGAGTTTCTGTCCCTGCTGCACGATCAGGCCCCGGCAGTTCCGGTAGCACGACGACGGCTGGTTGAGGGCGATCTGCTGCTGGCCTTGCGTGACAAGGCCGGAGCTTTGGTGGCTTATCAGGACGTCGCTGCGAAGATTGCAACGACATCGCAACAGGGTTGGGAGCAGGGCGTACTGCCGCGCGATGAATACTTCGTTGAACCTCCAGCGCAACAACATCAAAGGGGCGGACGAAACCCAGCCGGGTCATTCACAGTTGGACCTGGCAGCCATCGCGACAACTGGCTGATTCGACGCTTCATCGCGCTCGAAGCGTGGGGCGACGCACGTCGAGAGTTCGAACGCGTGTGGCAACTTCATCGAGAGGCCATTCAACCATACGTCGTTCAATTGCCAACTTACGACGACAAGGGGCAGCAAACCGGGACCAACAGGCACGTCGTCCGTCCGGCTGGCTTTAGTGGATTGGGTTTGCAGTTCGCCTTGGATTACGCCTTTTTCCTGCAGCGGCGAGACGCAGTCAACACGGCTCGTGACGTATTGATGGAGGCTCTGCTGCAGATCGACATGGATCGAAATCCGAACCGACTGGATTTCGGCAGTCCCGTGACTGATACCGAAGGACGTGGTTTGCCCGATCGTTTTGTGCAAGTGTCGAGACGCCGGTGGGGGCGGGGGCGCGGTTACGGCACATCGGGCATCTCTCGTACGGAATTCATTCGACTCACATACGGGACACTCAAAACCTCTGGGCATGAAGCGGAACTTGTTCAGCAGATCACCGACCGAATTGCCGCGGGACAGAACCAACTGCGACGCGTCCTGGCTCAAATTCGATTGCAGCAGGGCCAGCCTGATCAGGCACGAGAATCGGAGTTGGAATTCACCGCGGCATCGGAATTCGATCCAGTCAGTGCCGCGTTTCGTCGTGCCACGGTCTTTGATGGCAGCATGAAACCGCAGGATGCCGTCCGCGAATTCGAAACCGTGCTGGCTCTGCTTCAACGTGACGAGGCCAGGCCTCCCAAATGGAATCTGCCTGATGCACTGGAAGCAGATGGCATCGGACGCGGCATGGCCCAGCAGTCGATACCGGTCGCCTACGGCAATCAGAATGGAAACCTTCGAACCACTACGCTCATGCAACTCGAACGGCTCTATACCGCGCTGGGGCAGACGGATCAGTCACTCGACGTGGCTCGACAACTCGTCCTGCAAAAGCCGTCATCCAGTTACTACCGGTCATTCGAGAACCTCAGTCGCAAGCACCGCGTTGCTCAACAGTCGGAAAAGCTACTTGAGTGGGCCGCGCAACAACTCGACGCAGCGAAAGACGAGAATGTCCGGGCGAATCTGCATTGGCTCCTGGGCGATCGAAGAGCCGCCGCCGCATCGATTGCGAAGTCACCGACGCGTCATGAACTCCCTCAGTGGAAGGAGCGATTTCGGACGGCTGGCAACGAGCACTTTCGCGAACTGCTGAAAGCCGTGGTCGCTGCCAATCCGAAGGACGCTCAGTCTCAGTTGGAGTTACTGGAATTGGACGGAGTGACGGACGGGCCGCAGCTCGTCGTGCGTTTAGAGCTGCTGCTTGAGTCTGACTCCCAATGGGCGTTTGGACGTGGCAAGGGAGGGCGGAATCAGACTCGGTTCAAAGACCGTTTCGAATTGGCGTATCGGCTGATTCGGATCTACGAACGCGCGGGACAGTTCGACAAACTCCACGCGCTCAGCCTGCGGATCGCTCGGAGCCAGAAGCCGTTTGAGCTGGCCAGTTTCAGTCAGTTCCAATATCGCAGTTCGAACGGTGTGCCTGAGCGTGCAAATGCTGCGCTCGCCGTCGCGATCCAGCATGCCGACACCGCCGAGAAAACTGCGTCGTTGAAGGCGGCACTTGAGAACTCCGTGTGGGCAGGCGCTCGTGCTCAGTTGCAGCGACGCGTTGCGAAGGGCAATCCGAAACCGGCCGTTGAGTTTGTCTGGGCCAACCTCCCGGCTGGCGTACAGCTCGTTGCATCGACCGAGAACGTTCTCGCGCTGGCGCATGACGACCGCTACGTTTACTCCGGACATCCCTGGGGCGTGGCCGTGCACGACCTTAAAGGGCAGCCGGTGATACGCATCGCGCTGGGGGAAGCGGCCCGGTCGCTGGTCGTCATGAAGCAGCACCTGTGGGTGGGATCTCCCAAAGGTTTATTTCGGATCAACCGCACAGACTGGTCAGTCGCGCATCAATGGCTGCACGAAGATGTCAGGGAGAATGATCGCTACGGAAAGAGCTTTCCGGGCACTATGGATTACTGGTTCGACAACAGTGTCTACACGCTGACGGCAGACGGCGACGACCTCTGGATCGGCCTGCATCGCAACGTGCAGCGGCTCAATACCCGGACGCTCGCATTGCGAGCCTGGTCGTTCGAAGAATTGAAGATCACTTCGTGGGCGGGCTTCTCCAATATCGTTGTGGACGACCGTTATGTCTGGGCCAATAGTAATCATGTTGGCGTCCGGCGTTACGACCGGATTTCGGACGAATGGTCGGCTCCTCGTCGCGTCGGACCACGCGAGCCCGTGCGGTTCGTCGGTATCATCGAGGGTCGCGTTTTCGGCAACGCCTGGGTCAATGATCAATTGAGAAACCGACTCTGTTTGATCGATCGCGAGACATTGGCCACTCAGACGATTCCGGTCGCGGTGAAGAAAGAGCAGGAGTTGATCAACAGTCCGCTCAGGTTCTACGGGAAGCATGGTGACCGGCTGGTTTTCGGCGTGGACTGGCCAGCCTTTGTCCTGGACGAAGCCAGGCTCACGCTGCTTCCGATTGCGAAAGTCGTGGAGAATTTTTCCGAGCAACTTCGAGCACAGCGCGCTGCTCGTAACGGAGACGAGTCGCTCGTCGGCGCGATTCGTGCAATGGATCAGCTCGATGCCTTTCGGAAGACGTTTGGTCGACCTTATTCGCGCGAGTGGCAGGTTCTCACTCTGCCAAATGGCGCTCGGGTATTGGGCGCGCGACAAGATCACAGTCGTTACGAGTACCCTCACGAGGATAGCCCACGTTCCGTGGCTTCGGCTCAGCATGAGGTCAAGGAAAGCGTGGGCGGGTTGTTCTTCGTGAAACCGGACGAAGCCGGCATTCGACGAGTCTCGGCAGAACCACGGTCCAGTTCCATTCGCGGGGACACGGTTCGAGCGATCGTTTTCGGGACCGAGCACTCCTGGCTGTGTACCTCACTTGGGATCGCGCAGTTCGACCTGGAGCGTGGCGTCGAACGCGTCTTCACTCGTGCGGATGGACTGTGCTCGAATCGTGTGACTGGAGCCGCTGAGGCATCCGGAAAAACGTACTTCTCAACATCCTGGGGCGACTCAGGAGGCGGCCTGGCTGTGCTCGATTCAACGACGTCGGTTTTCACGACGCTCATGGAGGAAGACGGTCTTCCGACTGGCAAGGTCGACCGCGTGCGGCACGCTGGCAGGCAACTCAGTCTCGTGTTCGGGACGGAGTACCTGCGACACAACTCGTCGGGGAATCTTCGATATCGGCGGTTCCCGCCGCTGGCCTTTGATCCAGAGGCGCATCGATTCGGACCGAAAGTTGAGCCGAAGCTTCTGACGCAAAAGGAGGCGAGACCGCGTGAGAAAGCCAGGTGGAGCACTGTTCCGTTCCTGGCCGGTGCCTTGACGCAGCGTGTCGAACACAAGGGAAAGGTCTACCTGTGCGGAACGCGGGGGCTCGTGATCTCCGATCGAGAAGTGTCCCATCCAACGTTCCCGGAAATCGGTGCCCGGCTGCACATCACTCTCACGGCACGCCATCTGGCCGACGCTGAAACTCGCAAGGTCATGATTCAGACTCCGGCGGAACTGGCCATAGCACTGCGTGATGAGAATCCCTTCTATCGAGCCAACGCGATCGCATCGACCAGCCGGATTCAACAAGCAGCCCCGGCCGGGTTTCTACCGCTGATGGCCAGTCAATTGAATGAGAAAAACACTCGCCTCCGCGCGACCGCGTTCTACTTCGTAACCCGGAACGCGGATGACGAACGAGTCGTCCCGTTGCTGCGTGACCGGCTTCAGGACTCAGATCTGCAGATCAGCGCATTGGCGACGCTGGATCTCGTCCGGCGCGGACACGTGCCTGAGATCAAACGACTCCAGGAAGTCATTGATGCGAATTCGGGGAACTATCCCTTCGGAGCCAGGTCGTCGATCGGCGCCGTGACAGGAGCCAAAAATCTGCACAGGGCCATTGCACCCCATGCCACTCCTGAGGTGTTCGAGTGGTTGCTCAATGCGCCACCTCGACTCGGTGAATACGACTATCGCGAGACAGTGTTTCCGCAGTTGGGCGCTTCTTTGCGACGTCATCCCAAAGCGATCGACATCCTGCTGAAGGTCCGAGACGCGACGAGTTACGACCAACGGCAACGTGACTTTGCCCGTGATGTGTTTCGCATGGCTGGTCCTGACGTGCTGCCGCAGTTGCATGCGGCCTTGAAGAGCGATGATCGCGTCGTGCGGTCCAATGCCGCTCGCGCCTGCGGTGCGATCAAGGATGCGTCGTCGATCGAACCGCTCGTTCAAGCGGTTGACCTGGAAAGCGGACTTTCACGAGCGTCCATTGTGTGGGCACTTGGGGAACTCAAAGCCAGGGCCGCGCTGCCGGTTCTCGCGACTCTTTACGCTGAAGCCAGGGCCGATGAAAAACGTTCGAACGCGTCTGGCTTTCGAACCAGTCAAGCGGTTGCTGTCGTGAGGTCGCAGTACGACCGCATCAGCAACCTGGAGTCACTGGCTGCGGACTGGGACGACTTGAAGTCCGCATCGCTGAATCCGCCAATCGATCCAGTTCGTCAGGAAGAGTTGTTGCGACCGCGGCACATCCTGGAAGCCGTCGCGAAAATCGGGCCCGAACTGTCTCAGGAATTCTATCGCGCACTGGCAGCTTCAAAGGACAGGGACGCTCGTCAGGAAGCCGCAGAACACCTGTCTGCGGCACCGCCATCGGATCGTGCCAGGAACGCCGTCGTCTTGAAGAGCCTGCTGACTGACAACGTCTTACCAATCCGCATCCGAGCCGCCGTCGGCCTGCTCTTGTTCGGCGACACGAACGGGCAGAACGTAATCGTGGAGGCTCTGAATTCGAAGCAGGAGTGGGAGCAACGGCAAACGCTGGAACAACTGGCGCGGTTGCGGAATCCCAGTCAACGAAGTTTCGCGCTCGCGCGAATCAAGGTGATCGCCGCCAACCGACTCCTCCACAATGAAACCAGACGCGCCGCCAGCAACCTGCTGAAGTAGCGCGATCGTTCGCTTGACTCGAAGACTCGCAATCCAGCGACGGGAAACCTGCATGAAAACTCGACAGAGAAAATCGTTGTGGCTGCTGTGGCCAGCCCTTTTCGGTCTCTTCGCGTTTGCCGTCTTCGGCCGACAGTTGATCTCGGCATCAGCCGAAGCGGACGACAGCACGGTTCCGAAGGTTCTCCTGGGCGAAGTCCAGCATGAAACCGTTTCGAAACTCGGACCTCGAAACCGTACTGACGTTGGCATCGGCGAGGATGTTCGGCTCTGGGTCGACTCGTTTGGCGAAGGAGTTTCGAAGGCCGATCTCACTGGTGAAATTAACTGGAACGTGACCGGAGGAGGAACCGTCTATCCGTTGCTCGGCGACTCCACCATGTTGAATGTCAGCCTGTCTGATCGCGACGGACAACTCAATATTCACGTGCTCTATCGACCTCTGCCGGCCGATTCGAGAATCGCTGATCAGGTTGCGATCCCGTATCCGGATGTCCCACAAGGGCCACTTGACGACCGGCCTGTCGAAGAGCGTCAGGCAGACGCAGAATGGCTGACGCGACTCTCTGACCTGAGAAGAATGATGAACGGTCACGAGACGAATCTCCCGGCCGTTGAGCAACAGGCTCGCGAACTACTGGATGGCCACTTTGTTCCTGCCAATCGAGCATTGGTGCAATTCGAACTGGCCACAATCCATGCACAGAGTGGACTTCAGCAGCCCGGTCGAGTGATTGACCTTGCGCAAAAAGCCCTCGGCCTTCCACTCGACCGCTCCCGGCGTCTGCGTCTTCAGGCCTACTGGGGAGACGCGTTGCGCGTGCTCACAGGGAATCACTCGTTTCCACAGAGACGAAAGGCTGCCGCGACGGTCTATCTGCAGGGGCTGAAAGAAACCGTGAGGTATGAATTGCCTGACAAGCCGCCCGAGCTTCCGGCGGCCTCGTTCGCGTTCGGTGCTGCAGAAGGGTTTGATGACGCCAAGTACCAGCGCCAGCGCCAGCGGGAGGTACATCACAGAGAATGGATACGTGTCAGACACATTCGTGAAATGGTGAATCACCGGGAAGTGCTGAAACGGCAGATCGTGTCTGTCTATCGGCGAAAACCATTCGATCTAAGAGAGCTTAAACTACTGGCGAACGAAATTCTTCAGGACAAAGCCGAGACACGGCGTCTGGCCGACAGCGTGGCGGCGGCCCAGGTCGGGAGAGACTGAGCCAACGGTTTCGTAGATTCGTAGCCGACGTTTGTACCATTCCGGGAGCATGATTGCGTATTCCTGGCGGAGCTACTGTGAGCCCTCGCTGCGCAAGAAAAACACCATGTCGTCGACTTCGAGAGATCGGTGAAACGAAGGGTGTTCCACCGGGACGGGTGAAATGACGACCAGGGAACCGGTGATGCCCTGAGATTGATGTTCGTAGAGAACGAGTGGAAAGAACGAGTAGGCGGCAACTCGGTTGGGGAATGCGAACAGTCCTGCCGTTGAAGCGATGCGACAGGTGATCTGGCGAGAGCAAAGTGCGCCGTATGCAACGGTGTAGAGCAGGCCAGACATCAGGATAATCAAGACGCATCGACGCCAACTAAACCCACTGAGCGTGAAAAGCGGCTGCCTGCGTCTGTTGCCTGGCTTGTGGTCTTCCAATCTGGCGCACTTCCAGCAGTTGTCGAACTGCGGCTCATGCGTCTCATTACATTCGGGACACTGCCACGTCTTCATGGCCCGACTTCCCAACATTCGTTGGGTGCAGCAGCATCTCGCTGAACGGTTGCCTTCCAGCCCGGCTCACGGCCGTAGTCTTTGTATTGCAGTCAACCAGACCGCCACCTCGGGAACATGCGGACCAGTAGCTTTTGGATTTCAATCGCATCGGCGCGGTTTCGAATCCCACACACTT
>Ga0302123_10002188_pt1 | contig 13415 bp, 9 predicted proteins | sample CB21_321_MG_FD_203109 | JGI IMG/M metagenome (GOLD analysis project Ga0302123, IMG submission 203109) | Marine microbial communities from Western Arctic Ocean, Canada - CB21_32.1 | ecosystem: Environmental > Aquatic > Marine > Oceanic | place: Canada: Western Arctic Ocean | collected 2017-09-28 | reverse complement strand
TAGAGGCCGCTGTGAGCCAGGTCGCCGACCAGCCGCATACACCGCAGGCATCGCACATTCTGGTGGGTATCGCCCGCAATCTCTCGGCAATATGCCCCACAGCCCGGGCAAGCCTGCAGCTGATCACTGTCGCTGCACGCCTGAGCAAAGGCGAACGAGTTCACGAGGGGTAATTCCGTATACGGCAGGTCTGAACGTGGATGACGCTTGATTCACGAGACTGGCGCTCGTAGTCACGTGCTGCCACCGTCTACAGCACCTTGGCGAGATACTGTCCGGTGTAACTTTTCTTGCAGCGCGCCACATCTTCCGGGGTGCCCGCGACGATCACTGTGCCGCCGTCGTCGCCGCCTTCGGGACCGAGGTCGATGATGTGGTCCGCGACCTTGAGGACGTCGAGGTTGTGTTCGATCACCAGGACCGTATTGCCATGGTCCCGCAACCGCCGCAGAACGTCCAGCAACGTCCGGATATCATCGACATGCAGCCCCGTCGTGGGCTCGTCGAGGATGTAGAGCGTGTGGCCTTTCTGGCTGCGCGCCAGCTCGGTGGAGAGTTTGACCCGCTGTGCTTCGCCACCGCTCAGCGTTGTCGCCGGCTGGCCAAGATGGATGTACCCCAGACCGACGTCGAACAAAGTCTGAAGGATGCGGTGCACCCGCGGGATGGCGCGGAAGAAATGTGCCGCCTCCTCGACGGTCATGTCGAGTACTTCGGCGATATTCCGGCCTTTGTATAGGATTGTCAGAGTTTCGCGATTGTAGCGTTTGCCCTTGCACGCTTCGCACTGCACAAAGACGTCGGGGAGAAACTGCATTTCGATTTTTCGGATGCCGTCGCCATGGCATTCTTCACAGCGGCCGCCTTTGACATTGAAACTGAAGCGACCGGGCTTGTAGCCGCGCACCCGTGAGTCGGGCACCTGGGCGAAGAGTGTGCGGATCTGGTCGAAGGCACCGGTATACGTCACCGGGTTTGACCGCGGTGTGCGACCGATCGGGCTCTGATTGACAACGATCATTTTGTCGATGTACTCCAGGCCTTGCACCTCCTTGTGGACGCCCGGTGTCTCGCGGCCGATTTTGAAGTGACGGTTCACCGCCTTCACAAGAATGTCGTTGATCAAGGTGCTCTTACCGGATCCCGAGACGCCACTGATGCAACAGAACTGGCCGAGCCCGATTGAGACATCGACATCCTTCAGGTTGTTCTGGCCCGCACCGATGAGCCGCAGCTTACGACCGTTGCCGGTGTTACGCTGCTGGGGCACATCGATAGCCGTCGCACCGCTGAGGTACTGACCGGTGAGCGACGCACTGCACTTGGCGATTGTTGCCGGTGTCCCGTAACAGATGACTTCGCCGCCGTGAATCCCGGCGCGTGGTCCGAGGTCAATCACATGATCGGCGGCTCGCACCGTTTCGAGATCATGTTCGACAACGATGACCGTGTTGCCCAGATCCCGCAACCGACCAAGCGTGTCGAGCAGCCGTTGGTTGTCACGTTGATGCAGGCCGATACTGGGCTCGTCGAGCACGTACAGCACGCCGACCAGGCCGCTGCCTACCTGCGTCGCCAGGCGTATTCGCTGGGCCTCGCCCCCGGATAAAGTGTTGCTTACCCGGTCCAGGGTTATGTAGCCGAGACCGACGGCGTGCAAAAAGCCCAGGCGCGAACGGATCTCCCGGATGATCTCGGCGGCGATGACAGCTTCCTCGCCCTGCAGGTCCAATTCGTCGAAGAATGCGCCGGCAGCATCGATGCTAAGGCCGACAACGGTGGAGATATTGCGATCGGCCACGGTGACCGCGAGGCTCGCAGCACGCAGGCGGTAGCCGCTGCAACTGGGACACTGGCGTGAAACCATGATCTTGCGCAGCCGCTCTTTCATGGTGCTGCTGTCCGACTCGAGGAATCGTCGATTGAGGTTGGTGACGACGCCTTCAAACGGCCGAATCACGCGTCGCTGCCGTCCCGCTACACGCACGCTGAATTCGATGTCCTCGTTACCGGAACCATGAATCATGATCTCGCGAATTTTCTTTGGCAGTTTTTTGAAGGGTGTGTCGAGCGAAAAATCGTAATGTGCGGCCAAGCTCTTGCAGACATGCCGGTAGTACGTCACGAGGCGCCGCGGGCCAGCCTGCCACAGCGTGACCGCGCCCTGCGCAAGGGACTGTTCGGTATCGATGATGCTGGCTTCATCGACGATATTCTGGATGCCGAGACCATGGCAGTCCGGACAGGCGCCGTACGGACTGTTGAACGAAAAATTCCGCGGCAGCAGCTCGCCGATGCTGATGCCGCAATCGGCACAGGAGAGGTGTTCGCTGATCAATTCCTCGCGCCAGCCGCCCGCCGTCGATTCGTCCTCGATGAGCAGCTTGATGTAGCCCTCTCCCAGCCGCAGACAGCGCTCGACCGAGTCGTTCAGGCGGCCGCTGTCGAGGCTGCCGGTGACGATGCGGTCGATCACTGCTTCGATATCGTGGGTCACGTTCTTCTTCAGCACCGGCATGTCTTCGAGGCGCACGATGTCGCCATCGACGCGCAGCCGGACCAGACCTTCCTTCTGGATCTGCGCCAGTACGTCCTTGTGCTCACCTTTGCGGCCTTGCACACGGGGGGCCAGCAGCATGATTTTCCGGCCGGGGCCAAACGCCTGGAGCCGGTCACAGATCTTCTGCGGGCTTTGGCCGGTGACTGGCAGCCCGCATTTCGGGCAGTGCGGATGTCCAATGTGCGCGAACAGGAGCCGCAGATAGTCGTAGATTTCGGTCGAGGTCGCGACGATCGACCGGGGGCTGCTGCCTGCTGAACGCTGTTCGATGGCGATCGCCGGCGACAGGCCGTCGATGTGGTCAACCAGTGGTTTCTGCAATTGATCGAGAAATTGCCGCGCGTACGTCGACAGTGACTCGACATAGCGCCGCTGGCCTTCAGCGTAAAGCGTATCGAACGCCAGTGAGGATTTTCCGGAGCCGCTCGGACCAGTGATCACGACAAGGGCATCACGCGGTATCGTCACATTGATGTTCCGGAGATTATGCTGACGGGCACCGACAATGTGTATTTCGTGGACCATGAGTCTCAGAAGCTCTGCGGTTTGCGGTTGTCGCGGTTGAGAAAACCTGCGCTCGGCCGTTGCAGCGGTACGAAGCGCGCGCTCCGAGACCGGCGGGGCCTTGTAAATTAGTCGGGGTTTAAGCAAATTAGTACCATTAGGGAGAATCGGGAAATGAGCCTGTTTGGCAGGAAAACTGAAACTGTGCAATCGCTGCCCATGTGCAACTACGGAAACCCCGTGTTACGCGAAAAATCTGTTCCGGTCGAAGTCGTCGATGCGGCAGTCGAAGAACTGGCCGAATGCATGCTCGTTACGATGGACGAGGAGGAAGGCATTGGGTTGGCAGCGCCGCAGGTCGGCCAGAACATCCGGATGGTTACTCTGAATGTCCCGACGCCGAACGACACCGAAGATTCCCCGCCCTTCAGCAACACACCTGGTGAACTGGTGTTACTCAAGCAGATGCCCATGGTCCTGGTCAACCCGCAATTGAGCGTTTTTTCCGAGCAAATTTTTGAATACAACGAGGGCTGCCTCAGCATGCCCGGCATCCGCGGCTGGGTTGTACGTTCGGAGTTTGTCCAACTCGATGCTGCCACTGTGAACGGAGCTACGGTCGCCTTCCGGTGTGGCGGGCTATTGAGCCGTTGCCTGCAGCACGAGGTGGACCATCTCGACGGGGTTCTTTTCACCGACCGCATGAAAGCAGACGATTTGGTGCTGCTCGAGGGCGCGCTGAATAAACTCGAACGTCAAACGCGCCTGAGCCTCAAACGCCGATAACAAGTCAACTTGGACAAACAGTGCCCCCATGGTCAAAGTTCAACAATCCTCGGAAGAATACGCGCGACTCGACGCACTGCTACGTGAGCTCTGCGAGAAACACGACCTGAAACTGTTTGTCGACGGCTGGACACGCAAGACTTACGACGTTTTTCTCGACCGTGGTCGAGGCGACCAGAAAACGCACTTGGCCCGCGTCGAAACTCTGGCCACGAGCAACGGGGAAATCCACTTTTTCGACGATCGCGCCACTGACTTTGTCCAGGAACTCGGCGAGGCACTGGAATCCGGATTTGAAGTTTCCGAAGCAACCCTGATTCGCACCAAACCGCCGGCAGCATGATGACATGGACGCAAAACTGAAATACAGCAGCGGCCGCCATGCCGGCCGCACGGTCAGCATCAACACGGGCGAATTTTTGATCGGCCGCGGAGACCACTGTCAACTGCGCCTAAACGACGACAATACCTCCCGCGAGCACGCTATCATCCGGTGCCAAGGTGATCGCTTCGTCATCGTTGACTTGGGCAGCACGAACGGCATCCTGGTCAACGGTGTCAAAGTCAAGGACGCGACGCTCAAGCCCGGTGACCGTATCACTATCAGCGACACGTGCCTGAAATTCATCGATGACGACGTAGCGCCAGCGTCGGCACCCCGACCAACTGCCCTGGCAGCGACGGCCGCGGCCGTTGAGCTTCCGGACCGTTCGCCGGCAGGTAGCTGGACCAGCGCCGTTGTCTGGGGATTGCTGGTGCTTGCCTGTGTGATCGTCCTGGCGCTTATCTTGCCGGGTTCCGAATCCTCCGGCACTGCGGCCGCCCAGATTGATGAGCAGGCCGTTGCCGGTCAGGACGATGGCGCGGCCGCGATGCAGATTGCAGCCCCGGACACTGGCAACACGCTCCTTGGCCAAACCGATCCCGACAACACAGGTCGAAACACACTGGACCGTGGCGACGATACTACCGACGACACGACCACCGACGTCGATAGCACGTTCGCGGATGCTCCGTTCGAGGACGATTTCGTAGACGACGAAATGGATTGGGCGGGGACCGACAACGATCCCGGAGAGATGGACGATGCGGATTCCGTGGATGACGTGCCGGTCCGCATCCGCCCGCCTGAGCCGGAGCCATTGCGTCCCGAGGACCCGGTGCACCACAACAGCCCGCCCAGCGACAACAACATTCCCGTGGACTACCTCTGGGTCACGACTGAACCGCCAGGCGCCAGAGTTTCTGTCAACGGCAAACGGCGTGGCAGGACACCGGTCTACCTTGGCGCTCTTGTTCCGGGGGAATACAGGGTTTCTTTCGCCAAATACGGCTTCGAGGGGTTGTCCGTCAATGCTGATGTACCGAATGACGGGGATCAGCAGATTTATACACTGACGCAAAAGAACGGCACCTGCCTGATTCGGAGCGACCCGCCGCACATGTCCGTTCAGTACGGGCCGCAACTTCTGGGGCAGACGCCGCTGATGCTCGACAGCATGACGCCCGGCAGTTACGAGTTGCGTGTTTTCGGACTGTACTACAAACCGGAGCTTATCGAGATAGATGTCGACGAGGACGAACCGAACGCTGTGTTCGTCGATCTGACCCCGGTCATGGGCGATATTGAAATTGTCACGATTCCACCGGGTGCCAAGGTTTTTGTCGACAATTCGTTCAAGGGCGCTACCAAAGGCAACCGAGATGGCATGAGACGATCCAAGCCTTTTCTTCTTTCCGGCTTCAAAGCCGGCCGCCATCGTGTACATGTCGAGTACGGCGGCGAGACTGCGCAAAAATTTATCGGCGTGCGTCCGGGACAGACGGTGGGGGCCTTCCTCACCATCTGGTATCCGGATACGCGTTTCAAGCTGTTCTCCGGGAAGGAAGTTGCCGGCATGTTGCTCGAACGTAGTGATGACGGCAGCGTCGTCGTGGCCCTGTCCCGGTCGGAGCACGAACGCTATCTGAAAGAGCAGATCGAAGCTGAAGAAAAACTCACCGAGAACGAAGCAAAACACCTCATGCGTCTGGCGAAGCAGGCTGAATGGCTCGAAAAATAGGATCCGTATATGGACATCCCAGAACTTATTGAATCGGAAGATCAACTTGATGACGTGATGTCGATGCCGTCGCCGGTACTGATCGAGATGATGAAATCGCTCGAAGGCGACATCATGATTCTCGGCATCGGCGGTAAGATGGGCATCTCCCTGGGGATCGAAGCGGTACGCGCCTGCAAGGCAGCGGGCGTCGAGAAGAACATCATTGGCGTTTCCCGCTTCTCCGATAGCGCCGTGAGCGACAAACTCACGGCGGCTGGTCTGCAGTGCATCAGTTGCGATTTGCTCGATCGCTTTTCCGTCGACCGTCTGCCTCAGGTGCCGAACATCGTTTACATGGCCGGCCGTAAATTCGGTACGGACGGCGGCGAAGCGATGACATGGGCCTCAAACACGGTCATTCCAGCGAATGTTGTGCATCATTTCAGCGAGAGCCGCATTGTTGCGTTTTCGACAGGCAACATCTATCCCCTGGTAGCAGTCACGTCGGCCGGCGCTCTGGAAACGACGCCACCGGCGCCGATCGGTGAGTACGCTCAGTCATGCCTTGGACGTGAGCGGGTGTTCATGTGGGGTAGCCTCGAAAACGAAACGCCGGTGCTGATTTTTCGCCTGAACTACGCTGTCGACCTGCGCTATGGCGTGCTGTTCGACATCGGCACAAAGGTTTTTAACGACCAGGTCGTGGAACTGGATAGCGGCTACTTTAATTGCATCTGGCAGGGGGACGCCAATACACAGGCGCTGTTGTCGCTGGCGCACTGCGCGTCGCCGCCGACAATCCTTAACGTCACGGGTCCGGAGACGGTGTCGGTACGTCTGGTGGCAGAGACTTTCGCAGGGATCTTCGGCAAGCCTGCCGAGTTGGTCGGCACAGAAAGCTCAACGGCTCTCCTGAGCAACTCGGAGGCCGCCACCGACTTGTTCGGTTATCCGACTGTATCGTTGCAGCGTCTGATCGAGTGGACCGCGCACTGGATCAAGATCGGTGGAGCGTCGCTTGGTAAGCCAACGCATTTCGAAGTTCGCAATGGCAACTATTGAGCTGCGGGATTAGCGCCTGTGGCGTATTCGATCAGTCAATAATCAGATCGTCGAATTCACCGTTGTCTTCCTCTTCAATCAGGCCTTTGCGTTTTGCGGTCCGGTTTCTGATCTTATTGATGTCGAACGTCGGCAGGTAGCGGTAGTACACTTCCAGTTGCAGGCAGCACAGCGTGGTGTCGAAAACCTTACTGTTTCCGTGACCGCCCGCGCCGGTTTTCCACCAACCTTCCTTGTCCTGGGCATTGATCAAGACCTTCTGGAACTTATCGTTCCATTGTCGCCAGCTTCGGCCACTCTGATTGAACATCGCCTGGGTATCATAATACCAGCCATACAGCGACGAGCCGGAATTATCCCAGTGGTAGCCCGGCAGGCGTTCGTACAGAATGGTGTTCGCCGCGGCTTGCACCTCCTTGGTGGCGCCATCACCGAGCAGCTGCAAGGCGACCGTACCGACACCGGTCATGTTGCCGCCGCTGCCCGGTGAGCTGTAGCCGAACTTGCCGTCGGCATAGGCCACGTCCTTGAGAAATTTCTTGGACTTGCTGATCGCTGCGTCGATACCTTCGACATTGGCGCCGGCGACATACCCCGCCTTCAGCGCCTGATACTGCCATCCGGCTACCGAGAGGTCCCAGCGCTCTGTTTGCCCGTAAGCGTAGTTGTAGCCGCCACCGGACTGCTGCCCCTTGACGATTACCTCCAGCCCGGCTTCCATGGACTGGCGCAGAAACGGAATCTGCGTCATGCCGTAGGCCTCCGCCAGGGCATACGTTGCGATGCCGTTGGCGTAACCGTGGCTGGCACCCTGTACCGGGACCTTGCCCGAGAGCCACTGCATCGCCTTTTGCACAGTCATGCCGAATTCCTCAGACTGTGGTGTTTCGCCGTGCGCCAGAAAGCACAGCAGAGCCAGCCCTGTGAACGCTTCGTTCTCCCACGACCCGTCGGCTGCCTGGACCTTCTTCAACCAGCGCAAGGCCCGCAGCACCGCGTCCTCTCCACGAGCGTTGCCCCCGAACCTCTCTCGATTCGCTCGCCGACCCTTGGCCGTGCGGCCGCCGTACAACCCTCTGAGCTGCAGCGGAGTCTTGGTCGGCAGGATATCGAGCATGTCGTCCATGTCGAAATTGTCATCACTTTCCGGCGCTTCTTCACTGGCATCTTCGAGTGCCGCTACCGCGGTGTTCTCGATCGGCACATCAGGTACATCGACATCCATCGCCGGTGCTTCGTCGAGCACTTCGTCCTCCATTTGCTCGATCTCTTCGATCGCTGGCGGTTCGAGCTCCTTGATCGGCACCTCTTCCATAGTCACTTCGATTTCAGGCAAGGGCTCGCGCTGTGCCTTGCCGACGACAAACACGGTGAGCAGCAGCAGAATGACAATGTGCATCACGAACGAAACGATCGGGCCAACGAGGTGTTCTCGCAGCTTCTGCTGGCGATAGGCGAGGAGGATTTGCTCGACCTCAGCCATGTACTGTTCTTCTTCTATCTCGTGAACGGGATCTTCAGGATCCATCGGTGAGGAGCCTCCCTACAAGCGCCAAAGCATGATCGTTTTCTTGGTGCCGGCCTTTATAGAGAGTATATAGGAGATTGCCAGAAAGTAAACGGGCTGAGACGAAATCCGCAGGTACTATTTCTCCTTGCCCATCCTGTTGAGGATGCGTTCGCGGGCCTCGTCGTCAGCCTTGTCGTCGTCTCTGGTCTCGGCATCCTGTCGTTGTTCATGCTTGCCGGTTACGGTGAGGAAGACATTCTCCAGGTCAACTTCGATTTCGCTGATCGACTGGACACGCACGCCGGCTTTGACGAGATGGCTATTTAGGTCAGCGATTTGCGTGCGATTGCCACGGTACTCAACACGGATTTCGTTGACCGAGACCAAAGCGTCCTCAACGTTGTCGAACTCCTTACACGCCTTTACCGCAAAGTCGAGGTCGGAGTCGACTTCGATGAGCAATTGAATTTTTTCCTGCAATGAGCGGGTGATATCCTTGACGGTCCCCTGAATCAGCAGTTCTGCTTTTTCGATGATTGCGACCCGGTCGCAAATAGCGCTGAGTTCGGGCAGAATGTGAGACGACAGCATGATTGTCTTGCCGATTTCCTTGAGCCGCAGGATGGTCTTGCGCATTTCGATACGGGCGTGCGGGTCGAGGCCATTGGCGGGTTCGTCGAGGATCAGTACTTTGGGATCATGCAGCATGGTTTTGGCGATACCGATTTTCTGATGCATGCCGCGAGATAGCGACGATACCTGGTAGTCGATCATGTGCGAGGAATCTGTAAGCTCAAGCACTTCGTAGATCCGTTGCTTACGTCGGGCCGGTGGGATTTTGTAGGCGGCGCCGAAGAAATCGAGGTATTCCCACACGCTCATTTGTTCGTAGACGCCGAATTCGTCCGGCAGGTAGCCGATCATCGCCTTGATCTGCTGGATATTTTTGGGCAGAACCTCAAGGCCATCGATCCAACCGCGGCCGCTGCTGGGTAAGATCAGGCCACAGAGGCATTTGATAGTTGTCGTCTTGCCCGAGCCATTAGGGCCGATGAAACCGAAGATTGATTTCTCGGGCACCTCCATGGTCAGGTTTTTGATGCCGCGTCCGGCGCCGTAATCTTTCGTGAGATTTTCCGTGTTAATCATTGCTGTCATGAACAGGTCCTCAGAAAATGCCTTTATGTTGTTCGTCTAGAGTACCGATGGCACCCGCCATCAATTCCAGAACTTTCCAGGAATTGGCACGCAGTACTTCGGTGGGATTGGTGAGTTGGCGCCGCGCATCGATCCGGATCACAAACTCGAATGCCCCGGTGGCAGGGTTGATGACGTCGGCGGAATCGAAGCCTTCGAAGCGATACTCCTTCGTCCCTTCTATATGGCGTGCCGCCAGGTCCCGGATGCCTTTGGGGTCGTTGCGATGGCGTAAAAGGATGTCAAAGGAGAGGTTGCCGCCGCGATTAGCGACGGAGAAATAGACCGACAACCGGTTGGCCTTCAAAAGGCTGAGCCCTGTCGGCAAGTTGGCGGGAACGGCAATAACGGCGGGCTTCATTCCGAGCACCACGGCGCTGCCGTTATTGTCACTGAGCGGCTGGACTTCGGAAAACTCGAGGTTGAGCCGGTGCTCGGCGGCGAAGGCCAGCGCTGCATCGCTCCAATTCCCGGCCGCGTCTTTGGCGGTCGCCATCGGGTTGCTCTTGACCGGGGTGCCACGATGCTGCAGGGTCTGCCATTCGCCGAACCGGTGCAGGCCCTTGGATCGCTTCCCGAGATTGGTATTGATTTTGATCTGTTGCTTGGGGACATGTACCCGCTCGCCGGTCAAATCCTGAACGATCGGAATAAGATTAATGGTGCGGCCGATCAAGTTGAACTCATCCGGTATCTCGGGATACTGTGGCGAAAACCCCATTACCACGGCGAGAAGCGGTGCTGCCGAGGGCGTATCGACAAGGTGCCTCTGAAACGCCAGAATCTCCGAGGACGGCGCCATCATTTTGTTTGCGTCTGCCTGGCTGGGCTCGAGGAAGCAGCTCCGGTTTGATGTATTTACCGGGATAACACCGTTGTGGCAGACGATGAAGGCATCGATGACAGCCTCGTTGCCCGGGATTTCCCAGGTCTCCATGCTGGCACCGTCGGCGGTCCACTTGACTGTCGGCAACGTGTTGTAGGAGGTGCCGCTGGTGGCATCCAGGGCGGCGTAAAAGCGGGGGGCATTGTGTCTCAGAAAGAGTCTCGGCAACACAGAACGTCCGTCGATTTGGCTGACGCTTATGGGGTCGCGGACGGCTTCCGATCTGCCATAATCAACGAACTTGCTACGGCTGTTCCTCGCCTTTTTGCCGTCTTTGTCCTTATTGGCTGCCGGTTTGGGCCTCCTGGCGAACTTTTTCTGCTCATGTTGGCGTGGCGGTAACAACGCTCGGATGCGGGCATCGACGGAGTCGCAGACAACATCAATAGAGCGGGCATCTTTCGAAAAGAGACTGACCAGCCGCTCTGATGTGCGGTCGACGGTTGCGGGTGAGACGAAGTTGATGATCGCAGCCGTCTGCACCCCGGACGCACTGCTGCGTTTAGCGGCCTGATGAAAGATAAGGGCCGTGGCGATGAGGGCGACACAGGACATGACGATCCAGGCGCGGGCATGCTGACGCAGAAATATTCCGATCAGCATGATCGCGATGACGAGAGCGAAATAGACCATCAGGAACGCCCGGATACCTTCGCTCCTTGGAATTTCAATACCGGTCAAAGTGTCGAGTGCGGCCGACAACTCCGCACTGCCGCGCCGCGACGCATGGGAAAAGTTGCCGGTATTGGCAAGCAGATGGTTCCACATCGGATTGAAGTTCTGTGAGGTCCGCATTTCGGAGAGCGAAGGGTTGACCGCACAGACACCGACCATGCCAAGGCCGTACCGACGCCACGCGACCAGAGGAAAATCCCGCTGCCACAATGTTGCGATACCCTCTTCCCGCAAGGTACTCTCGAGAAACGGTGTGCCGGCCGGCCAGGTGACGACGTGGCCGTCAATTGGCTTGATGCCGTCGATGTAGTCGATGTCGCGGACGCCGATAACAGTTACCGGCAGCAGCTTGCGGAGAACTGTCTTGCTGGCTGACACCAAGCCGACCGGATCTGCGAACAGAAGCGTGCCACCGCGCGCCGCGTAGTCACTGATTGCATTGAACTGGCGCGTCGTCATGGTATTCCAGTCCGGCTGCATGAACGCTGCAACGACCGCTTCGTCGTACGCGGCCCAGTGAGTAGGCGAGTTGGCGCCGCGGGCGTGTGTGTTGTTGAATTTTGTGTACAATTCCTTGTTTTTGGCGAATGAACCTTTGTCCATGTCACCATCGTCAACAAATACAATGGTCTTGGCGGACGGGTCATCGATCTGGATGTAGGCCTCGTAAGTGCCTGTGAGATTGCCATTAACGAAAAAATCGAAGTTGAAACGGTCGACCGTGCCGCAAGTCACCTGCGATTCGTACTCATAGGTGATGCCGGCGTCGAGCCTGAAGGAGGTGCGATAAACTGTGACGTTGCGCTGTCGTTGCGGTCGTAGAATAATCTCGACATCGATCGCTTCGTCGCTGGGGTTGGTGACGCGGTAACCCATGCGGCACCACGAATTTGCCTTGATCCGCGGGGACAGGCCAAAGTGCATCGTGCCGCTGATCAACCTCGGTTCCTTATCGTCGTCACCAGGGGCTGCCGGTACGGCGATGCCAGCCAGCATAAAGACACAGAGGATGCAAAGGCTGAGTCGTCTCTTCAGAAGATGTCGGTTCGAGGACATACGAGTACCAAAGCTGTGAAATGAAATGGCGTTAGTAATTGAGTGTAGCATGTGGGCTCTGTCAACCTGCAGATTGTTGAGGTGCAGGGGGTGTCGGGGTTTGACTTGTCAGTAAAGCAATTGTAAATTCGGCAACATTCCATTATGACGCTGTGTCTGATGTCAGTAGAACCGTTCAAAGTGACTGTGACAGCGTTAAGTGAACCGTTGGAGAAGGTGACGAATGCGCAAGCGTAATCTACAACGTAAGTTCACGCTCATTGAGCTTTTGGTTGTGATCGCGATCATCGCGATTCTGGCCGGAATGCTGTTGCCTGCCTTTCAGCAGGCCAGAGCTCGTGCCCGGCGAACTACGTGCCTCAATCAGATGCATCAGTTCGGTCTGCAGATCCGTAGCTATCAGGATGACTATGCTGACAAGATGCCGATGTGGCTGAGCTCGCTGAACCCCGACTATTTCGGTGAAACCGCCATTTTTTTGTGCCCTCAGGACGATAGCCGCGGCCACGATGGTGGCCGGCCCGGTGGTCCCGGTGACCAGCAACCGGCTATCGACGCAGAGAACTGCACCGATGTATTTCCTGAAACCGACGACACCGACCGCAACGTTCTGCGGACAGCTGCCTCCGGTGCCAACCTTGCTGTGACGCGCTGCAGTTACATGTATGAATACTGCAACGTTCTTTGTTCCTGGGCCCCGCCCGAGACGTGGTGGGTATACAAGACCAAGCAGATTCGTAAGGGCTGGGGGAAGAACCTCGAGAACTTTTCCGACGAAAGCCTTGGCGCCTGGAGCGAAGACGATTTTCCAGCCGTTCGTTGCTTCTATCACTGGAAAGTCCTGTGGGGCAGCAATGAGCTTGTCCTGAATACGGCGGTTTCCGGTCGCACCTTCGAGAGCAGGCTTCAATGGGAACAAGGCGCCGATTGATTTCACACCCACGATTGGCTCGATTGTTCCGTAACACCGTTGGTCCACAACGCATGTGGGCACCCTACATAGGTCCAACTTATCCATGGTTGAGACAACCTTGATGCGCATTGGCCTTGTCATCCTCGCTCTGGCAGTAGTCGGACTGCCGGTGTCGGCACAGGAGGAAGTCGAGGTGGATCTGCTTACTGCCGAACTGGCTT
>Ga0302123_10002182_pt1 | contig 13428 bp, 14 predicted proteins | sample CB21_321_MG_FD_203109 | JGI IMG/M metagenome (GOLD analysis project Ga0302123, IMG submission 203109) | Marine microbial communities from Western Arctic Ocean, Canada - CB21_32.1 | ecosystem: Environmental > Aquatic > Marine > Oceanic | place: Canada: Western Arctic Ocean | collected 2017-09-28 | reverse complement strand
CGGTCGAATCGATGGCATGGCAACCTGCAGTGACGGCCACGAGACCGGCCAGTGCGCCATTCATAATTTTCTCGACCTCTGGTCGCCCTTGAAATACCCAACTCGCAATCAGCGACGCAATAAGTCCGGCCACGGCAGCCAACATCGTATTTACAAGAATTCCGGGCACACTCGCATTCATTGCCAACGTACTGCCACCATTAAAACCAAACCAGCCAAACCAGAGTAGCAAGACGCCAAGAATCGCCATCACCAGATTATGTCCCTGGATTTTTTGCGGCTTGCCGTTGCGTGAAAAACGACCTTTGCGGGGCCCGAGAATGAACACCATCGCCAGCCCCACCCAACCGCCGACTGAATGCACCACGGTGGAGCCGGCGAAATCGATAAATCCCTTTTCTTCGAGCCAGCCTGGAGTGCCCGTCAAATTGCCTCCCCAGACCCAGTGTCCGAAAATTGGGTAAATAAAACTCGAAAGAAAAATGGCAACGACAACGTAGCCAGAAAAACGCATCCGCTCTGCGACCGCGCCTGAAAAGATTGTAGTAGCCGTTCCGCAGAACATCGCTTGAAAAAGAAAAAACGCCCCGAGCCATGCGGCACCCTGTCCAACAGGTGTCAAAAAATAGCTGCTACCTATCCAGCCACCTGCGCTTTCACCAAACATCAACGCAAACCCGAAGGCCCAAAACAGAAACACCGAGATACCTAAATCGGTAATGTTTTTTGCAGCTACATTGATACTGTTCTTGGAACGCGTAAGGCCCGATTCGAGACACATAAACCCCGCTTGCATTAAAAAGACTAAGGCGGCGCAGAGGGCAAGCCAGATCACGTCAAGAAGGGAGTGGTGTTCCATTATTTTTTTCTACGTTGTTTTTTACGGGGCGGGCACCCTGACAAGAAACCTGCACTGAAGCAACCACATCAAGCTCGTAGAGAACGTGTGCATTGCGTCAGCACGGCCCAAATGCTTTGCGGCATCAGATGGATTTCAAGTGACGTCCATCATGAAATAACCCATGACGGCCATTTGAGTAGCAGCAGGGTCGATGGTCAAGACGGACACTGCCTTCTTCGGCAGTCGGATACAATGGCCAGGCCCATCGCCGGCAGACAGCACGACACTCGGTGAAAAAAAAGCAATCAAACAGAAGGAAACCGATTGTAGTAGATCGAGAAGAATCACTACATCAGGCAGTCTCCCGCAACGGAGTCGCTTGACTCTCACCCTTGTGCCAGAGCAAGCGTTGCTCGGGGATCGCGTCATGACTTTCGGCAAGTCTGTGGTAAAGATCGATTTCGGCAGCGAGCGCATGCATTAAAAATCGGCGCATCCATGACGGGCAGACATAATACCACTGGCCTGCTGCCCCGCTGCCGAGATGTTTTCCATGCAGGAGCGTTTTTTGATCAAACTCTTTGAAAGTGCTATAGGCAGATGATACGGATTTATGTTTGACAAACGACGTCTTACTCTCGATACGATCACGTGTGGCACGATCAATCGGAAATTGTAAAAAAGATTCCAAGCGATCAAAAAGATAGCCATAATTGTCTTTAAAGCGCTCGTATCTAAGGAGGCATGTATCCATATCGGAATCAAGATATTTTTGCAGTCGCCAAAACCCTTTTCGTACATAACGCACACCACGTAACATAATCCACCACACGGTCGGATTCATCGTCTGCCGCATCATTGCACGAAGATCGTCGTCTCCGTTAAGGTCTCTGCTTATCCGAAAAAAAGAGCAGTATATATCGCATGGATGGCGGTAGGAGATAACCACTTTACCGTCGAGATAGTGGCACTCGTGTGTTTTATGGGCATTGATCCCAAGCTGGTCAAGAACCTGGTAGAGCAGCGTCGAACCGCTGCGACCGGGACTGTACTGCAGCAGCATTTTTCCGGCACTGTTGGGACCAGATTTTGGCGCGTCGGAATCGAACTTCAATAGCAAGCCGGTACGTTTTGACACATTGCCCCCATCGTTGGCGGTAAGTGAATGGCGACTGACTCGTGCATGCAGTGCTACGCACATCAGGCAGCTTCACAATACAAAGTTCTATATCGTCACTTGCTCGCTGGATTCTTTGCGGATAATTCGCACCTGCCCGACAACGCCGCTACCGGGCAGCAGAAACCGCCATGTGTCGACAAGAACGACTTCAAAATCCATCGTGGATAGCCATCTCTGCTAGCGCCGGATGGTCGCTTGAAGCCCGGATCTGTGTAAAAAGAGGCCCGGCAGGGATACCCTGCCGGGCCCATAGGAACGTAGGCCGGGAGGGACTCGAACCCCCGACCCAGCGATTATGAGTCGCTTGCTCTAACCGACTGAGCTACCGGCCCAACGGACGGTCCAAAAACAAAGACCGCTTGCGGCAAAGTATACTGCAAAATGACCCACAAGGAGACTCCAAGCGTCTGTCGGTCGCTTACGGCAGGCGTCTCGGCCAATTAAGATGTCCAATCTCGGATCCACACCGCAGCGTAGGTTTCCAAATGCTCCATATCCGCCCCGAAATTACCACGGCGTCACTCAGCGAAAAACTTACTAGGCTCTGGGAACTGGCGGGAAAAAAAATCCGCAGCCTGCAAGAGACCAGCGACCACGATGGGGCCACGCCGGTCTTCACCGCCGGTGGTCGCTACCAACCGCAAGGCTGGACCGAGTGGACGCAAGGCTTTCAGTTCGGCTGTCAGATTCTGCAGTTCGACGCGACCGGTGAGGACGCCTTTTTAGAAATGGGCCGCCGCAATACGCTCCAGCGGATGGCACCTCACCTGACCCACTTCGGCGTACACGACCACGGCTTCAACAACGTGAGTACCTACGGCAACCTCCGCCGCTTGATGCTGGAAAACCGCATTCCGCACGACGAGCGCGAACTGCAACTCTACGAACTGGCCCTCCAAGTGTCCGGCGCGGTGCAGGCAATGCGTTGGAGCGAGACGAGCGAGGGCGATGGCTACATCTATTCGTTCAATGGACCGCACTCGCTCTTTTGCGATACGATCCGCTCACTCCGTTCTCTCGCCCTGGCCCACCGGCTCGGCCACCGGGTGCTGGACGAAAACGATGAAACGATTTCATTGCTGGGCCGCTTGCTCGAGCACGCCCGGACGACGGCCCGCTATAATGTTTACTACGGAGAAGGCCGGGATATCTACGACGTTGCGGGCCGCGTGGCCCACGAAGCAATCTTTAATGTCAACGATGGCCACTTCCGCTGCCCTAGCACACAGCAAGGCTATTCGCCCTTCACCACCTGGACCCGTGGCCTAGCCTGGATTCTTACCGGCTACGCCGAACAGCTCGAATTTCTCGCGACCTGCAGCAATGCCGAACTGGTCGAATGTGGCGGCCGCAAAGAAAATGAACAGCTCATGCGACGGGCGGCGATGGCGACAGCTGATTTTTATATCGACAACACGCCGACCGATGGCATTCCCTACTGGGACTCTGGCGCGGCGGGCCTCGTGCATTTAGGCGACTACCTCGACCGACCGGCCGAAGTGGACAATCCGCATGAACCGGTCGACGCTTCGGCCGCGGCGATCGCCGCACAAGGCTTTTTACGACTCGGTCACTATCTTCAGGGAGACGATCAAAAGCAGGCCGACCGCTACACCGCGGCGGGCCTGACCATTCTCCATCGACTGCTCGAAGAACCCTATTTAAGTACCAGCGAGAATCATCAAGGGCTCTTGCTCCACGCTCTCTACCACCGACCACGGGGATGGGACCATACAGCCGAAGGCAAAGCAGTACCGCAAGGCGAATCGTGCCTCTGGGGCGATTACCATCTGATGGAAGCGGGATTGCTTACCGGAAGACTGGCCAGCGGAGAAACCTACCCGGTTTTTTTTGGTCCCTAAAACTCAAAAGGGCCAACTTGCCCCGAGTGCTTTCTGTTGTAAAGCGGTCAACTGCTTGATCCCGATTTTTGCACACCGGAGCAGATCGGCCAGTTCCTTCTCGCTGAAGGTCGCCTCTTCACCGGTGCCCTGCACCTCTACAAAACGACCGTCGCCGGTCATCACCACGTTCATATCGACCGCGGCGGCCACATCTTCCTTGTAGTCCAAATCGAGTACCGCCCGTCGGTCGACCATCCCCACACTCACCGCCGCCACACTCCCTGTCAGCGGCAACGGCCCTTTGCGCAATCCGGTTGCGCGTAGCGCATCGACCAGCGCGATAAAGGCACCGGTGATACTCGCCGTACGGGTTCCCCCGTCCGCCTCGATCACATCGCAGTCGAGCGTAATCATCCGCTCGCCGAGGGCTTCCAAATTGACCACTGCCCGCAGGCTGCGGCCGATCAGACGCTGGATTTCGGTCGTGCGACCGTCGATCTTGCCACCCCGATCGCGGCGTTTGCGCGGGCTCGTACTCCCTGGCAGCATATTGTATTCGGCTGTCACCCAGCCCTTGCCCTTCCCTGCCATCCAGGGCGGAACGTCCTCGTCGACACTTGCTGTGCAGAGAACGCGTGTACCGCCGGCAGCGATCAACACGCTCCCCGGACTCGTGCGTGTGTATTTGCGCTTGATCGTGATTTTACGTAAAGTATCTTTTTTTCGCCCGTCGTGTCGCATTACAAGTTTCTCCCGAAGGTTGGTTTCTCCCGACTTTAGGCCTGCGTGCCCAGCAACCAGGCGAGCAAACCTTTTTGCACGTGCATCCGGTTGGTGGCCTGTTCGAGCACCACACTCTGCGGGCCATCAAGCACATCGGCCGTCACTTCCATGCCCCGGTGCGCCGGCATGCAGTGCATGAAAATGGCCCGCTCCGGGGCCTGCTGCATCAGTTCGGCATTCACTTGATACGCAGAAAATGTTTCGGCACGCGCCTGCTTTTCTGTTTCCTGTCCCATGCTGGCCCACACATCGGTGTAAATGACCTCCGCCTCACGCACGGCCTCGCAAGAATCTTCGACCTGTGCGACCTCTGCCCCCGGAACCTCTCGACGAACGTGCTCAAGGTACGCCTCATCGAGCTGATATCCCGGGGGTGACGCTGCGATAAATGGAAAACCCATTTTTGCGCAGCCTACGGCCAACGAGCGAGCAACGTTGTTTCCATCGCCGATCCAGGCCAAACGCGGCTTCTTGAGCCCACCCAAATGTTCGCTGATCGTATAGAGGTCAGCCAGCGCTTGGCAGGGATGGGCCCTTTCGGAAAGCCCGTTGATCACGCTGCATGCGCATTGCGCTGCAAAATCAACCAGACTTTGATGCTTGCGGGTACGCGAAACAATCACATCGACATACTGGCCGAGGACGCGTCCACAATCCTCCACACTTTCTCGACTGCCAAAGCCCACATCTTCACCAAGAAACAAACTGCCTCCACCGAGTTGAAGAATGGCTGCTTCAAAACTGACCCGGGTCCTCAGCGACGGCCGCTCAAAAAGCATCGCCAACACGCGTCCCGGAAGGATCGGTTCGCGAAGCCCTGCGACATACTTTTCCTTCAAGTCGCGCGTGATCGTAAAAATCGCCTCCAACTCCACAGGTTCGACATCGAAAAGGGTGAGCAAGTGTCGCATGAAATTGTTTTTCGTCGTATCAGTAAACTGGGGAATGAACCTGCTTAAAAAGTACTCTTAGGAAACTTCGCTCAGAACTTGGGACAAAATATTGCAGCCCTCTTCGGCCTCACTGTCGCTGAGGGTCATCGCCGGTAGCAGGCGAATCACCCGTTCCTGCGTGCAGTTGACCAGCAGTCCTTCCTCCAGGCAACGCTGAACGACTGCCGCCCCGTCGGCATCGACCTGAAGGCCAATCATCAAACCAAGGATGCGAACTTCGCCAATCAATGAACACTGCTCGGCCAACTCCTCAAACCGGGAACGAAAATAGTCCGAAAGCACACGCGCTCGCTCGAGCAACTGCTGCTTCTCTATCATCTCCAGCGTGGCGATGCCCGCTGCTGCAGCAATCGGGTTGCCACCGAATGTTGCCGCATGCATTCCCGGACGCAGGCTTGGTGCGATCTCGGCCTTGGTGAGCAGAGCGCCACCCGCGATCCCGCCACAAAGTGATTTGGCGAGGGTCATCACATCGGGCACCACGCCAAAATGCTGGTAGGCAAACCACTCGCCGGTGCGTCCGCAACCGGTCTGAACCTCATCGAAGACCAGCAGCAGATCCCGCTCATCGCAGATTGCCCGCAGACCCTCCAGGAAACCTGCCGGCGGCAGATTCACACCCCCTTCGCCCTGCACCGGTTCGACCATGATCGCACAGGTCTCTTCGTCGACGAGTTTGCGGACCGCTTCGAGGTCACCGAACGGGGCGTAGCGGAAACCAGCCATCAACGGCCCGATTCCCTCGTGGTATTTAACCTGTGCCGTTGCAGCGGTAGCCCCGAGCGTACGACCGTGGAAGCCGCCGGTGAAGGTAATGATTTTGAACCGCTCACTCGGTGTGTGGAGCCGCACGAGTTTGAGAGCCGCCTCGTTGGCCTCGGTACCGGAATTGCAGAAAAAAGCTTGGCCCCCAAACGATCGCGTTGAGAGCAATTCGGCCCACCGCCCCTGCAAGGCGGTATACCAAGTGTTGGGGACGTGGATCAACTTATCGACCTGTGCCTTGACGGCGGCCACGACCGGCGGAGGACAGTGTCCCAGAAGGTTGCAGCCCCAACCTGGAAAGAGGTCCAAATAGCGTCGCCCTGCACTGTCCCAAACCCGCGAGCCTTCACCCCGCACCAACTCGACTGGAAACCGGCCATAGTTGGGAATGACAAATCGATCGAATTGATCGCGGATCGCATCGGTTGTCGATGGTTCGATACTCATGGCGTTTGCCTCAAAATCTGGGTACCGACACCCTCATTGGTGTAGATCTCAAGCAGGAGAGAGTGCCGTAGCCGTCCATCAATAATATGGGCCTTCGCGACACCCGCATCGAGCGTTTCAAGACAGGCCTGCACCTTGGGAATCATACCCGCATCGATGACCCCACTTTCGATCAGGTCGCGGGCCTCAGGCGGGGAAAGCGTGCTGATGAGCGACACCGGATCAGACTTATCGCGGCAGACACCATTCACATCGCTCAGAAAAACCAGTTTTTCCGCTCCAAGTGCTTCAGCCACCGCACGCGCTGCTGTATCGGCATTCACGTTGAATTTTTGCGTTTCGTCGTCGTTACCGAGACACATCGAAGGAATCACCGGCACGGTTCCGGCGTAGCTGAGGTTTTCGATCACCGTCCGATCCACACGGGTCACTTCGCCGACATAGCCCAAATCGATCGGCTCCCCCGACGCATCCGTTAGACGGAGCGCTCGGCCGAAGAGGACGTTACTCGATTTGAAACTCAGTGGCATCGCGCGACCACCAAGTTCTTCTATTTTGGCGGCAATTTTTTCGTTCACTTCACCGGCCAGGACCCGTTCGACAATGGCGAGTGCATTGCTGTCGGTCACCCGACGACCTTGGACGAATTGGGGTTCGAGCCCTGTTTCCTCCATCGCCCTGCTAATCGCCGCTCCGCCACCGTGGACAATCACCGGTCGCATGCCCACCGTTTCCATGAAGACAACGTCGAGCAGCAGGTGTGCAAGCGCAACCTCATCCTCCATCACGCTTCCACCGAGTTTGATCACGGTAACCTTGTCGCGGAGCGCACGAATCCAGCCCAAGGCCTCAATGAGGACATCCGCTTTTTGGATTGCCTGTTGCATCGGCACAGTCTCGATCCCCAGCCCCGTAAACAAAGAAACCCCAGTTCCGGGGGAGGAACTTGGGGAATCTTTGAGCCTAGCAGATGATTCGGCGCCGGGAAAGCGGTAGGCATCGAACCTGCGACCACTGATCGGAGTGTCTAGTCGGCTCGGGTGAGATCGGTCATAGTACCGCTTTGCCGCGCGGATCCCCGCCACGAAAGCCAGTAAAATAGCCGCAAAAAGGGAACCCATGATACAGCGTACCGCAGTCGTGATGGCGGCAGGAAAGGGTACCCGAATGCAGTCCGATCTGCCCAAGGTACTCGTCCCCGTTTGCGGACGGCCAATGATTGAGTATGTCCTCGATGCGCTCCAACAGGCAGGCGTGACCAGACAGATTGTCGTGATCGGTCACCGGGGCGATCTCGTCCGGGAACAGCTTGCTGGGCGACAAGATATGGTTTTTGTTGAGCAGACAGAGCAACTCGGTACAGGCCATGCCGTCATGATGTGCCGCGAAGCACTGTGTGAAACCGAGGGAACGGTGCTGATTGTGGCGGGTGACTCGCCGCTGATGCAAGCCGACTCGATTGCTGCACTTTTCGATGCGTTTGATTCTCGGCAGCCAGCATGTATCCTGGGAACAGGTTACCGCGACGATCCAGCCGGTTTTGGACGCGTCGTGCGAGACGAGCAGAACTGTTTCGTCGGGATTGTCGAACAGAAAGACGCTACCCCCGAGCAGCAACAGCTCAAGGAAGTCAATTTGAGCTGTTACGTTTTTGCTTGTGGGGACTTGCTTGCTTCGCTCGATGCGCTCGACAATACAAATGCTCAGGGCGAATACTATATTACTGATTGTCCGGGACTGCTCCTTGCTGCGGGAAAAGAAGTGATGGCTCTCGACGTTCTTAAGCCGTGCGAGTCGCTGAGCATCAATACGATGGAAGACCTCGCGGTAGTCGAAGCGGAAATGGACCGCCTCCAGACAAATGCCCCATGAAAGACATTAAAATATTCAGCGGTCGGGCCAATCCCGAACTTTCGCATCGCATCTGTCATTATCTCGGTCTGCCGCGGGGCAAGATTACGCTCGGCAATTTTCCAGACGGTGAAATCTCTTGCAAGATCGAAGAGGATATTCGTGGCAGGGATGTGTTTCTCATTCAGCCCACCGGCCCCCCGGTCAACAACAACCTGATGGAGTTGTTGATCATGATTGAAAGTTGCAAAAGAGCCAGTGCCGAACGTGTGACGGCCGTCATGCCTTATTACGGATATGCACGCCAAGATCGCAAAGATGAAGGGCGTGTGCCGATCACTGCCAAATTGGTTGCGAATCTGATTACCCGTGCCGGTGCCGACCGCGTACTCACGATGGATTTGCACGCGGCTCAGATTCAAGGATTCTTCGATGTTCCGGTCGATCACCTGTATGCGGCACCGGTACTCAACGAACACTTCCTCTCCCACCAAATCACAGGCGATAAAATTGTGATTGTCAGTCCCGATGAAGGAAGCATCAAACGGGCCCTCGGGCACGTCAAACGCCTCGGTGGCCAGTTGGCGATTGTCGATAAACGACGAAGCAGCGCGGAGAAGACCAGCCAAGAAAACATTATCGGCGGACCTGTGGAGGGGAAGGTTGTGCTGATGTTCGATGATATCGTCAGTACCGCGGGATCGATTTGCGGGGCGGCAGAAATTCTACAGCGGAACGGCGCTGCGGAGATTCACGTGGCCGCCACGCACGGCGTACTCTGTGGCCCGGCTATTGAACGGCTCAAAGAGGCCCCCATCACGAGCATGGTGCTGACCGACACGATTCCCCTCAGTGAAGAACAATTGCTGCCTAAAATTATGGTACTGAGCGTGTCGACACTGCTCGGTGAGGGAATTAAGCGAATCCATCGCAACGAGTCGGTGAGCCATCTTTTCGATTGACGATTCCGCCCCCCTGTTGTCCCATGTTGGGAAATGCGGGCAGAAAACGCCTCTAGTAGGCCACGTTATGCCCCGCGGGGATGGCCACACGCAACGCACAAAACACGCAAATCAAGTCGGGGCTCGGCCTTGAAATTGTCTCCCTTTATGAGACAATTGCCCAATTACATTTAGATACATCCCGGTCGATAGGTCCTTCCGATGGCAGACACGCTCGAAGTAAAAAAACGCGAGACGCGGGGAACACTCAATGCACGCCGCGACCGCGCCGCAGGCCGTACACCGGCTGTACTCTATGGACACGGTGCCGAAAACGTGAGTCTTTCGGTCGACAGCAATGCCGTAGCGCATTCGGTACAGCATGGGAGTCCATTGGTTGAACTCGCTGGAGATCTCAAACAGAGCGCACTCATAAGCGATATTCAGTGGGATCCGATGGGCAATCGTATCCTGCATATCGATTTTATCCGGGTCAAAGCGGATGAACGAATTGAGGTCTTGGTGAGCATTGAGTTGCGCGGAATATCGCCCGGCACAAAACAGGGTGGCATCATAAATCAGTCGATCCACGATACGCTCGTCGAGTGTGCGGCGGCATCCCTTCCCGAAAAAATTGAAATCAATATCAACCATCTTGAACTGGGTGAATCCATTTCTGCCGAGCAGATTGAATTGCCTAGTGGGGTCAAGCTGGTCTGTGGGCCAGATATCATTTTTGTTCAGTGCAACGAACCGTTATCTGACATGGACGAGGAGGAGGAACAAATCGGTAGTGATGGTGCTGAGCCCGAGGTGATTGGACGTAAGGCAGCAGAAGAAGAGGCGGGGGATGCGGAGTCCTGAAGAGACGCCCGAAACAAATGACTTCTGTCCTTGAGACTGTTCGATGAAACTCGTGGTAGGCCTAGGAAACCCCGGTCGTAAATACGCGGAAACAAGACATAACATCGGCTGGATGGTTCTGGCTGAACTGAAACAAAGATACGGTAAAACACAACCCAAGGAGAAATTTCACGGCGAACTGGTGGAGGCCGAGGTCGGTGGTGAGCAGGTGCTTTTACTAGCACCCCACACGTTCATGAACCGGAGTGGGCAAAGCGTACTGGCGGCCCGAGACTTCTACAAGCTCTCCGAAGACGAATTACTCATCGTATGCGACGACTTTAGCCTCCCACTGACGAAATTGAGGATTCGCCCGGGTGGCAGTTCCGGCGGTCAAAAAGGGCTCGCCGATATTGTTTGTCGTTTAGGACACGATCAGTTTTCACGGTTGCGGATGGGTATCGGACCGGTACCCGAAAACTGGGATCCCGCCGGATTCGTCCTAGGCAAGTTCGCGAAAGAAGAACGCGAAGATGTGAGTACATTGGTTACGGCAGCATGTGAAGCAGTAACCGTATGGACGCTGGAGGGGATGGACGCGTGCATGAATCAATTTAATGGAGACCCCGCTCCATAAAAAATCGGGGAGTGAGGGCAGAGGACTGCCGAAGAAGAACAACTTAACCTAGCACAGAATTACAAAAAAACGCGAGGATCATTGTTTTGTCCGAATATATTTACGAAGGTTTGTTCATCCTGAATTCCAACCGTTATGGACGGGACCCAGAGGGGGTAGCGGGTTCAGTACAGGCGCTCATCGAAAAGCAGGAGGGAACGGTTTTAGTAAGCCGACTCTGGGAAGAGCGACGACTGGCGTACCCGATTAATGGTCAACGGAAGGGAACCTACTGGCTGACCTATTTCCGTATGGATGGTGAAAAAATTACAGATCTCAATCAGCAGGCTCATCGTGAAGACGATCTGCTGCGGCATCTGGTCATCCGGATTGATCCGCGGATCGCCGATACGCTGATCAGCCACGCACAGCAAACCGTCAGGCAAAGTACAGGCGGTGCGGCAGAGAAAGCAAGTCACCGGACCGAGGGAAAACAGGGGAATACGGCGGACGTTTCGGTGGCAACGGTGGAAGCCGAGTGACCGGTAGCCTTGCCCTGGAGGCCCGACCGGGGTATTCTAGGTAGGGGTACATTTGTTCACCTAACCTGCGTCGGAGGAGAAGACAATGGCAAGTTACAATCGCGTCGTTTTAGTCGGGAACCTGACAAGGGATCCTGAACTCCGTTATATTTCCAGCGGGACAGCGGTCACCGAAATTGGTCTAGCGGTCAACGATCGTCGTAAAAATCAGTCGGGGGAATGGGTGGATGAAACCCAGTTTATCGAGATCACGCTGTGGGCCCGAACGGCCGAAGTCGCCAGCGAGTATCTGAGTAAAGGTTCCTCCGTATTGATTGAAGGAAGGCTTAAACTCGATCGCTGGGAAAAAGATGGGGAGAAACATTCCAAGTTGCGCGTGGTTGGAGAAAAGATGCAAATGCTTGGGGGTCGGAGCGGTACGGCAGGCGGAGGCGGTCCAGCGTCCTCGGCGACAACGGCGACCTCGGCGACAACGGCGACCAGCGTGGCAGAACATGCACCGCACGTCGACACAGAACCCCCACCAGATGACATTCCCTTCTAATGAGCGACGTCTTTCGCCGCGTGTAAACCATCAATCCTTCAACCCGTTGTAGCGTAAAATTTATCATGGCCAGAGTCCGAGAAAAAAAGAGAGTTCGAAAAGTAAACTTGGCGCGACAACAGCGATTACCGCATGGTCCTCGCGGAGGAATTGAACTCCTGCTGATCCAGTCAATCGCTGGACTCGGATCTCAAGGAGAGGTGGTCGAGGTGAAGCCGGGGTTTGCAAAAAATTATCTTCTTCCCCAGGGTCTCGCCACATTGGCAAGCGACCACCACCAGCGGATGGTGGAAAAGCATCGTGCCCGATTGCAGTCGATCGAAGAGCAACGCTTGGCAGGGCTGCGCACGCTGGCCGCAAATCTTTCAGAACAGAGCCTTACGATTGAAGCGAATGCCAACGACGAAGGGCATCTCTACGGGAGCGTCGGAGCGACAGAGATTGTGTCGGCTCTCAAACGGATCGAATTTACGGTCAGCGACGATCAGATACGACTCGAAGGACCGCTTAAGGAATTAGGCCTCTACACGGTGAAAGTCCACCTGGGCCATGAAGTCGAGAGCGCACTGAAAGTCTGGGTTGTGCCGACGGTGAATGAGGATACCGCAGCCTCAGAAAACGCCTCATAAAACAGCGGCTTTCGGTGCGGGTCTCGCCGAAAGGCGACAACTGGTGTACAAAGGCGACTGGGCACAAGAGTCGTTTGTGTACCATCATTCCACTGCCATTCCACTGCAAAGTACCTTGTGTCTGCAGGTCGTATGGGTCGCTCAGAGGCCATGAAGTAGATGTCAACAATCGATGGACCGAAAAAACCGGGCTCCAAGTTCGGTGCAAACCAACCGCATCTCTTTGATCGACAGCTTCCGACCAGTATGGAAGCTGAACGTAATACGCTCGGCAGCATTCTCGTTCTGCCGGAAGTGTGCGACGACGTCTCGTTGATTCTGCATCCTGATGACTTCTACGACGGCGGCCATCGCACGCTTTATACGCACATCAAAGAGATGTATGAGAAGGGTGAGCGGATCGACATGACCCTTTTGGTCGAACGACTCAAACGCCAGGGCGACTACGAAAACATTGGCGGCGCTGGGTTTCTGGCCGAGATCACTCAATCCGTACCGACGGCTGCCAATGTGGTCTATTATGCCAACCTCGTTCGCGACAAGGCCGTCCTTCGGGGTCTGATTCACACCGGAACAGAAATTGTTCGCGATGCTTACGAGGAAACACAACCAAGTCGTGAAATGCTCAATCAGGCGGAGGAACGCATCT
>Ga0302123_10002179_pt1 | contig 13434 bp, 6 predicted proteins | sample CB21_321_MG_FD_203109 | JGI IMG/M metagenome (GOLD analysis project Ga0302123, IMG submission 203109) | Marine microbial communities from Western Arctic Ocean, Canada - CB21_32.1 | ecosystem: Environmental > Aquatic > Marine > Oceanic | place: Canada: Western Arctic Ocean | collected 2017-09-28 | reverse complement strand
GCATACCTGTACCAGTAGAATCTGATGCGATTACTCCAGAAGTAGATACTAGATTTATTGTATTTACACCAGATCCACCACCCGGAGAGCCATAAGCAAACATTCCTTTATCTGAATCATAAGTAACCCCATCTACATAAGCCCTAGCAGTACCTACACCAGTAGCATCTGTTGCTATAACACCAGCGTTAGATACTAGATTTGATACGTTTGTACTAGAACCACCAAATATCCAACCATAAGCCATAATTCCTTTATCCTCATCATACCCTACACCTCCTCCACCATACCTCGCAGTGCCCACACCAGCAGTATCAGTTGCTATAACACCAAGGTTAGATACTAAATTTGATACGCTTGTGGCAGGATAACCACTAAAATAAACTGCTTTATCTGTATCATAAGAACATGAACTAGGTTGCATTCTACCTGTTGCTACACCAGTAGTATCAGTTGCGATTACTCCAGAACTAGATACTAGATTTGATACACTTGTATAAGCACCAGTATATCCAAAACAAAAAATTCCTTTATCCTCACCATATCCAACCCCCCCATCTCCCATTGCTCTTGTTGATCCTACACCAGTAACATCAGATGCTACAACACCCTCATTAGATACTAGATTTGATATATTTTGATAAGTAGCATGTATTGCACCATAAGCAAAAATAGCTTTATCACCACCATAAGTTGCAGCTCCTGGGTAAGTTCTACCTGTTCCTACACCTGTAACATCAGTTGATACAACACCTGCATTAGACACTAGATTTGATACACCTGTATGACTGCTAGTACTCCAATTATATCCAAAACCAAAGATACCTCTTGTATGTCTACCAGCTTCTCCTGCTGGTTCTTGCCATAATTCACTACTAAACATATTCTATCCAAATGCCAGTTGCGGAGATCCTAATGCGACTCTATTATCTGCGATTATTGCATAGGGAATCAAGTCTACTGCATTAGCCGCAGTTGAAATAACAATTCCTCCAGCGGCAGGTGTTTCATAATCACCATGTATGCTGAGAGTTCGAGATCCTGTGCCATCTTGAATAAAGTAGATAAGGCCAGTTTGCCCTATCTGTGAGGCTTCTGTAGTAGGCGCACCCAAAGTAACATTCCCATCAGTAGTTATATGAAAGTTCTGGTAAGTATCAAAATCTAAAACAAGCGTTCCATTAGCGGAAGCATCAGTAAATACACTAGGCATTTGTGCTTTAGTAAATGTGTTTTGTTCATCTGTTTTTACTACAGCCGCTTCTAATGTAACTGCGCCTGACGAAACAGCAAAGTCAGCACTAGCAAATGACGCTATACCTTTTGCACTTGTACTCGCATCCGATACGGCTACTGTAGCTGTTCCAGAAGAATAAGATACACTTGCAGGGGAAGTCCCAGCAACGATCACAGCACCTTTAGCAACTGCAGTTCCATCATCAGCATTAATGGTTACAGTATCCGTTGCTCCAACAACAGTTGTTATAGAATTTCCACCAGCAATATCCATTGTATTAGAATCTTCTACAGTTTGATTAGATCCAGAATCACCAGTTAATGTAAAGGAACTCATATTGCCAGAACCAGCCGTTCCTTGAGGTATTCCAAAATTAAAAGTTGCAGCAGAACTGCTACCAGCATTTGCTACAGTAGCCGAACTTCCAGCAGATAAAGTTGTTACACTTCCAACAGCTATAGTTGCAGCAGTACCGACAGCTCCAGTCGAACCTGTTGCTCCTAAGATAGCTGTTTGTTTAACCCATCTAGTATTAGATGTTTGATATTTAGCTATATCTCCATTTGTTGCCGCTGTTAAGGAAGATGTTCCATTTGTATCATACCAAGTTAATCCTGATCCTACAGCCGCAGTAAATAAAAAGAAATCACCCTCTGATGGAGAACCTGGAAAAGAATTTCCTGTAGACCATATAGCAGTACCAGGTATTCCAAAATTTAATGAGGCTGATGCAGAACTTCCTGCATTTGCTACAGTTGGTGTTGCACCTGGAACTAATTCACTTACAGAATTAACAGCTATTGTTGCCGCTGTCCCAGTAGAACCTGTAGCTCCAGTAGCTCCAGTTGGTATACCTAAAGCAAAAGTCATAGCTCCTGTTGTTGTATTATAAGATGCTGAAGATGTTGCACTTCCTCCAACACTTACAGTAGATGTTGTAGAAGAAGAACTTGCTGGATATACTATTGCTGATAAAGTATTACCAGAACTGTCAAAAACTAAACCTTTACTTGCTCTTGTTGCCGCATTAGGTAACAACATAGTAACGTCTGTATCAGATTCAGCCAATCTAATTGACCTATCATATTTAGTATCATTTTCTTGTGCAATAGCAAAAGTCTTATCTAAATCTGTATTTAAACTTCCTATATTAAAAGCACCTGATGTTGGAAAATCTGTTGATCTTGCAATTACAATATCTCTATAAATAGTAACGACTGTTGAAATAACTGCCGCTCCTAATGTTACACTTCCTCCAGTAAAACCTTCATCATCTGCCGCTGTTCCTGCAACTGTAAATTGTGAGGAACTAGGAGAACTTGCTGCTCTAGTCCATGTTGTATCCGTTCCACTTATAGTGGTTATTACTTTAATATCATCCAAAGAGAAAAATGGAAAGTCAATAGTAAAAGCTCCTGCCGAGCCTGAACTATCTGTAGTATACTGAACTCTTGCGTCATTATCCGCTATCGTTAAATTTGCCATATTTTTTTTCCTTATCTATTATTATCTTATAATCTTTATGTTGAGCAATTCACATCTTAATCATCTTTAATTAATTCTTCTCCTATTTTAACTTGAGGAAGGCTTGAAAAAGGTAAATCAAAACCACTATCTATACCTTTCATTAAATATTGTGAAGCAGGGCCAGTTAAAGTTCCGACTTTATATCCAAGAGATGTTGGGCCAGTATCAACTCCTAAAAGTCTACTTGCGCTTAATCTTCCATTAGTTAACACACCAGCTATAGAATTAAAATCTCCAAAAATTCCTGTAACACCTGATTTTATTATAGCTTCATAAAAAAGTTCATTATAATCTTCTTCAAGATCTTCTCCGTTTATTAAACGTTTAAGCTGTACTACTAAAGCTCCAATTAAAATCATAGACACTATACCTGTTGCAAAGTTTATATCTTTTTCTTGCGCTCCACGTATCATAACTTTTTGAACAAATGCTTGAGAAAAGGATTTGTATTGAGCAATTAAAGTTCCTAATGGTTTAGAAGTCCATAAAGCTCTATCTCCAGCACCAGGAGTTACTATAGTTCTTTTAATTTCCATATTTAAAGCATATCTAAATTTAAGAACTGTTTGAGGATCACCTATATCCCATTTTGCTGTATTAACAATATATTGATTACCATTTACTAATTGATGATTTTTATCTATTTGTTTACCTATTTTATCTAATGTTTTTAAATCAATACCAGACATAGTTAATTTTTCTAATTCTCTTTGTGTTATAGGGTTTTGATTAGATCTTTTATAATATTTTAACGCTAATTTAGATATATCATTAGTAACTAATTGAGAAACTAATTCTTTAGCAATAGAGTTCCAAGCATTTAAACCATTTAAAAGCATCATTAAATTTGTAGAATTGTGTAAAACTTCTTCAAATTTAGTTCTATTTTTAAAAATATCTCCTACATCAGATGTTGCCATTTGACGTAAACCTAAAATTAACTCTGCACCTTGAGATACATTTCTAATTTCTTTTCTATTCATTTGTTTTAAAAGATCATTTAAGCCGCCTTTTTTTAAAAATAAAGCTTTAAAACCTTCTGTAAAATCTTTAAGACCATGACGCATTATTACCATGCCCATATCTGGTATTGAAGAAATAGCCGCACCTCCCATATGAGTAACAACACTTAAACTTTTTCCAATTCTAATAAGTCTTGAAGCCGCATCATGAGGATCAGCAGGTGCGCCATATGTCCCTCTTAATCTATCTCTTAATCCCTGTAAATCACTTATATCATTTTGTTTTTTAACTTCTATTTTTACTTTCATTTCAGGATCTTTAGTTTTAAGAATTAGTTCATCATATTGATTACGAACATTTTGTAATGCATCTTTCATAGTAACATCACCAAATTGATTAGTTAAAACAATATCCATTCCCATTGTTTTAACATAATGTTTTGTTACTATTTCAACATCATTAATAAGAAAGGGAGCAAGTTCTGAATCTGCTAATTGTATAACTCTTTGTTTAGTAGAAAAAGCCTCATTTACAAAATCATCTGAATTATTTATTTCTGCATAGCCTTTATTATGTAAAATACTTACTGTTTTTTGTTCTGCTATTAAATTAGCTTTAGCTTCTGAAAGATTAGGATTACTTAAATAAGTATCTTTCAACATTAAAAGATGAAATCTATCTGGATCTTTTTCAATGGCCACATGATTATAAACACGAGGAAAAAAATTATTTGCATTATTTTGCATAGGGCCTTTTTTATGTAAGTCTTTCATAGTAGTTTTTAATTCTACTATTTTATCTTTTATTTTCTTTATTTTTTTAATATCTGTAATATCTTTTAAAGATAATTCTAAAGCGTTAATTTTTTTATTAAATGGCATTTGATAAATTTTTGCATCATAAGCCATTTTATCTATATTGTTATATAAAGAACGATAAGCATCAATAGTTTTTTGTGCTTCTGGTACAAAATGTTTTTCACCTGAACGCAAATACGTTACTATTTCTTCATTAAATTTACTTCTTGCTATTATTTGTTCAGCAGTTCCAGCTCCTTTAATACCTAATTTTATTTTAAAATCTGCTTTAATATTACCCATTAGAGCATTACTTTTTGGTTCATATCCCCAAAGTTGTGCAAATTGATCTGAATGTACAAAAAGCGTTTCGTGCAACATGCTATTTATTTGCACATCCATAATAGCTTCAGCATTAGGTAATGTTGCTATACCTTTTTTATTAGCATTTATATATGCGCTAGTATCCACTAATAATTGTGTCATAATTCCAACTTGAGGAACATTAGGTATTATTGGATCTAATGACATTAATCTCATAGTAGGATTTAAATTAGATCTTTCTATTTTAATAGAAGTACTTATATAACTGTTATCTATGCCAGCTTTATAAAAATTAACTATATTGTTTACATGTTTTTTATATGCAGAAGTTTTTATAAGATCATCATGCAATGTAATAATTTCAATTTCTTCAAATTCTGCATCTGTAGCTCTTTTTTCATCATAAGAAGATTTTTGTTTATTAACTGGTTTAGTATTATTTTTAGATCTGTTTATAAGAATATTAGAAATATTAACATTTTCTTTCATAAATTTTGGAGATAATTTAATTCGACCAATTTTAAAAGCAGATAATGAAGAAATTACTGCGGCATGAACAGCTAAATGACCTAAAAGCCTATCTCCTGTATATAAAGGATCTTGTTTAGCATGAATAGCTTCAATAGGTATAGCAAAACTAATACCATATACTCCTCCTAATACGAATCTATTTAAAGTAGTAGTAGCTGTTTTTGCCATAGTTATTGCGCCTACTCCTGTCCACATAGTTGGATCTAAAACAATAGCCGTAGTCATACCTAAAGTACCTATTATGCTATCTGATTCTGCAAGTCTTTGAGCCATTTTCATATCTTCAGTTATTTCTTCAAGAATAGAAATTGTTTCTTCATGAGAAGTTGATCCAATAGTAACTCTTTGAACAAAAGGCTTATCTTTAACTAAAGGATCTTCCATTCTTACATAATTGTCATCTCCTATAAATTCTTCAGCTTCATCTCTATAAATAGGTTCATCTGGAAACTCTCCACTTCCTATTGGAGGAACACCAGGAGCAAAATATCCAGCATACTTTGATAAATACTTTGCTCCTAAATCTTGTGTAAATTCTGCAATTTCATCCAATGGGCCAATTTTAAAACCATTAACAAAATCATCCCAGGCAGTATAAGTAGAGTCATGAGGTTTTCTTATAATTGCTTCAGGAAATTTTTTATTTTCAAAAGGAATATAAGGCCTATATTTTTTTTTTTCATTTGCTGTTATTGAATGTGTAGGTATGTATTTTGGGATTGCTCTATCTTCTAAAACCGCTTCTATTTCAGGATCATCATATTTCTTTCCTATAGTATACATTTCTTTTCTTTTATCATCTATTGGATCAGGTGATATTGGAACAGGATCTAATGCGCTAGGATCTGATGGAAATTCAGGAGCAGTAACTTCACTTAAAGGATCTGAAGGAGTAATTTGACTAGGTAATTCTGACACAGGATCTAAAGCAGTAGATTTATATTGAGATGTATCTATAGCATGTATTACTTCTTTACTAGCATCTTCAGCTCCTAAATCAAATCCTGGAGCTGTAGCTTTTCCTGAAACAGCAATCTTTTCTTTTTCATTACCAGCAATTAAATATTCAGCTTCTTTATTTCTTCTTGTTGGATAAGAATCTTGAAAATTTAATAAATTACCTTCAGCACCATCCCAATCATTAGTAATTACTTGCTTCCAAAAATTAGGAGTTTCACTTTCTAAATTACCATATTGAAATGCTACAGAAGCTATTGTTGTAGCTTTATGCATTGGTAGATCATCAAAATTCATACCTGATGCTTCGTTGTATCTTGTTTTTAATCTATTCATTGTTTTATTTTTTGCAAAACTATTAATTATTTTCATTTCATTATTATTAATAATTAAAGTATTTGCAATTTGATGTGCTTCAATACCTTTTAATCCTAAATAAGGTGTTAATTTTTTAATTAAGCTTTTAGGTAACCCTATTAAATCATTTTCATTTCTAGCTCCTAAATCAAATCCTGAAGCTATAGTTACTCCTGATTTAGAATCTTTATAATTAGGAACATATCCTGTAAGTTTAGAACCTTCTAAACCTAAAATAAAATCCCAATCAATATTTTTATTTGTTTCTTTCATTCTACATCATATTCATATTTGATTTGGGTTTAGGTTCTTCAATTTTTAACCAATCAAATTTACTTATTCTTGGCTTATCATTTTCTCCTATATCTGTACGAGCATCTGCTCCTCCATTAGTTGTCATTTCATATTCATAACTTTGCATAATAATATTCATAAAATTAGGTGACCATCCAGCCATATCACTATTACCAAATAAATTAAGACCATTTAAATAAGCTTGTTGTAAAAGATCAGTTGTTTTTCCACCTATTACTTCTTGAATCCATTTATTATTTTTAAGATATTCTTCTATTTTTCCAGATTGATCTTTGTAAATAACATTATAAAAACTATTTTTGTATTCGTAAGGATAAGAAACATTCATTACAATACCTGTTTCTTGCCCTTCTTTTTCATGACCTTGAGGATATAACTCTTTAATCTTCAAAGCTCTAGCTATTGAATTTTCTTTATCAAACCAATAAATTTCAGCTATAGGAGTTCCATTTGCATTAAATCCATTAGGTTTAATCATCCAAGAAACATCATGAAAACTATTTTCTCCAAACATTTGCGGTGTAAATAAATATTTTTTTGGATTTTGAGGATTTTTATTCCACTTCATATTATGAAACATATGAGCTATTTCATTTCCCATTTGTTTAGGATTTGGTCTTATTTTTGCGGCATCCCAACCAGAGTCCATCATTGCACTTGTTATACTATTTCTTTTCCATTTTGGTGTATAATCTTTAGTCACAGGGCCATGTGCTAACATGCCATCTTTACCTGACAGTTCAACAGAATAATTTCTTTCTTTTAAAACTTCCATTGCTATTTTAAATAAAGCTTTATCTCTATTTTCAGGATGTTCCATATAAGGCCCAGGATTATCTGCAAAACGTATTTTATACCTATCTAAAGTTTCTGAAGCTACTACTGTTGGCAATGGAATTTTACTTATATTACCAAATTGTCCCCATTTACCTACTATAGCTCTCCATGATGCATCATTCCAACTATCCATTTTAAGTTTATCTTGAAAAAAATCTATTATACCTTCACTTTTTGAAGCTATATTTTCAAAATTTATTTTAACGTATTCAATTTGATGATCTATATTATTTACATCCATCATTTCTTCTGAACCTAGATAAGATATATCCATCCCCTTATTTTGAATAGCTTTGTTATCACCTATTATACCTAACGTTGCAACAGCAACAGTCGGTATAATTAAATTTTGCCAAGATCTAAGTCCTAAATCTAAATTCTTAACAATAGGCCCTCCTATTAAAGCGTTATATTCTCGACTTTTCATTGATTTGAAATGACGATTAAACATTTGTTCGCCATGATTTCTTACTTCTGGTTTTTTACTATTTAAATGCTCTTTTTTAGCTAGTTTAAAAGCAGATTCAGCACTATCTACTGATGATAAACCTGTAACATAATTTTTCCAAAAATCTCTTGCTGGTTTATTTACCTTAAATAAAAACATTTCATTATTGTCTTTGCTATATCCTGGTTTATTTGGATTTATCATACTTTCTATTAAAGGAAGCATTTTATCAACCTGTCCTTGCGTTAAATTTTCAGGATTATTTATAAATTGTTCTAAAGGGCCATTTAAAGTACGTAGGGGTTTATTCCATTTATTATAAAAAACTAAAGGATCATCTTGTTCTATATTAAAAGTTTCAAATACATCATTTAATTTTAACCAATCAGTATGATCTGCATCTGACATTGAAGTGCCATTTGTTCTAGAATATTCTTCAGCTTTAATAATTCTCTGTTTTTTATTTTCATAACCAATATATTCTTTTCGAGCTGTTATTATTTTTTGTAATGCGCTACTTTTATCATAAGTTCCATTATTAAAAATTTCTAAATTTAATCCTTTTTCACCTAACTCTTTTTCTAATTGCGCCATAGTAAAAGGCTTTGTATTTCCAGCATATAAAAGACTTTTAGGATCTTGAGTAATTATTGGCATTCTTTCCACAACATTCATAAGAAATAAGTCTTGATTTTCTTCACCAATTTTTCTTAAATGCGTGTCATTATCTGCAATTTTTTTATTTTGTAGTTTAAAAAACGTATTCATTGATACTGCATTATTTGTAATAAAGGGATAAGCTAATAATTCTGTTTCAGTTACCCTATCATGTTCGTAACCATTCATTAACATAGCTGTTTTCAAATTGTTTTGTTTAGTTTCGTCTGCTCCTATTTTAGTAAAATAAGCACTATGTAATGAAATTAAATTTGGTATTGAATAATCTTTGTTTATTATAGCTTTGTCTACAAGACTAGAGTTTTCTAACCAAGCTTCTTCATTATAATTTCCACTTTGTATATTAAATATAGAGGCTGCATAATTTGTACTTTGTATATTCTTTATTCGTTCATCATCTATATTTTTTTTATCAGTATAATCAGTTTGAATTTGATTAACTTTTTTGTTCCATTCTGAAACAAATAATTCTTTTTGAACAAGATTTTTATTATAGCTTTCGCTTATTTTAAGACGCTCTGTAATTAATTCCTTTTGAGCATTATTAATTTGTACTTCGGTATAATTGGTGTCGTTTTCTATTATTTTTAACCATTTTTTAGATCGATAAAGGCTTTTATAAACTTGAACTTTTTCTTTAAAAAGTTGTATTTTTTGAGGAATACTTTCTAAAGAATGACCTTTTGCTCCACTTGCGGCAAGAAGAATTAAAGCTTCTTTATATTGTTCTTCAATACCAAAAGCTAATTTACCTTTAAATATTCCTCCATTATAATTTGAAGCTTGTGAATAAGTTAAAGTTTCAATTCGTTCTAAAGCTAACGTTCCATTAATTACACCATCTGCTTTTTGTTTATTAAATAAATTACCTTGAGATATTAAAACACTTTCATCAGATATTGTTTTTAACATATGTTTAGTAGTGCCTACTAAACTTTCATCTAAATCAAGAAGCGCACTATCTCTATAAATATCCATTTTTTCTTTTACAGCCAAAGGATCATTAGGATGTTCTGCTAAAGTTTTAGCTGTAAAGTTTTTAATATCTGCTCCTAAAGCATTATAATAATTAGTTCTTGCTCCAGCTCTAAGAGCTTGTGAATACCAAGTATTATCTTCTGGTAAAGATGTTATAGGTTTTAATTGACCATTTTCATCATAAGTTATTAAATTATGACTTTGTATTTCACCTTCTTCTAAAGCAACTTGTTTTCTATCTTCAAAACGAGTAGTTAACAAATCACCTGCTACTCCTGCAATAGCATTACCCATTCCTGATAAATTAGGTGTAAACGTACCAACACTTCCTGCACCTACAAATGGGCTTGGTGTTTTTACTTTAACTCCCATTCTTAAACTCCTCCATAGCCTGTATTAGACCAACCTGTTTTTTTATTAGGTTTTTTTGGATTTGTTTTAACTCCACCACTACCTGGTGTTGATGTTTGTTTATATTTATTATAATCACCTAAAGCAGTACCAGCTGTACTTATATAACCACTCATCATATCCATATTACCTTGCGTTCTTGTATTTGATGCTGATTGATTTAATGCTCTTGCTTGATTATCACCAGCACTATATATCCTATCAGCATCTCTTTTCCACGAAGTTAATTGATTTTGCGCTAAAGCTTTGCCTGTACCACCAGCACCAGTTCTACCATATGCCGCTTGATTAGCAGATTCCGTTGACATTGCCGCTCTATATTGTCTACTTCTGTCAGCAGATGCTTGTTCTGTTTCAATTTGTGTAGCTATAGCTTGTCTTTCATAACTTTGTGCTTGTAAATGCGCTGATTTTTTAGCATTTCTTGCCGCCATTATACCACCACCAACTTTAACAGCCATTAATGCCATTGTTACTGGATCACCCATTTAAAACTCCAATTCTACCATTATACCATTTACTGTTAAAGGTAATGGTTCGGTTTGTGTTATTGTTACTTCTCCAAGTCTATCCCAACCTAACATCCAAAATTCTTTTCTCCCAGTAACTTTAGATGGTTCTGTGGATAAGTCATCATTGACATTACGTATAAGTAATTTTGTACCTTTAGCAGATACATCTAAACTTTCATTTAAATCTAAAACTGTTCTTACAACACGTCTATGTGTACCAGCAGAAGTTCCTCCTTCTACTTGTAATTCAGGAGCCAATGTTGTTATTGTTGGAGTATAATCTAATCCAGCCGTTATTGTTGTAAATGTATCAGGAGATGTTGATAAACTACCATCAGATCCTACAGTTTTAGATCCTAAACTATAATTACCACTTACTACTTTAATAACTGTATCATCTAAATGATCTAAACCAGTCCAAGACGCTGTAGCTGATCCAGAAGTTAAAGTTTCAGCCGCATCTAATGTTAAATTAGAATCAAATAGTTCTAATAAATACACAACAACGCTATCTATAGTTCTTTTAACAATAGCAAAAACTAAACCATTAATAGAGCATATATTTTTAAATTCCCCATTCGTTGTCCATTTTGACCAAGAAGATATTTTCTCATTACGCATAGCCATATATACAGCTAATGATCCATCAGTATTTAATATGTATGCATAACTTTCTTGGCCTTGATCATTTTCAGTTTGAATTTCTAATCCAATAGGATCTTGAATTAAATGTCCTGATAATAAAGATACAGAAGGTGATAAATACGCTTGTTTAATATCGTCATATTCAAATTCTCTTAATGACTTTTTACCTTTGGATAAGAATATTACAGCTTCATCAAATTCTTTAGCTTGTAATCTTGATGTTCCATAACGAGTTTGCCTACGAAAAGAAACATTACTAGGAGTTAATGGGTTACTTGCACTTGTAGGAGAATATAATTCACTATTATCTGTAAATATTAATAAATGTCTAAATGATAAAACACCAGTAATTTCAGACACTTGGCTTTCTAAAACTTGCACTTGTATGCTGTCATCATCTGCCGCTAATCCAACATCAAAATTAAAATAATCAGATGTTTTAGAAGCAAAAACATAATTGGGTAAATCTCTAGTTCCACCAAATACTAAACGACCTGAATGGAAACAACATGATCTTGGATATCCTCTTGTTACACTTATTGCTGGTTCTTCCCAATCTGAAGTTACAGTAGAATTAGTTAAAGTTTCACGTACAGTACATGCCGCTATTGTTGTAGAAGTTATGCTATTAACAGTTATTTGCTTAGTACCAATTCTAAAATTCTCTCCTGCATGAGAAGCAACCCAATAACTTGCAGAAGATGTTACATTAATATTTCCAGTTGTTGCACTAGGATTAAATGTTAAACTATCGGCTTCAAATTTATGATAAGGCTGATAAACAAGATTATCTGTTGTTTTAAATGCAAAAGCTGTAACAGTAAATGTTGAAGCTCCAGTACGTAATATTTTTTGTGTTATTAAATCAGGATGTGTAACAATCATAGTGTTTGCTGTTTGAGCTACAATTAAATCACTAATCATAGCAGAAGTCCAAGGACAACTACTAACAGTAACAACTGCCGCACCTGTTGTTCCATTATAAACATTTAATGTTGAAGCTGTAAAAATAAAGAAATATAATTGAGCATCAGAGAATATAAATGGTTCCATTTGATGAGATGTACCAGTTAAAGTAGATATAAACTTTGTACCAGGTCTACGTTTCAAACCACCTTGAGCTAATATACGAACATTAGTTAATGTTTTAGCTCCATTTGCATAAGCATGAGTATCTACTCTTGAAGATAATAATGGATCTAATTCTCCTCCAGTAAAATTTGTCCAAAATTGACGAAGAATTGCCATATTATCTCCTTATATTAGCAAAACGATTCAACTTGATATTATTTGTTGTAACAGATTGACTGTCACGAGTTTTCGCTCTACCAAATTGTTGTTCTCCTAATTGATTTAAGGATTGAGCTATATCGCCTTTACGAATAATAGATAAAGCAAAAGTAGATGCTAAACGATATACAACATACATTTTAAAGTATGGTGGCCAATCTGCTTCAGCAACTCTAAATTGATATGTAGCTACTAAAATATCTTCTGCAACAACGTCTGTATCTAATGTATAAATTTTATCTTCATAACGATCATATCGAATTGTAACATCATCATTAGTAATTGTTTGAATAATTAAAGGTTTAACATCTGTAGGTAACTGATAAGCCGCATCCCAAATATCTATTGGAGTATCAGTTAATCTATTTAATATTTTTTGTCCTGTAGAAAAATTCCAAGGGTGGGAACTTAAGCAATCTTCAACAACAGGTTCGTATAATAGATTTGCAGAAAGAGCTTCGTCTGTTTTATCATCAAAACTTGTTAAAGGTTGTAACCCTACTAACACCATAGCTTGTTGAGCAATATCAATTTTTGAAGTTGTAGCCATAGTTTATCCTTTTTAAAAAAAAGGGAGAGGAATAACTCGCTCTCCCTTTAATATTATCTTTAGTCTGTGTCACTTTG
>Ga0302123_10002175_pt1 | contig 13460 bp, 14 predicted proteins | sample CB21_321_MG_FD_203109 | JGI IMG/M metagenome (GOLD analysis project Ga0302123, IMG submission 203109) | Marine microbial communities from Western Arctic Ocean, Canada - CB21_32.1 | ecosystem: Environmental > Aquatic > Marine > Oceanic | place: Canada: Western Arctic Ocean | collected 2017-09-28 | reverse complement strand
CGGGGGCATCGCCCAAAAAGGCCTGAATAGGCGCTGCGTGACTGGAATCTCCAGACGCGGACAGGGTCAACGCAAGCCGGTCCAACACACGAGTACCTTGAAAGCGGATGGCACGCACGCTCAGCCCCTCCGGGGTTCCCGACGCGGCCAAGGCGACAACAGGTGTATCCAGCGGATGGACTCGAAAAAGACGTGCGGTCTGGGGTGGCGAGGACATGAGTACCGCCACCGTACGGCAGGACTCGCCCTCACGCAAGGGGCTCGCGGCAGCGCCTAGTCAGGCCGAGGCGAAACCCCTTCGGCCTGCCCACTTACCCACATTCCCAAGGAAGAGGGAAACAAAACCGTCCTCGGCCCCGAATCATCAGAGCTCTAGGACTAGCACCCAAGACCTGTATCATTTCTGGCATTCTGAGCGCCCATCTCATCGGGACGAGGAATCACGATACGAATCGGAACCGCTCTGCTATGGACTCGGAGTGACAAAACCCCGCTTGCGCTGAGCTTGTCAACGCACGCCAAAAAAGCTTTTATCACGCCTAGGGAAGTCCGTCGAGGCTCCACGCGGAAAGAAAGCGGACGGCGTAGGCGCGGAGTCCCTGGGCCTGAAGGCGCTCGCGCCACTGATTTGCCGTAACCTCTGAACTGGCAAGTGCGAAGAGAGACGGGCCGGACCCCGCCAAAATCGCGCCGTCTGCACCCGCCGTACAAAACGCCTCAGCCATGGTTTCGTAGCCAGGGTGCGCATGGGGGGCAACGGCGCCGAAGGCGTTGTACAGTGCGTCCGTCAACGATTCGCCCGATTCCAGACGGCTGATGAGACATCCGCTGTGGGAGGCCTCGGGTATGTGATGCTCCGCGGTCAGTAGGCCGTAAAGACGAGCGGTCTTGTTTTCGGGAGTCGCATCCTCGGAAGAGAGTACCGCCGCCCATTGGCCCTGCTTCGTCGGGAGCGGGCGCAGCCGGTCACCGCGCCCTGTGCCCAAGGCGGTGCCGCCACGGATGAAGAAGGGCACATCGGCACCCAGCTTCGCGGCCAGTTGCAACAACCGCTCCTCAGAGATATCCACACCCCAAAGCCGGCGCAGGCCCAGGAGGGTCGTCGCCGCGTTGCTGGAGCCGCCGCCCAGGCCAGCAGCGATGGGGATATTCTTATCCAAGGTGACGCGAGCGCCTGCGGCAACACCCGCTTCGTTCCGCAATAGTCGGGCCGCGCGCAAGACCAGGTTGGCCTCGATTGGTGCCAAACTCGACATCATGCCAGAAGGCTCCACCCACAAGTTGAGATCATCGGCAGCCTCGAAGGTAAGGCGGTCGGTCAAATCGACGGCCTGAAGCACCGTGCGCACTTCGTGATAGCCGTCGGCGCGACGACCCAGTACCTCCAGGGAAAGGTTGATCTTGGCGGGAGCGCGAAGGCTGAAGCTAGGTAGCATATTCTTACTCCCGTCCTCGCCACGTCCGATAGAGCGCGGCCCACTCTCCCAGCGATAGCGTCTCGGCTCGTCGGGCAGGGTCAATCCCCACTTCGCTCAGCATCCTCTCAGCCTTTGACGACGACAAACTAAGTCCGCCCGATAGAGAGTTGCGGAGCTGTTTTCGGGGGGCGCTGAATCCGGCTCGCACCACCTTGAAAAAGGCCGGCTCATCCTCCACACCGTGGGCAGGCCGCTCGTAAACGTCGATGGCCACCACTGCGGAGGTGACCTTGGGCGGAGGGTTAAACGACCCTGGCCTCACCAACCGCACTACTCGCGGTTTGCCGTACAGCTGAACGCCCACCGAAAGCAATGACATGGCTCCGGGGCTGGCGCACATTTCCTTGGCCACCTCGCGTTGCAGGAGCACCACTGCCACCGAAGGCTTGCAGGCGCCCTCTAGAAGGTGGCGCAGAATGGGCATGGCAGCGTAATAAGGCAGGTTACCCAGGAGCTTGTATGCCCCGCAGCCCCCCAGAAGTGATTCGATATCTATCTGGCGGGCGTCAGCTTGGCACACCTCCACATTGGGAGGCATGCGATACCGTAGCGGGCCTACTAGCTCGGCATCGAGCTCGACAGCAATTATCCGCTGGGCGCGCTCGGCCAGGACTTCGGTGAGCGTACCGGTGCCGGGGCCCACCTCGATCACCACATCGTCAGGCCCAACGTGGGCAGCCTCGGCGATAGCCTCCAGGATATTCCGGTCGGAGAGAAAGTGCTGACCGAGCTGTTTTTTGGGCCGTACCATCAACGCCTCACTGTGATTCAAGTGGAACGGCACCATGATACGGAGTGGAGGGTAGAGCGTCCACGTTGCGACGTACCGCTCATACTGGGGTTGTCGGAGGATGCCCTCATTCTGGCCTTATCCCAGTGGGAGAGGAAGGAGAGCGGAACGAGGTCAGGAAAAAGGGCAGCAGATTTGATCTGCTGCCCTTTCATTACCAAGGAAGTGGTCGTGCACCTCCCGTCGGACCGGAGACCCAACACGTAGCCTATTGGGTGTGGCTCAAACCAGGCTGGTCTGCGGCACCCGGACCTGTCCGCTTACCGCTGCTTCCTTCCGGACCTGACGGGGTTCACGGTGTTCCGCCGCGCAGGGCCCGGTTCTCAGCACCGACACCCAGACCAGAGGTGGTGGGACCGGCTCTCGGAGAGGAATTCAACCCCGCTGTAGCGGATTGCGGGTTCAGGGCACCGCTAGCTCCCCATCTAGCACGACCGCGACCCATGCTACGGAGGCAGAGGTCCCGCGTCAAGGGCGACGGGAGGCTCAGGAAATACTGGACACTACTTACTCACTGTGGGGGTTCAGGATGCCGGAATCCATAGCCCCCATCACTCCTGTTTCAGCCCACGCGCTCCACTACCTCGAAGGCTAGAAGAGCCGATCCGGTGCCCACCGGCGCCTGGGCCGAAGCCTGCGACGACTGGGCATGACCCAGCTGGAATGCCTCGCTCTGCACCCAACTCTGGAAGGCCTGCTCGGACTCCCAGCGGGTGTAGACGAAATAGCGGGTCTCCCCCTCCACGGGCCGCAGCAACTCGAAGCCCTGGAAGCCCGGCATCCCCTCCACCGCCTTGGCGCGGGCGGCGAAACGCTTTTCAAGCTCCGGGCCTCCACCCTCCGGGACCGCGATGGCGTTGATCTTTACGACACTCATAAACACTGCTCCTTTGTCTCGTTGGGTTTCTGACAAAATATGGTGGGCCGAACTAGGCCCGTCAGACAAGGATACCCCGCCCTCCGGCAGACCCCAAGGGACGAGAACACCCCTATGATAGACTAGGAGTTATTATGGCTGTCCGCACCGCCGTCATCACCGCCGCCGGCTTCGGCACACGTATGCTGCCGGTCACCAAGGCGGTCCCCAAAGAAATGCTCCCCCTCATCGACCGGCCCGTTATCCACTATGCCGTAGAGCAGGCGGTGGAGGCGGGTATCGACCGTATTATCATCGTCACCTCCCGGGGCAAAGCCATGACGGAGGACTATTTCGACCTTACCCCAGAGCTTGAGCGGTCGTTGGAAGCTCGCAATAGCCCATGGGCAGAGGAGATCGTTCGCATCTCACGCATGGCCGATATCATCGCCGTGCGCCAACGCGAACCTTTGGGCCTGGGCCATGCCGTGCTCACGGCCAAGAAGGCGGTGGGGAACGAACCATTCGTGGTCTATTTGCCCGACGAGGTGCTCATCGGCACGCCCTCGGTAACGCGCCAGTTATTTAACGTGTTCAGCCAGCGCGGTAGCGTCATGGGCGTCATTGAGGTGCCTGAAGTCGACGTTACCCGCTATGGCATCGTCTCCGGAGAGCAGGTCTCGGAACGGGAGTGGCGGCTCTCCCACGTGGTGGAGAAGCCCGCCGTGGAGGATACGCCTTCACGTTTGGCCATCACCGGCCCCTACGTCTTCAGCCCGGCCATCTTCGAGAGCTTAGAGTCCATCACGCCCGGGGCCATCGGCGAGCTTCAGCTAACCGACGGCATCGCCAAGCTGGCCGAGCGCGAGCCAGTCCACGCCTACCGCTATACTGCCAAGCGCTTCGACTGCGGCACAACGCTGGGACTGCTGAAAGCGTCAGTGGAGCTGGCACTCGAGCGCCCGGACATGGCTGACGAGGTACAGAAATGGGTAAAGGGGCTTGCAGAGGAGTGGCGTTAGGCTTGTGAAAGCGTCTCAGCGCTCAAGCGCGCTAACGCTCCAGGCTACTCCCGTTTGAGGACGGAGAGGAAGGCTTCCTGGGGCACCTCCACCTGGCCGATGCGCTTCATCCGCTTCTTGCCCTCCGCCTGCTTCTCCAGGAGCTTGCGTTTGCGGCTCACGTCACCGCCGTAGCACTTGGCCAACACGTTCTTTCTCATGGCCCGTACCGTCTCGCGCGCGATGACCCGGCTGCCGATGGCCGCCTGGATGGGCACGTCGAAGAGTTGCCGCGGGATGAGGCTCCGCAGCCGCTCTACCAGACCTCTGCCCTGGTGGTAGGCACCGTCCCGATGCACGATGAGCGAAAGCGCGTCCACCGGTACCTCGTTCACCAGCACATCGAGCCGAACCAACGGCGCGGGCCGGGAGGCGGCTATAGAGTAGTCCAGCGACGCGTAGCCCCGGCTGCGGGTCTTGACCTGGTCGTAGAAGTCCACCACCACCTCAGCCAAAGGCAATCGGGCGTCCAGCAGCACTCGCGGATCGGACGAGGGCATGTCAGTGTTACCGCTGCCTACCATGGCCGAATCCAGATATTCGGTGCGCTTGAACTCGCCGCGCCGCGTGTTGATAAGATCCATCATGCCGCCGATGAAGCGTGAAGGCGTGATGATACTCACGTCCAGCCAGGGCTCGCGGACCTCCTGGAATTCGCCGGGAGACGGCAGATCGGTGGGGCGGTCCACCTCGCGTTCCGAGCCGTCGTTCATCAGCACGGTGTAACCCACGCTGGGCGCGGTGGCGATGAGGTTCAAGCTGTATTCGCGCTCCAGGCGCTCCTGAACAATCTCCATGTGCAGCAGGCCCAGAAAGCCGCACCGGAAGCCGGGACCCAAGGCGGGACTTTGCTCCGGCTCGTAGACCAAAGCCGCATCGTTGAGCTGTAAGCGCTCCAACGCCTCACGCAGCTCATGGTAGTCGTTCCCATCGGCGGGGTAGAGTCCGGCGAAGACCATGGGCTTTTGTGGCGTGTAGCCGACCAGGGCCTCACCGCTCCCGCCCTTAGCCAGGGTAATTGTATCGCCCACCCGACACTCGCTCACATTCTTGAGGCCCGTGGCCAGGTAGCCCACCTCACCCGCCGAGAGGGACGGGAGCTTGTCCATGCGTGGCTTGAATGCGCCCACCTCTAGCACGTCGGCTATGGTTCCGGTAGCCATCATGCGCACGCGGTCGGTGGGACGCACCTGACCTTCCACCACCCTCACATAAGCCACCACGCCTTTGTAGGAGTCGTACTTAGAATCGAAGATCAGGGCTTGAAGCGGGTGGCCGGGGGTCGCATTGGGCGGAGGGATGCGGTCCACAACGGCGGCGAGCAGATCGGGCACGCCCGTGCCATCTTTTGCAGATACCTGGAGCACCTCTGAGAGGTCGAAGCCAAATGCCTGCTGCATCTCCTGAATAACCCGCTCCGGTTCGGCGGAAGGCAGGTCGGTCTTGTTAACCACAGGAATGATCTGCAGATCATGCTCCAACGCCAAATAGACATTGGCCAGGGTCTGGGCTTGAATACCCTGGGTAGCGTCCACGACCAGCATGGCACCCTCGCACGCCGCGAGGCTCCGCGACACTTCATAACTAAAGTCCACATGGCCTGGCGTATCGATTAAGTTGAACTGATAACTTTCTCCGTCGGGATGGCGGTAATCCATGCGCACGGCCTGAGCCTTGATGGTAATCCCCCGCTCGCGTTCCAGGTCCATGGAGTCCAGCATCTGTTCCTGAAGTTGCCGCGCAGAGACGGTGCCCGTGAGTTCCAGCATGCGGTCGGCCAGAGTGGACTTACCGTGATCGATATGAGCAATGATGCAGAAGTTGCGGATGCGCTGAGGGTCCATGGCCTTCTATCATACCAGCCTAGGGCGTGCCCTGGGTTCTACCCACGCTGGGAAGGGAGCGTCGGCTAGAAGTCCTTAATTCATTCGCGAGGGGAGTGCAAGTTACGCGACTCCGTAAGCAAGTCGTTTCTGGCTCTGAACTCCCCCGACCAAGAGAAAGGGCTCTCCAACTGGAGAGCCCTTTCTCTTTACTATTACTTAAGTGTGGCTAGGTGCGTCTGGCCGCTCACTCAGTCGGCCGCCCCCCAACCTGCGGGTCGAAGGACTGAGTGGGGGCTTGGAGGTATTGGAAGAGAGGGCTATCAGCTGAGAGGACCGCTGTGGTCTGGTTCGTCAGGAACACCTTATAGGCCTCCAAGGTACGTAGGAAGACGAAGAAGTCGGAATCCCGCTCCAAGGCCTCAGCCAAGATGGAAATCGCTTCGGCCTCACCTTCACCACGAAGCTCATTGCTTTCCCTATCTGCTGTCGCAGCAATAACCTCCACCAGCCGGTCAACACCGGCGACCCTGGTCAGGAACTCCTGCTGGCCCTCGGCGCGAAGTTTGTCTGCCTGCACCGCACGCTCGGAGCGCATGCGGTTAAAGATGGTCTCTTGAGTGGCCCCTGGGAAATCGGCACGTTTAATCCGCACGTCGATAATCTCGACGCCAAAGTCATTCTCAGGGGATTTGACCACGGCATCCGCTCTAAGGACGATCTCCCGCGTGATGCCCTCTCTAGTTGCGACGCCATTGGCATTGAGGCTGGGTTCCACCAGGGTCCTGTCGTCTTCAATCCCCAACAGAGTCCCACCGATGATTTCAGGCTGGGTCCGCTGGCCTATCTCCGCACGCAACTGGGAGATGATAATCTGACCTAGCCGGGATTCAGCGGTATTCTGGTTAATCAATTTCTCCAAGAACTTCTGAGGGTCGACTATTCTGTAGCGGGCATACGCATCGATTTCTAGGAATTGGTTCTCCACGTCGGGCATGCTGGTGGGGACCACGTCAATCCGGAGCACGCGGTTATCCAGGGGGTTCACCGTATCAATGAAGGGGACCTTCGCATTGAGCCCGGGCTCGCTGATAACGCGGCGAATCTCTCCAAAGCGCGTAATCACAATCCACTTGGTTTCGTCGACGGTGAAGAGGGTTTGTGGGATGACGATGACCGCTAGAACGACCATCACCAAGAAACTTATGAGTGAAAAGCGTTTCATCTATCCACCACCCGATGTCAGCACGCCGCCAGGCGTCAGAGGTAGGAAGGGCAAGACGCCTCCTGCAGCAGAGGGGTCGATAACGAAGAGCGTAATACCGGGCAAAATATCTTCCAAGGCCTCCAGGTAAAGGCGCTGCCTCGTGACCACTGGCGACTTGGCGTACTCCGCCTGAATGTCACCGAACTGCTGCGCTTCACCCTCAGCTCTCTCAATGCGGGCCTGTTTGAAGGCTTCAGCCGCCTGGATCACGGTCTGTGCGGCACCATTGGCCCTCGGGATTCGATCCTGTTCGTATGCCAGCGCCTGGTTGATGTTGGTCTCCTTGTCCACCCGGGCCCGGTTCACGTCGTCGAAGGCGTCCCGGACGGCATCGGGAGGACGGACGGTCTGAAGCTGGACCGAGAGAATCTCGATACCAGTGCCGTATTCATCCAAGATTCTTTGGAGCAGTATCTGGGTATCCACCTGGACGGCTTCCTTGGAGACCCTCAACGGATCGTCAATGCTACGTTGGCCGACCACCTGGCGCAAGGCAGCCTCGGTGGCATCTCTCAGCGTGCGGCCCTCTGGCCGCCCCTCTCCGATACTCCGGTCGACTTCACCAGGGTCATCAACAAGAAAGAGGAACGCTTGCAAATCAGCAATGCGATACTGAACCACCAGTTGGACATCGACGATATTCAGGTCGCCGGTAATCATCTCCGCCTCGACGGGCACATCTCGGGTGCCACGGAAGCCCAACTCCAAGGTCTTCGTTTCCTGAACCGCTTCGACGTTGGTAGTCCCTACGGGTGCGGGGAAGTACCAGTGAAGACCCGTACCCTGCGTCCCTCGGAACTCACCAAACAGGCGCAATGCCGCCTGTTCCGACGGCCCGACGGTGTAGAAGCCTGAGGCCGCCCAAATAAGGCCGATGAGGGAGACGATGGCGACAACAATAATCGGCACTCCGCCAGCGGGAAGCTTACCGCGAAAACTTGACCAGCCCTGCTGGAGATTCCGCAGGACTTGGTCTGGGTCGAATTGGGGCCGACGATCGCCGTACATGCTCACCTATATGCGTTGGTAACTAAAACCTGTAACCATCTGGAATCTATGCTCAATCCAACCAAAGCGAAACCTAGACTGTAAGAGCTAGAAGAGTCTATAGGCCTCTTTAGGTGGTGTCAATGCGCTGGGCGGCGTTGACGGCCCCGCGCATGCCATAGTACCGTGCCGAATCAGAATCTTACTCTCTGGAGACGGGTCAAAATCTGGTGGAACGAAAATACGACGTTTACGGTGTGGGCAACGCGCTTGTGGACACCTAGGTGCAGGTCGACGATGGGTTCCTCTCATCCAGGGAGCTCACAAAAGGGCAGATGGCCCTGGTGACGACTCAGGAACAATATGTGCTGTTGGATGCGTTGAGCGGCCATAAGCAGATGGGCGCAGCCGGCGGCTCCGCTGCGAATACGATGGTGGGGCTCGCCCAATTCGGCGGGCGGGCCTTCTACTCCGGCAAGGTGGGCAGCGATAGGCGCGGCACGCTGTACCGTGAGAGCATGGCCGAGGTCGGGGTGGAGTTCGATGTGGACGCGGCTGACGGACCGACGGGCACGTGCTTGGTGTTGGTCACTCCGGACGGGGAGCGAACGATGCAAACCAGCTTGGGCAGCTCCACCACGCTGACCGCAGCAGATATCCACCCAGAGCGTATCGCCCAAAGCAGAATGCTCTACGTTGAGGGGTATCTCTGGGGCGACCCCACACCTGCCTCCGCAGCCGAGCAGGCCATGGAACTGGCGCGCTCGGCCAAGGTGCCGGTGGCCTTCAGCTTCTCGGACCCTGCGATGGTGCAGGGCTTTCGTAACGAGTTCCGGCGGGTGACCCGCGAATACGTGGAGGCCGTCTTCTGCAACGAGCAGGAGGCTATGGCCTACGCGGGCACCGATGACCGTATGACGGCCCTGGAGACCGTGGCCAAGGACTGCGCGATGGTGTTCATGACCTGCGGCAAGGATGGTTCCGTCATCTGGAACCACGGGGAGGTCACTTCAGTGGCGGGTTATACCGTACCTGTGGTGGATACCACCGGCGCGGGGGATGTGTATGCGGCAGGAGTGCTCCACGGCCTCTCGCAGGGCTTAAGCGCGGCCCAGGCGGGCACACTGGGGTCCTTCGCCTCAGCGCGCATCGTGACCGAGATGGGGCCACGGCTCCGTCACCGATTAGCCGACCACATCACGGCCATATTAGATGGCGCCCATCCCCTGGATTAGAGGGAGTGACGAGCTAATGGACATGGATGTACGTCCAGTGGCATCTGCGCAGGACATGCAGGGCGCATGGGCTGTCCGTGTCCAGGTCTTCGTGGAGGAGCAGGGCGTGCCCTTAGAAATGGAGCAGGATGTCTTCGACGCCACGGCGACCCATGTGATTGCGCTGCAAAGCGGCGAAGTGGTCGCCACGGGAAGGCTGCTCCTGGACGAAACGTCCGACCAGGTGCGCCTCGGCCGCATGGCGGTGACCACTGCCCTGCGAGGCCAAGGCCTGGGTGCCAAGGTTCTCGCCTGTCTCGAAGACCAGGCCCGCCTGCAGGGGAAGGCTTCCGTGCTGCTTCACGCGCAGACGAGCGTCCGCGCCTTTTATGAAAAATTCGGCTATATCGCCCACGGCCAGGTATTCCTAGAAGCCGGTATTTCCCATATCTCGATGCGCAAAAGCCTCTAAATCGAGATACAAACGCCTATACCTCTCCGCTCTAGGTGCATACCATGTTACTTGCGTACGTATGGGCCTATAGGATAGAAGTAGGGCCTGAACGGTAATTTCGAGCGTGCAGGAGTGATTATATGCAAGCGTATTGTGTGAAGTGCCGAGAGAAGCGGGACATGCAGAACCCACGGGAAGAGACAACGAAGAACAATAAGCCCATCATCAAGGGCACCTGTGCCGTTTGTGGCACGGGACTGAACATCATCGGAAAGAAGATGTCTGACGTTACATAATCCCAGACGCCATGTCTCTAAAAGGCCGGGGATATCCACGACGATATCCCTGGCCTTTTGATTCCCCTCCTATTCGCCACTCCCTAGTCGTGTCCGGCATTCACAACGGGACGAGCCTTTTTAGGATTCTCCGCAGCGAGGCTGGGTACTGGCTCTCATCATTCCATCAGGAGGACAACAGTGCCCGTCAAGCTTTCTCCCGCAGCCCTCAGCTTTTTGGACGAGAAGGTCTATGCCCACGTGGCCACATTGATGAAGGACGGCTCCCCCCAGGTGACTCCGGTATGGGTGAACAGCGATGGGACGAATATCCTAATCAATACGGCTTCGGGACGGGTGAAGACCAACAACCTGAAGCGCGATGGGCGAGTGGCCGTCTCTATCATGGGCATGGACAACGCCTACCGCTGTCTGTGGGTCCGCGGGAAGGTGAAGGAGATTACCACCGAAGGGGCCGACGAGCACATCGATGTGCTCGCGCGAAAGTATACGGGCAATGAGCGCTACCAGGGACATCAGCCAGGGGCAGACCGCCTACGGATGGTAATCGAACCCATCGGCATCGTGGAGCGCGGCCTCGGCTAGTCTCCCTCCCTGACCTTGGCCTCCAAGGTCCATACACCCGACGCCCGCGCTGCGACCGTATAATGGCCACAACTGCATCGGCCTTTCTATGTCTACCCCGTCATCAGTGACCCCTAATCCAGGCAGGTCTTCTTTGGACCATGTAGCCCCACCCAAGGGCCGCTCTCAAATCTATTACGGATGGATTATCGTTGCTGCCCTCAGCCTCGTAGGAGCGGTGAATATGTCGATGGGCGCAGTGAATTTCGGGCTGTTCATCGGCCCCATGAGCACGGACCTCGGAATAAACAGGACCATGTTCGGGTTGGCCACCACGGTCCGTACCATAGGTTCGGGTATCTCCGCACCCTTCATCGGACGGCTTCTGGACCGCCGGGGCGCCCGTCTCGCCCTGGCCTTGGCCGGGCTTTTCTTAGGGCTGGCACTGATTGGCCTATCGCGAGTGAGCGCCACCTGGCAGATGGTGGCGCTGATGGGCCTAATAGGGCTTATCGGCATGCAGGGAGGGCTTTCGCTCTATTCGCAGGTCCCCATCAGCCACTGGTTCGTGCGAAAACGAGGGAAGGCGTTATCCTTGACCTTCGTCGGAGGGCCGCTGGCCCTCTTGGCCACCCTGCCCCTCACCGCCGTGATGATTGAGCAGTTGGGCTGGCGTACCACATGGCTGGTCTTGGGCGTCGTTGGAGGGACCATAGTCAGCACCATCGGCGTCGGCCTCATCCGACGGCGACCTGAGGACATGGGACTCCATCCCGACGGCGATGTGCCCGAGGACGGCCCCCCGGACTTGAAACTGGAACCCACACCGAAAGAACGACGCCCCCAACCAGAGGAGTACCCGTGGACTCGCCACCAAGCGATGCGCACTCGTGCTTTTTGGCTGATGAGCATAGGGTATGGCATGGGTATGTTCGGCGCCATCAGCTTCGTCTTTTTCCGGATCGACTACTTCATCGAGCAGGGCATCGCACCCACCGTAGCGTCGCTGGGGGCCGCTACCGACGCACTGCTGGTCGTGATCGTCACCTTGGCCCTGACCCCCTTCATCGACAGGATCACTCTGCGCTATTTGGGAGCGCTGGGCATCACGTTGCTGGTGGCGTCCTTGGGCATCGCCGCTGCCTTCCCAACGGTGCCCGGCATGTTTTTGGCCAATTTCGTCTTTGGCTTAGGCATGGGCATGAACATCGGCTCCCAGAACGCCGTCTGGCCCAGCTACTTTGGGCGTGCCAACATCGGCAGTATTCGCGGCGCGGCGTTCCCGATTACACTGCTCTTCAGCGCCCTTGGCACTCCCATCGCCGGAATCATGCGCGATCTGACCGGCTCCTACCCCTCCGCATGGCTCGTGGGCATGGGGCCGATGGCCATCGGGGCGGTCTTGGTTTTCTTGAACCGGCGCCCTGCGTCTCCGGCCCTCGTTCCGCACCCCCAAAGGCGAAATTCTTGACCCCCTAGAGCGCAAGCTCCGACTAATCGCGAGTTTTCGAACACCGCGAAGAGGGCAAAACGCGCTCAGGCAGGACGCCGAACCCTTCAAACATCTCCACTCCTGCCTGGGCCGAATCCCGCTCTAGGGAGAGCCCCGCCATCGACCGGGCCATGACCACTCTCCCAGTCTGCCTAGCTCGCCTTGAGGTGCGCATCGAAGAAAGCGGTGAGTCGATCCCAAGCGTCCTTGGCCGCCTCTTCGCGGTACGAGTTCGGGTTGTCGAAACTCATGAAACTGTGGCCCGCGCCTGGATAGGAATGGAACTCGTGGGCTTTACCTCGACTGCTGAGCTCGGCATCCAGCTTTTGCATATCGTCCGGCGAGGGGTTGGCGTCGTCTTCGCCAAAGAAGGCCAGGATGGGGCAGGATACCTGGGCAAACTGGTCGAAGGGCGTAATTTTTCCGTCGCCCCACAGAGCCATCGTGTTCCCACCGTAGAAGGGCGCCGCAGCGCTGAACTCGCCGCTGACCGCAGCCATCAGGAAGCTAACGCGGCCACCCATGCAGAAGCCAGTGATGCCGATGGGCGAGCTACCAACCTGGGGCATGCCCCGCAGATAGGCCACCGTGGCATTGACGTCGGCGACGACGTGGGGGTCGTTAAGCTCAGCGACGCGGCTGGGCGCACCCTGAGGCCGGCGCTGCTCCTCGGCAGGCTTCCTCGCATCGTAGTCGCTCATGTGGTGGAACATATTAGGAGCGGCAACCACATAGCCCTGTTCCGCCAGTCGGCTCGCCGTGGTCTGGGTGAAGGTATCGAGTCCAGGGCCGTGCATGATGACCACTACGGCAGGGTGCGGACCCTCGCCTTGCGGTTCATCCAAGTAGATGTCCATGGGACTGTTGTCGACGTTCAGCTGCTCCCACCGTGCGCTCATAACACCTCCCCTTGTCTTGCAATGCTGCCCACTATCTTGATTACCTGCAATCTAGCAGAGCTTGGCACCGGAGGAAACCTCCAATAGCTAGCCTACCGTAAGGGCCACTTTACCGCGCACCTTCCGGCCTTCTAAGTACCGGTGTGCCTCAGCAGCTTGCTCCAGCGGCCACGTTCTATCTAGGGTAGGTTTGAAAGTATCGTCACCAAACTTCGAAAAAACTGCTTCCATCTCCTCGCGGGTCAACCCTCCACCGCCGCCAATGATGCTGAGGTTGCG
>Ga0302123_10002174_pt1 | contig 13475 bp, 10 predicted proteins | sample CB21_321_MG_FD_203109 | JGI IMG/M metagenome (GOLD analysis project Ga0302123, IMG submission 203109) | Marine microbial communities from Western Arctic Ocean, Canada - CB21_32.1 | ecosystem: Environmental > Aquatic > Marine > Oceanic | place: Canada: Western Arctic Ocean | collected 2017-09-28 | reverse complement strand
AGATGAAGAAAAGCGTGCCGAAGCTGAAATTCAGATCCTTACTGATCGTTTCGTTGGGCTGGTCGAACAAATGGTCTCGGAAAAAGAAACCGAGGTAATGGAGGTCTGAAGTTGGGCGTCAAAGCGCCACCTCCCATTGATCGCGGCGAGTTATCCACAGACCCGACCAAAGACCGCTTGGTACCGCGGCATGTGGCGGTGGTGATGGATGGCAACGGTCGCTGGGCCCAGGTCCGGGGAAAAGCCAGAATTCAAGGCCACCGCCGTGGTGTCGAGACTGCCAGGCAATTGACCTCACTGTGCGGTCGGGCTGGCGTCGAATACTTGACACTTTTTGCGTTTAGCAGCGAGAACTGGAAACGCCCGCCAGAAGAAGTGCGTTTTTTGACCCGACTACTCATTAGCTCGCTCGAAAACGAGATTTCCCGCCTTCAGGAGAATCAGATTCGACTGAATGTCATCGGAGATTTTCGACCCTTTGGCCAAAAAGTGGAGGAATTAATCGCACGCGCGCGTGAGCAGACCTTTAGTAACACGGCGATGACGCTGACCATTGCGTTGAACTACGGGGGGCGTTGGGATCTGACCGAGGCAGTTCGAGAACTCGCAACAGCCTGTGAAGAACGACGTATGACGGCGAGCGATATCGACGAGTCGACTCTGAGCCAGACCCTGAGTACCGGGAACCTCCCCGACCCCGATCTATTCATTCGAACGGGCGGAGAAATTCGGCTTAGTAATTTTCTGTTGTGGCAGTTGGCTTATACCGAACTCTTTTTTACTGACTGCCTGTGGCCTGACTTCGGTGAAGAGCACTTTGAGCAAGCACTTGACGCTTACAAACGTCGACAGCGCCGATTTGGCCAGACCGGCGATCAGGTGACAACATGAATTTGAGGGGCGGTTGAATGTTCAGAAAACGACTTATGACTGCAGTTGTACTGGGCCTCGCAGCGGTCGCCGGTATACTGTATCTGCCGACCCCGCTCGTCGCTCTACTGACGACGGTCATGGCAATGACAGCGGCCTGGGAGTGGATTCACTTGCCACAGGTGCCACCGAAAAAACACCTCGTGTGGCTGTACATCGTGGCGATTGGGGGCCTCGTTCAGGTGGGATGGCGGGTCTTTGACCATTTCCCTGAAGCAGTGTTTGTGGGGGCGGTGATATGGACTGTCTTGTTAGGAGTGGTCGCGGTTCGAAAATATCAGAATTCCAAGCAGATGGTTTTGCCCGGTTTAATATTGGGAGCAGTTGTAATCGTCCCAGCTCTGGCGATGGTGCCGGTCTTGCATGGGCAAGGGGAATTCGGCCCTCGTTTGGTACTGGCAATTTGTGCGGTCATCTGGATAGGCGACATTGGTGCGTATGGGGTAGGCAAGCGTTGGGGCTTTAGGTTGCTGGCCCCGAACATTAGCCCGGGGAAGACGGTTGAAGGTGCCCTCGGCGGAGGCTTGTTTGCTGTCGCTACGGGGGTAGTGGCGATAACAACCATCACTGGGTCGACGGTTTCTCTTTTTTGGTTGGTGTTGGCGATGGTATTGGTGAGTGCTGCGGCAGTTCTCGCAGATCTACTAGAGAGCATGGTGAAACGAGCTAGCGGAAAAAAGGACAGTGGACAACTGCTGCCAGGTCATGGTGGTCTGTTAGATCGAATCGATAGCCTGTTGGGAGCAGTGCCGATATTCACCGGCCTTTGGTTTTTTTGGCTTAACCCTGCGGCCATTGGCTAGAGCGCTGGTGTTTCAGTCGGTCGCTGTCTTGGGTGCAACCGGCTCGATCGGGACGAGCACCCTGGATGTTATTCGACTTCATCGGGACCGTTTTCAGGTTTTGGCTCTCAGCGGCTGGCACCAGGCAGAGGCGCTTGGGAGGTTGGCTAGAGAATTTAGCCCGAAAACGATTGTTGTCGCGCCAGGGCTCGCAAAAACTGTCCGGCGGGTAGCAGGACTGACAGAAGGTGAGGCGGTCGTTCTGGAGGGCGCCGATGGACTCGTTCAGATTGCTTCTTCCGAGCAAATCGATACCGTGGTCACCGGGGTTGTTGGGGCGGCAGGGCTTGCTTCCACCTATGCGGCCGTTTGTGCCGGTAAGCGCGTGCTGGTCGCTAACAAGGAGCCACTGGTCATGATGGGCCCACTGCTTATCCGAAAAGCCAATGAGACCGGCGCTCAGATTCTGCCAACTGACAGTGAGCACAATGCAGTATTCCAGTGCCTTCCCGAAGCCAACCAAAAGCAGATTCTCGGCGGTGGCAGCCTGGATTCGACCCCTGCACTGGGACGCCAGATCGTTGGGATAACGCTCACGGCCTCTGGAGGACCGTTTTTGCGAACCCCGGCAAGCGAGTTAGGGCGGGTAACGGTCAAGCAGGCGGTAAAACATCCAAACTGGAAGATGGGGTCTAAGATTTCCATCGATTCCGCCACGCTGATGAACAAAGGCCTTGAGCTCATTGAAGCCTGTGCACTATTTAACTTGCCTGAGTCCCAGGTTGACGTGGTTGTTCACCCCCAAAGCGTCGTGCATTCGCTGGTTGAATTTCAAGATGGATCGATGTTGGCGCAAATGGGAAGCGCGGATATGAGAATTCCAATTGCGTATTCGCTATCCTACCCGGACCGAATTGTATCTGGGGCAAAACCGCTTCGATTGACTGAGATCGCTAGATTGGATTTTGATAGACCGGATATTGGACGCTTTCCTTGCTTGCGCCTCGCCCGAGAGGCGGCGCGGACGGGCGGTAATGCTCCAGCAATCCTGAATGCGGCGAACGAAATTGCGGTACAGGCCTTTCAGGATCAAATACTGGGTTTTATGAATATTCCGGAATTGATAGAGAGGGTTCTAGAGGCATGCCCATATGAATCGATCACAGACATTAACCAGGTTCTCAGCGTTGATCTTATGGCCCGGCGGGTTGCCAAAGAGATTCTTCGGACGAAATCTTGGCCTAAAACCGTTTCGGGCAACTGAGTGTAGATCATGAGTATAGTGACCAATTTGGGTTTTTTCCTCCTGGCCGTTGCAGTATTAGTCAGTTTTCATGAATTCGGGCATTTTATTGTCGCTCGTTGGATGGGTGTTAGGGTGCTCAAATTTTCGGTTGGTTTCGGCCGCACAATATGGCGCTGGCAAACGGACCCTGACAAAACCGAATACGCGATCGGGCTTGTGCCACTCGGCGGTTATGTGCAAATGCTTGATGAGCGCGAGGGTGAGGTCGAGCCCAGTCAAAGACATCTCGCGTTTAACCGAAAAAGCCTTGCCCGACGTTCAGCGATTGTTTTGGCAGGCCCGGCTGCCAACCTGTTACTTGCAGTGTGTTTGTATTGGGTAACTGGACTGATAGGCGGTAGTGATCTTGCCCCGATTGTCAAGACCGTGGTACCGGGTAGCCCGGCTGCTGCAGCTGGCTTCCGGGAGTCGGACCGAATCGTATTTATTGATGGTCGTGCTGTTAAGGGGTGGAGCCAACATCGACTTTATTTGCTTAATCAGGTGTCGCGTGAGCAAGCACTGCATTTCGATGTAGAACGTGGTGAGAGTCAGTTGATCCGACTGACTATCCCTGCGGTCGCGTTTGAGGGCACACCCTTTGAGCCCTCAGTACTCGCAAGAACTGTGGGGCTCATCCCTCGGCTACCAGTCCTCTCGGCAGCCGTAGGAGCCGTTCTCGAGGGTGGTCCAGCCGAGCGTTCTGGTCTACAGGTTGATGACCTAGTTCAAAAGATTGACGGGAAAGAAATCGAGGGCTGGGGTGATCTGGTTAATGTCGTTGGTGCGAATCCAGAGCGTGAGCTGTCCTTTAGAGTCTTAAGGGCTGGGGAGACTTTGACAGTGCGGATTACCCCCGAATCTACCCGGATTAAGGACCAGCTTATTGGCCGGATTGGCATTCAAAGTCGGCCGGGCAGAGGCTTGGCGGACCACTTGGTACAGGTTCGGTACGGGCCAGTTGCCGGCGTCACCCATGCGGTTGAGACGACCTGGTTGATGTCATCTCTGACCGTGCGGCTGCTGGCAGATATGCTGGTGGGAAAGGCATCTACCGAAAGCATCAGCGGGCCGGTCTCGATTGCCCGTTACGCTGGCCAGTCTGCAAAACTCGGGCCTGTCCAGTTTTTGCTTTTCCTCGCTGTGCTAAGCGTCAGTCTGGGCGTCCTGAACCTCCTTCCAATTCCGGTATTAGACGGAGGCCACCTGGTTTATTTTTTGGTTGAGGCAATTCAGGGAAAGCCAGTTTCCCAGCGGGTTATGCAATGGGGTCAGCAACTGGGGATAGGTATAATTATCCTGTTGATGGCCCTGGCGTTTTATAATGACATCCTGAGCCTGCTGAGATAACACCTCAAATGATTAATTCCGCTAACGCGATATCCGGTCTGACAAGAATCGCAGCCCTACTGTTGAGTGGTTGGCTGCTCAGCGCCCAAGCGCTAGAAGGCTTCGTCGTGAGCGATATTCGTGTGGAGGGCGCACAGAATATCGAAGTAGGTACTATTTTCAATTACCTCCCGATCAAGGTAGGGGACACCATTGACAACGATCTAACCAACCAGTCAATCAAGGCGTTGTTTGCTACAGGGTTTTTTCGTGATGTGGAGCTTCGCCAGGAAGGCAACGTGCTGGTCGTCATCGTCGCCGAACGACCCGCAATCGCAAGCGTCGAGTACAGTGGCAACAAAGACCTGTCGGACGAAAAAATTGACGAGGCACTTAACCAGACCGGCGTTACCGAAGGGCAGATTTTCAACGACCCATTGCTCGAACAGTTGGTGCAAGCGATCGAGGAGAGGTACTTTGCCCGCGGACGTTACTCCGCCAGCGTTGATGCGGTTGTTACCCCATTGGATCTTAACCGGGTCGCGATCTCACTTGATATCGACGAGGGGCGTATTGCCCGGATTAAAGAGATCAACATTATCGGCAACGAGTCTTTCTCCGAGTCCGAGTTGCTCTCCGAGATGTCATTGAGCGAGGAAAGCTGGCACAGCGCGATTTCCCAAAGTGGGCGATACGCTAAGGAGGAATTGCTCGCAGATATTGAGAGCTTGCGAAGTTTTTACCTCGACCGGGGCTTCATGAATTTCCAACTACTCTCGTCAGATGTTTCTATTAGCCAGAATAAACAGGACATCTTTATTAGCCTGGCGCTTGCCGAAGGAGAGCGTTTCTCAGTCGGTGAGATAGCAGTTGAGGGCGGCGGGGGCTTTTCAGCGCAGGATTTGATTGCGCTGGTTTCAATGGTCAAAGGTGAATTCTTTTCGCGAAAAGACCTGGTAGCATCGCGTTCGGCCATAGAGCAACTATTGGGTGATCATGGATACGCGTTTGCCAATGTCAACACCATCACAGATATTGGTGAGGATACCCAACGTGTCGACTTTGTCTTTGCCGTCGACCCTGGGCCGTTAGTTTATGTCCGAAAAATCAATATTTCAGGAAACCAGGCTACTCGCGATGAAGTGATACGGCGCGAGGTCCGGCAGCTGGAATCGTCAGTATTTTCGGCTGAAAAAATCCGACGCTCTCGTGAGCGGATTAGACGTCTGGGCTTTTTCGATGATGTCAATATTGAAACGGCATCGGTTCCCGGAGCTGTTGATCAGGTTGATCTGGCGATCTCTGTAAAGGAGCGGGCGACTGGTAATTTTATGTTTGGCGCCGGCTACGCAGACTCTGACGGGCTTTTTCTGGTAGCTGAGGTCCATCGAGCGAATCTTTTCGGTACAGGACGAGAGCTGAGTTTTGAGCTTGAAGTTTCGAAGATCGATCAAGTTTTCGATATTGAGTACCGCAACCCCTACCATACCGCAGAAGGCGTAAGCCGCGCGTTTTTTCTGAACCGTGAGCAGATTGATACGGATTCGGCGACTACAGCTGATTATTCGTCGCAAACCACTGGCGCAGGGATTCGCTACAAAATTCCTATGTCGGAATACAATGCGTTGAGTTTCAGCGCTGCGTTCGAGCAGATCGACCTTGAGGAGAACCTCAACACGCCACTTGAATACAGGTCGTTCATAGATTTGCACCCGGACAACACCAATTTCAACCTGACCACTGGGTTTTCTAAAGACACGCGAGACAGCATCTTTTTCCCCAAAACTGGCTTCTACCGTCGCATCTCAGGGGAGGTAGCCATACCAGGAAGCGATCTTGAATACTATAAAGTATCTCTTAGGGGGAGTTGGTATCGCAGGCTTGCCGGCCGCCTGGTCCTTAGTTTACGCGGTGATGTGGGTTATGGGGGTGGCTATGGAGGCCTTGATCAATTGCCATTCTTTAAAAACTACTATGCCGGGGGTGCCTCCAGCGTTCGAGGCTTTGAGTCCCGTTCATTAGGTCCTGTCAGCAGTAACCTGGAATCGGACCCGCTGGGCGGCAATGTCCGTACGGTAGCGAGTATGGAAATGTTTGCGCCCATTCCTGGGCTTGAAGATGGTAACGACAAACGCCTTAGTGTATTTTTTGATAGTGGCCAGGTTTTCGGGGAAGATCAAAATTTCGAGTTTGACCAGTTGCGGCTGAGTGTCGGAGCTGGGTTTCACTGGTTCTCGCCGGTTGGGCCAATCTCTTTGAGTTATGCGCATCCACTGAATGACAAGGCAGGAGATGACGTTAAGAAGATTCAATTTACCTTGGGCGCAGTGCGCTGATCCGTTGAATCCGAGCCGATGTTAAAAAGCACAAAAAGCAAAACGGGCAAGCACTGGGCATTGCCGATCTTGGCTGTTATTGCTTTGTTTGTTTCAGCGGCCCATGCGCAGCAAGTTGTTCGAATTGGATTTATCGATCCCGTGCGACTGATTGAGCAGGCCCCTCAGGGTGGTCGGGCCCTGGAACAATTGGAGATCGAGTTCCAGCCCTCCAATGAAAGTCTGATGAAACAGCACAATCGAGTTCAGGAGATGGAAGCTGAGCTTGAAAAAAATATTCTGGTCATTAGTGCCAGCGATGCGCAGGTGCGGCAACGGGAAATAGATAATCTGAAACGACGACTTAAACGATCACAGCAGGAAGCCCGTGAGGACTATAACCTGCGGCGCAACGAAGAAATAGGAAAGCTCCAGGCACTGGTCCGAGAGATCGTCGTCGAACTCGCAAAAGAACAAGGCTATGACCTCATCATAGAGCAAGCGGTTTATGTCAGCGACGCGGTAAATCTCACTGACGAGGTGCTTGGGCGTCTTGCCCAATTGCCCTAGGGGACAATTTAGAGGATGTCCGCCGATCTTTTCCAATCCCCTCGCTTCTTCTACGGCACCTAGCTTTAATGATCGGTTTGCGGTCTCCAGGCATCAGGACTATTTGATAAGAAATGGAAATCGACATTCATCGAATTGAGGACATTCTGCCTCATCGTTACCCGTTTCTTCTTATCGATAGGATCACCGATGTCACCCCGGGGGAGAGTCTTAGGGCTTTAAAAAACGTCACGATTAACGAACCATTTTTTGCGGGCCACTTCCCTCATCGCCCCGTATTTCCGGGAGTGCTCATGCTTGAGAGTATTGCGCAAGCCTCGGCGGTCTTGGTCAGCCTCATTATTGACGCGAAAGCCAGCCGCAAAAACGTGTATCTTTTTGCTGGTGTCGACAAGGCGCGGTTCAGATCTCCGGTGGAGCCGGGAGACCAGCTTGTCATTGACATTACGCTCGGTGCTCATAGACGGGATTTGTGGCGCTGTTCGGGTCTGATAACGGTGGATGGGAAGACCGTTTGCACCTCGGACGTGTTGTTTACACACAGGCCAATTGAGTGATAGATGATCGCGCTGCCATCCACCCGGATGCACGAATTGGTTCAGATGTCAGCATAGGCCCCTTTACGATCGTTGAGGCCGGTGTAACGATCGGTTCAGGTACCCGCGTGGGGTCACATGTCGTGATTCGAGAGGGGACCCGCCTGGGACAGGACAACCGTATTTATTCTTTCGCCTCGATCGGCGAAGATCCACAGTTCGCCGGATATTCTGGGGAGAATACCATCCTTGAGGTCGGTGATAACAACGTTATTCGCGAATATGTAACCTTGAACCGAGGCTCACCCGCAGGTACAGGTACTACCCAGATCGGCAGCCATAATTTTCTCATGGCTTATTGCCATATCGCGCATGACAGCGTGCTGGGTGATCACATCGTTTTCGCTAATGGCGCGAGCCTCGCCGGGCACGTTGTGGTGGGTGATTACGCGATTTTGGGCGGCTTCACACTGGTTCACCAGTTTTGTAGAGTGGGCGCTCACTGCCTCACTGGGATTGGTACTGTCGCCCTAAAAGATGTCGCTCCTTACGTCATTGTGGCAGGTAATCCAGCAAAAAGTTACGGAGTCAATGTTCGTGGTCTCCGCCGCCGCGGCTTTGGCGAAGATCAAATCGTTGAGTTAAAAAAAACCTACAAGGAAGTCTTCCGTAATACCGCCCGCACCAATACGGAGTCGATTTCCTGCAACAAGGTTTCACCAGGTAGTTCGCCCAGCGCTCAACTACTGACGTTTGCTGGCGAGTCCCAGCGCGGCCTTATTCGTTAGCGCTCGCCCAATGGAAGGTGCTTTTCGCTTAGGGGTGGTTGCGGCCGAAACCTCAGGGGATAAACTGGGAAGTGGAGTAGTCCGGGCGTTGCGGACCCGCTACCCCAAGTTAACGATTCGGGGCATCGGCGGGCCTGAACTTGCATCGGAAGGGCTGGAATCTCTGTGTGATATTCACGACCTTTCGGTAATGGGCTTAGAGGATATCGTGCGCAAGCTGCCACGGGCCTTGTTGCTCCGTCGCAGACTCTTTCAGGATTTCCTAAAGGATCCGCCGGACGTTTTTCTGGGAATCGATTCTCCGGACTTCAATTTGACACTAGAGTCTTGGCTGCGCGGCGCAGGAATACCTGTCGCACACCTTGTCAGCCCAACGGTCTGGGCCTGGCGTAGCTATCGGGTTAGGAAGATTAGACGTGCGGTGGACCGCATGCTGGTGCTGTTTCCTTTTGAAGAGGCGTTCTACCGTGAGCGTGGGGTACCAGCCACTTTTGTAGGACACCCGGCGGCGGACGAAGTAGCCGACCTCGATCGAGCGAGCGCACGTCGGTGCCTGGCTGTTGCGCCTGGCAAACGTGTCGTCTCGATTCTTCCCGGGAGTCGGGTATCTGAAATTAAGCACCTCGCTCCTGTGTTTACCCAGACGATAAACAAGTTGGTGCTAACCGATCCAGACCTTGAGTTCTTGCTGCCTTTTGCCAGCGCAAAAGTCCGCGAGACATTCTTTGAAGTCGTTGGCGAGAATGCATCTTTGCCGCAGGTCAGGTTTCTCGATGGGCAGGCCCGAACTGCACTTGCAGCGAGTGATGCGGCGTTGTTAGCCTCTGGGACGGCTGCGCTTGAGGCAGCACTGCTGCGGTGTCCTATGGTCGTTGCTTACCGCGTGTCGGCCGTGTCCTTCTGGCTTGCCCGGATGCTGGCGACAACACGATACGTGTCGATGCCCAATCATTTAATGCCGACACCGTTGGTACCAGAGTTTTTGCAGGATCAAGCGGATCAATCTAATCTGAGTGGTGCTATTGCCAGGTTACTGAATGCACCGGACCACCGTAATGAGATGCTCCAAGGGTTAAGTGGGATTCGCGACACCCTTCAAAGAGATGCGAATTACAACATTGCTCGGCTTCTCGGGGAGCTTGCCTTCGGATGACTGGAGCTTACGGGCCGGTGATTGCCGGTGTCGATGAGGCGGGTCGAGGACCACTCGCGGGCCCAGTAGTGGCCGCAGCGGTAATACTGTCGCATTCGGTAGATTTGAGTGGTTTAGCTGACTCCAAGACTTTGACCCAGAGACGCCGCGAGGCAATTGAGCCAAAAATTCGAGAACTGGCGTGTGATTGGTCGATTGGTGCATCTTCTCCCGGAGAAATAGATCGGTTGAACATTCACCAGGCAACCCTTTTGGCTATGCGCCGAGCAATCCTTGGGCTCAAGCGGGTCCCAGACTACGTCCTGGTCGATGGCTGTTTCTATCCGCGCGTACCTTATCCAGGCGAAGCAATAGTTCGTGGCGATCAAAGCCAGCCAGCCATCTCGGCGGCTTCTATTTTGGCCAAGGTGTTTCGTGACCGTTATATGAGGGGTCTCGATGCGCGAATTACCGGCTATGGTTTTTCTCGTCATAAGGGGTATCCTACGAAGGCACACCTGGAGGCTTTACAGGTTCTGGGCCCGTGCCGAGAGCATCGTCAGTCTTTTAAGCCTGTGTTAGCAGTATCCTAAAAGAATCACCACCGCGATATTTAAGGAAAGCATGGCACGATGAACAGCCAAGTGCCTTTTGTACACCTGAATGTTCATACCGAATATTCGCTTGTAGATGGCATCGCCAGGGTTAAAGAGTTGGCTGCATCCGTCCGTGATGCGCATATGCCCGCAGTTGCGATGACTGATGTTTCTAATATGTACGCCGCGGTTAAATTCTATCGCGCCTGTAAGGAGGCGTCCGTCAAGCCACTCCTGGGCACAGAGATTACAGTCTGTGGCGATGCTGACGATCGGGCGAAGGGTCAGATGATCCTGCTGTGTCGTAATAATAATGGGCTCCAACGTCTGGGACGGCTACTTACGGAGACTTACGTCCGTCCCCGGTCGAGTCACGGAATTACAATCACAAGGAACGAGCTGTTTGACGCGGCGGACGATCTGATCGTAGTGTCAGGCGGCATTGATAGTGATGTGGCCGTGTTGCTTCGGGCTGGGCACCCAGACCAGGCCTTAGAACTTCTCATGCAGTATCGAACTGCATTTGGCGACCGTTACTATCTGGAAATAAGCCGGACCGGGCGCCCTGGGGAGAGTGAGTATGAAGTGGGCGTGCTTGATCTTGCCGAAAAAACAGGAATCCCGCTGGTCGCCTCAAATGTGGTCCGCTTCTTGGGCGCAGCTGATTTTGAGGCCCATGAGATCCGTGTCTGTATTCACGAAGGTCGAGTGATCGATGACCCCAGGCGGCCAAGGCGATTTACGGATCAGCAATATCTCCGGGACGGCGCTGAAATGACCGAGTTATTTTCAGATTTACCATCGGCTGTTGAAAACTCTATCCAGATTGCACGGCGTTGTAATGTATTTCTTGATTTCGAGTCGACCCATATGCCCCAATTTCCGTTGCCCGGAGGGCGTTCGGCTGAAGATGAGCTACTCGCTCAGGCAAGGATGGGGCTGGAAGCATTTCAGAAAACAAAGCCAGATCTTGACCGCCTAATTTACCAGGAACGACTGAAAACCGAGGTCGACACTATCAATGGGATGGGATTTGCTGGATATTTTCTCATCGTTGCAGATTTCATACGCTGGGCTATCAGCAATGGTGTCCCGGTAGGCCCGGGCCGGGGATCCGGGGCAGGCTCGCTGGTCGCATTCGCTCTTGGGATTACCCGACTGGACCCGATCCGTTATGGACTCCTATTTGAGCGGTTCTTGAACCCAGAGCGGGTTTCACTGCCTGATTTTGATATCGATTTCTGCATGGTTGGACGGGATCGGGTGATTGACTATGTCAGCGGTAAGTATGGCGCGGAAAAAGTCGCTCAGATAATTACCTATAACAGCCTTGCAGCTAGGGCGGTGGTTCGCGATGTTGGTCGAGTGATGGGTATGCCTTACGGGTTTTGCGATTTGCTGGCCAAACTGATTCCTTTTGAAGTGGGGATGACCCTTGAGCGTGCATTGGAGCAGGATGACGAGCTTAGACGGCGGTACCGTGGAGAGGCAGAAGTATCGCAGTTGATTAACAACGCCCGACGCCTCGAGGGGTTGCCACGCAATGCGGGAAAGCACGCGGGCGGCCTGGTTATCGCGCCTCGTGCGATCTCTGATTTCTCTCCGTTGTACTGGGAGCCTGGCATGACGCAGCCGGTGACTCAGTTCGATAAAGACGACCTTGAAGCGATCGGGCTGGTTAAATTTGATTTTCTGGGCCTGCGCACGCTCACTATCATTGACTGGGCATTGGATCTGGTAAATGATCGAAGAGCACAATCCGGTGAGGATCCGATTGTGCTTGACTCGCTTGAATTGGATGATCCAAAGGTGTACCGCCTGATCTGTACGGGGCGTACGACTGCATTATTCCAACTGGAATCACGCGGCATGCAGGAACTGATCCAACGCCTCAAGCCGGATCATTTCGAAGAACTGGTTGCGTTGGTGGCGCTGTTTCGCCCCGGACCACTGCAGTCCGGAATGGTTGATGATTTCATTAACCGAAAACACGGTCGTGAGCCTGTTCTTTACCTCCACAAGGCGCTTGAGGAGGTTTTGGAGCCAACCTATGGGGTGATCCTGTATCAAGAGCAAGTCATGCAGATTGCTCAACTGCTTGCCGGTTATAGCCTGGGCGCCGCTGATTTGCTGCGCCGCGCAATGGGTAAAAAAAAGGCCGAAGAAATGGAGAAGCAAAGACAAGGCTTCATTGATGGCGCAACGGCAAGAGGGGTCGAGGGTGCGATTGCCAGACACATCTTTGACCTGATCGAAAAATTTGCCGGGTACGGTTTCAATAAATCGCACTCTGCCGCTTATGCGCTTCTTAGTTACCATACCGGCTGGCTCAAGTGCCACTATCCCGCGGAATTTCTCTCGGCCGCTCTGTCGGCTGATATGGAGCATACCGACAGGGTCGTCATTCTCGTGAATGAAGCGAAGGCGCTCGGTTTGAAACTAAGCCCGCCAGATATCAATCGGGGAAGGCTGAGATTTGAGGTCGCCGAGCGCGATACGATCATTTACGGGTTAGGTGCGATCAAAGGAGTGGGTGAGAAAGCCCTCGAAGACATACTGAGCGAAAGATCCAGCGACGGGCCATTTTCAGACCTTTTTTCCCTTTGTCGCCGTATCAACAGCCAAAAGGTTAACAGGAAGACTCTGGACGCCTTGATTTGTGCTGGGGCCTTGGATAGTTTTGGCCAACACAGAGCTGAACTTCTGGGTCACCTCGATGCGGCGATGAATGCGGCCAATCAACATGGGGCAAACCTGTCCTCTGGGCAAGACGATATGTTTGGCCTTGGAGCGGTAAATGCAGTTGTTGAATCTTCATTAGATGTGAGGCCGTGGTCGGAAAGGAAAACACTCGAAATGGAACGGCTCAGCCTTGGCCTATATCTGACAGGGCATCCGGTAGATCACCATCGAGCGGAACTCGCAGAGATGACCAGCGGTCCAATCGGGAAAATCAGGGCGCAGCCCGAGCGCGTGATCATATTGGCAGGGCTGATTACGGGCCTGCGGACCTTTCAAACCCGCCGGGGTGAGACAATGGCGTTTTTTCAATTAGATGATCCAACCGGTCGAGCTGATGTCAGTGTGTTTGGCGACCTCTATTCGAAGGTCCGTGCAACTCTCGGCTCGCAAGGCGTGGTGATTGTCCGGGGTATTTGTGGAACGGACGAGCGCTCAGGATTGCTTTCTGTGAAGGCGGACAGGATTTTAGC
>Ga0302123_10002170_pt1 | contig 13493 bp, 16 predicted proteins | sample CB21_321_MG_FD_203109 | JGI IMG/M metagenome (GOLD analysis project Ga0302123, IMG submission 203109) | Marine microbial communities from Western Arctic Ocean, Canada - CB21_32.1 | ecosystem: Environmental > Aquatic > Marine > Oceanic | place: Canada: Western Arctic Ocean | collected 2017-09-28 | reverse complement strand
GGATCAGCTTGTCCAGTTCAAGATCCGCAACAATCATCTTGAGGCGAGAGTTCTCCTTCCCAAGGCTCTTGAACTCCTGAAGCTGTGACTTGCCCATCCCGCCGTACCTCTTGCGCCAATTATAGTAGGTCGCATCGCTGATGCCGGCTGATCGGCAGGCCGTCTCCACACTGCTACCAGATGCCAGACTGAGCTCAACCTGACGCAGCAGGTTCAATACATCCTCGTCGGAATATCGCTGCCTTGCCATCCGAATACATCCACATCGTCGTTGAATATCCCAAACCATGTGGACCAGTTATAGGGGGGCAGGACACGCTGATCGCCTGGTGCCGCGGCGAGCGCCATGTCTACGCCATGGTGGTGATCCCGAGCGTCGCGGAAGAGGATCTTCGCCGCTGTCATCGGGAACGCGACCGATTGGTGCGCGAGCGGACAGCCCACATCAACCGGATCAAGGGTCTGCTGTTCGGTCAGGGCATACGCGGGATCAATGTCAAAACGCACTACAAGACCCTGGCGCCGGCGGCGCTGGTCACCGGCGACGGCCGGCCCCTGCCGGACCGTCTCGGCCACGAGATCACCCATGAGATCGAGGTGCCCCTGCGTTTGTGCGGGTCGAGATATTGGACCTCATGTGCTCTTCGCGCCGGAGGCCGCCCTCAGGCCTTCTCGGGGATCCACCATTCCTCGCCGCGCACGGTCGTCACGTACTCGGGCCAGCGCAGTTCCACCGGCGGCTCGAAATCCGCCGGCAGCAGCGGCGCCACCCAGTCGGTGCCGCCGATGCCGCCGCCGGTGCGTTCGCGGAACTCGGCCTGGGCCTCTTCGATCAGCGACGGATCGGTCAGCAGATCGATGATGGTCGCGCCGATGCAGCGCGCCGCGCTGGTCACCGTCGGGTCCGTGGTCGGCCGGTAGCCCCCCAACGCGTTCGCCACCCACTCCGGATACTGGTAGCTGGGATCGGGCGCCTTGAGTATGGCGCGGCCGGTGTAGAGCCGTACCGTCGGCGTGTGCCAGGTGTAATCGACGTAGTCGTCCGAGGTGTAGTTGAGCTGCCATGGCGGCAGGGCGGCGCGCACCCCGGCCTCGTTTTCCTCGGGTGATGTCAGCGTCGTCAGGGCTTCGAGGAACGGCTCATCCATGGGTTCGATATCCAGGTTCTTCTGGATCTCGCGGGCAAAGGCGACGGCCTCGTCGTCGTAACTTGGCGCGCCGGTCAGTTCGAGGTTGCGGTAGGTGACGCGGGCCATGGCGTGGTTGGGCAAACCGACCCGTGTTTTGGCGACCCAGCGGCTGCGCACCTTGCAGTGGGTGATCTTGGCGACATGCTCGGCGTTGTTGTCGAGCACCTCGACGATGCGCTCCTGCATGACCAGGGTCGGTGAGCGCCACGAGTACTGAATCTGGGCGAACTTGGGCACCAGATTGTCCGAGGTCGCCTGGCCGCCGCCGAGGATTGCCTCGTTGAGCGTCCAGGTGCCGGTGTGGGGCAGCATGGCCTCTTTGGTGTATTTGGTGGTGGTGTACATCAGGCAAAGCGCGTCGTTGGCGCCCGGTGCACGGGCCACCGTGTGGGCGTTTCTGCGGCCGACCGCGGCCATGGCGCCCCAGGTGTGCGACTCGTCGCATTCGAAACTGTACACCTTGCTCCAGTACGAGCCGCAATGGGTGTCCCAGACTACCGTGTTCGAACTCCAGGGGTGATAGCTGATGGCGACGTCCATGTCGTCGAAATAGCCCTTGGCGGCGTGCACCGGCTTCGAGCCGCAGACCTTCTCGGCGGGCTCGCCGAGGAACTTCAGGCGACCCTTGATGCCGTGCTTCTCCATCGCCGCCTTGGCGGCCAGCAGGCCGCCCAGGGCGCCCATGCCGAGTGCCGAGTGGGGATCGGTGTGCCCGGCTGCCCAGCGATGCACCCCATCGCGGGGCTTCTGGTAGGGTACCGGGTCCTGGCTGTTGCCGGGCACCGCGTCGTACTCGGCGTAGCCGCCGATAACCGGCCCTTCGTCGCCCCAGGCCGCGCAAAACGCCGTCGGCATGCCGCCGGAACCTTCCTCGACCACGAAGCCCTCCTGGCGCAGCCGGTCGACGTACCAGGCGGCCGAGCGGTATTCGCGCCACGCCGGCTCGTGCATGTCCCAGATTTCGCGATGCCAGTCGCTCAGGGTAGCGCGATTGTCTTCGATCCAGTTGAGTGCGGTCTGCTTTTCCGGGGTGATGGTCATGGGTCGTCTCCTCCGTTACATGGCGCTTGGGTGCACGGCAATCAGCATGGGATTAACCTAGCTTTAAAAGAACCCTTGATAACGGGCAATGCTTAGCTAAGCAGCCGCCTGCTGCGTAAGTGGTGCAAACCTCAACTTCTCCCAAGGAAAATTTTCTTCCGTGAAGTGACCAAACCTCGCTACGCGTAGTAAATCGGCGGCGCCCGTCCAGGCTTCACCCGACGCTTCCAGTGATAGGTCGAACAGTGCCTGCCACGGGCGAATGTCGAGAGTTTCGCCGCGACTGCCCTCGATGGAGATGATGCGGGCCGACGTATCGCCCGGGAACCAAGCCAGGCGAACGAGAGCTTCATTCGCTGCGCCTGTCATCACCATGGCCTTGGCGATCCGACGCGCATGGATTGCCCCGGCCCTGTCGACCTTGAAAAAGTCCTTGCCCGACAGCGCTCCCCCACCGATTGGAACCCTCGGGCCGTAGGCATCGACAACCAGCTTCTTTCCGGCGAGGCCATTGTCTCCCTCTGGCCCGCCGACCTCGAATGTGCCGGCGCCATTCACCGACAGGCGTTCGGGTATCTGCGGGCTGAGGCGGCTGAATTCACCCGCCAAGCGGCCCAACTCTTTTTGTAGTAGCTCCCGGACCTTTCTGTGTAGGGCTATATCGCTTGCTTCCGCCATCTGCTGGAGGGAGCAGCTGAACTCGTCCAGGCGGTAGCTTTCGTCATCCTCGCTCACCATGACAATGACCTTGCCATCCGGCCCGAGCTGGAGCCCGGGTTCATCGACACGCAGCTCCCCGAGGCGGCGCCCGAGCCGGTTGGCGAGCCAGTGCTCGACGGGCAGGAAGTTCGTCTCGGGAACAGCCGTCGCGTATCCGGTGCAGATGCTCTGGTCATCGGCCAGCGCGCGGAACTCCGCTTCACCCTCCTCGAGGGGACCGAGGCAGAGATCGCAATGGACCTCGATGTTGTCAGGCTCGGGCACCCAGGGGCCGCCATAACCGGCGGTGAGATAGACATGCCGTACGAGGCCGGCAACGTCGATATCCTCTGCGCCCTCGCAGCCGATCCTGCCTGTGACGAATACGGTGTTCCGGTGAACCGCGACCTCGACGCCAACCAGGGCCCGTTTCTCGCGTTGACCTGCCTCTTGCACAAGTGCATCGGCGATCGCATCCGAGAGTTTGTCGGGATGGCCGGGAAAGACGAATTCAGCGCAGTGTAGCTTTTTGGTCATGGAAATCTCCTCATGTTGTCAGTGTCACGACCTGGTTGGCCACTTCGGACAGGTCGTATGAGTTTGCCGAATTGCCGGCCAAGGCGACGCCCAGCTTGGCCCGCGCGAGCGTATCGAAGTGAGCGCCAATTGGTTTACCCACCCAGCCGTCGGTAATGATGCAGGCCCGTCGGACCTTATTGTTTGCCATGTGCTCTGCAACGCAGGCAATGTCCGTACCACCCGTCGACCGAACGACCCCTTTCTTGATTTCCTGTGGACTGGCGTCGGAGATGCTGTTTGAGAACAGGTGGATGACGGGATGCACCCATTCCCGGCAATCGTGGATGGCGCCATAAACGGAACCGACGATGCCGTTCATGCTGCCGGAGACATCGACGTAGACATGGACCCGTTCACTGGCATCCGACATCCGGCGCAGCGTCGAAGTGCCCGAATAGAGCAGGGGTTGCGATCCCAGCGGCCGCATCACGATCGACCTGCGGTCGAGACAGGGTATGGGGGTCAGTATGGAGACGGCATCGTCGCCGATCTGACGCACCCGTCCACCGGTGAGCCTCGCCCCTAATCTGCGGAGCATGCCTCGCAGGAGCGCGCGATTACCAGGCACCGGGTGCAGAAGAACTTCGGTGTCACGCAGTACCTCGCCGAACGATCGTCCCTGGATCGGATCCGGCGGTTGTCCGCAACGATCGTCGAGAAATCGCCCTTGCGCAGTTTCTTCGAGCCCACGGCGAGTTGAACCCGGTCGACGGGATCGGCCGTCGTCAGTATCGCCCTCAAGGGATCGTTCTTCTCGACACCGGCGAGCCGACAGGCTTCCCGATGAGCGCCTAGAAGCTTGGTCTCCGGGATGGCGATGCCCTGGGCGCGCTGGGGAAGAGCGTTTCGAAGCGCGAGAAGCGTCGCTTCCGCGGGATCTGAATCGAAGGACAGCGTGGCGGATACCGCATGGACGGCGAGGATCGTACGATGGAGCATGCCGGCCCGGCGCGGGCTGAGAGGAAGTCCCGCCTGTGCGAGCAAGGCGAGGACGGTTCTCACATAGACGGCGATCTGTTCGCCGACTGCGTTCCCGACCGCTGGAAGTGCCGCCTTTGCCGAGGCGATGCAGCGCCGGAGCCTGTCGGCTGCTTCCGCCCCGACCGTCCCGTCGTCGCCACGGATGACCGCGACCTGCTCCTCCTCGTCGTATAGCTCCCAGCCGGGCATGGCGACGACAAACGCGAAGCGGTCGGCAAGCGCCGGGTCGAGTGGCTCCGAGCCGACATATCCGCTCTCGTCCTCCTCGGAGACGGGCGGGTTCATCGCAGCCCAACGATAGCGAAGACTTTCGAGCAGGATACCCTGGATCCTGCGCTCGTGTACGACCGGGAACAGCTTGTTTTGCATGTCCGGTCGACAGCGACTGAACGACGACAATCCATGGGATAGTTTTGGTGGCTAAGAAACCCCCATATGTTCGCGAGTACAAGGATCGACACGGCGTGCTCCATGTTGAGTACCGCCGCAAGGGGCAAAAGGGTTGGCAGCTTCGACAGCCGCTACGATCGCCAGAGTTCTGGGAGGATTATGAGGCGGCGGTCATGGACAGGGTCCAAGCAGACATAGATGAAACAGAAGTGTCTAACCTTTCCAGTGTTGAACGTCAGGTTAGACAATGAGGGGCGAAAACATGAATGATTTCAATAGGCGAAGAAAGAGAGTGGTGCCCAGGGGCGGACTTGAACCACCGACACCTGCATTTTCAGTGCAGTGCTCTACCAACTGAGCTACCTGGGCATTGTGCTGGAAGGCCGCTGTATAGCCCAACTCCGAGGCCTCGTCCAGAGCCAGCAACACCGGAAAGAGGATTGTATTTTGGTCCCAAGAAGAAATATCGTGATGCACGCGAAATTGGGAGATCAACGACATGTCACATGAAGGTCGCTGCACCTGTGGCGCTGTAAAGTTCAAGTTGAATGCCGAGCCCATGATGGTTCATGCCTGCCACTGCAGCCAATGCCAGCGGGTAACCGGCAGCGCGTTCGTCATGAACGCGGTCATTGAAAAAAACCAGTTGGAGTTGATCACCGGCACACCGGCGTCTTGCCACTTCGAAGGGACCTCGCACACCGCCTATTACTGCGGCGATTGCGGCACTTATGTGTGGAGCCAGTATGGCGGTCTCGGCACTTGCTGGTTCGTCCGCGTCGGCACCCTGGAGGACCCGGGCAGCTTGCCGCCGAATGTCCATATCTTCACCAGCACCAAGCAGCCTTGGCTGGAAATCCCCGACGGCGTCCCAGTATTTGAAGAATTCTATGATTTGCCGACCTTCTGGTCGGCGGAGAATATGGCCCGGCTCAAGGCCGCCAGCTAGCCTTCGTCGTCTTCGTAGCCGCCTTCGATGACGTGCATGGGGTCGCCGGGGATGGCGTAGGAACCCTTGAACCAGCGACCCAGGTCGACGTCGGCGCAATGCTTGGAGCAGAACGGCGGGAATTTCTTGATCACGGGCGCGCCACAATTGCTACAGGCCGCCTTGGGCCGTGGTTCGCTGTCGTTATCGGCTTTCATAGCATCTCCCCTCAGCCAAAGCTTACATGGTGCTTGGCCCGGCCGTAAGCCGGTTCCGTGGTCACTGTAACCGCGCGGCCGGTCGTCTCGGCCAGAACCGCCCGCAACGTACCACCGAACACCTGGGCGACCTCACCGGCGGCGGCGATTGTGATAGGGCCTGGCGCCGCCGTTCGCGATTGCTGAGCGGCGTGGCGAGCAATGGCGAGCGCCACCGTTTGGGCGCTGCCGTGTGGTCCGGCGCCCATGACCTGACCGAGCGAAGGCCGGCTTCGCCGACGGCGCATTTCCACCAAACCGAGTTCCGTAAATCCGCTGGGGGCCACCGCATCGAGGTCGCCGGCGAGCGCGGCGCGCAAGGCATCGATAACCCTGCCTCGGCGCTTGTCACCGGTCATGGTGATGAAATCGATGACGATCACACCGCCAATTCCGCGCAAGCGAAGCTGGCGACCGATTTCCGCCGCTGCCTCGAGATTGACATCGAGGGCAACGGTCTTGCCGCCCCCCTGATGGCCGCCACTATCTACATCGATAGCGCATAGGGCCTCGGTCTGCTCGATGATAACCGCGCCGCCCGACGGTAATGTCACCCGGTTGTCCCGCGCCGCATCAAGGGCGGCCTCGACACCGAACGCCTCCAACAGAGGTTTGGTCTCGCTCCAGGTTTCGAGAACTCCATCGCCACAATGCTGTCGTACCGCGGCATGGCGTGCGGGCATATCCACCACCACTCGGGCGACGTCGGGATTGTCACTCAACGCTCGCTCCACAGGGTCCGGCGGCGCTATGAGCTGGGCCGGTGCGGACAGCGCCGAATCGCCTTCCCAGCGGGTTCGTAGCGCCTGTCGCTCGCCCAGAATATCGTCGTCGCTGGCCTTGGCCGCCCTGGTCCGCACGGTGATTTCCCGATCATCGCCAACCAGCCGGCGCAATCGCTCGCGTTCGGCTTCATCGGTGATGCGCTTCGATATTTCGGCGCGCGCCTGTCCCGGCTGAAACACCAGATAGCGACCGGCCAAGGTCGGCCGCATGGTCAACCGCGGCCCTTTATCACCCATGGCGTCGCGACGGACCTGGACGACGACCGCCTGCCCTTCGTGGACATAAGCGCCAATGGGCTTGACGCCGGCATCGCGGTCGGTGCGGGCATCGGCAGCGTTGAGGAAGCCCGGTGGTCCCCCGCCAATGTCGATGAAAGCAGCGTTCAGATTGGGCGCCAGCGCCGTCACCCGGCCACAATAGACACCGTCCACGAGGCTCTCATGGCCGGCCCGGTGATGAATGACTTCGATTGTCTGACCATCGGCCAACAGGGCGACCCGGGTTTCCCCCGGCGCGTCACTGACCAGAATGGTATCGATCATCGAGCGGCTATACCCAACGCCGTCAACAACGTAGCGGTCTCGTGAAGCGGCAGGCCGACGACGTTGGAGTAGGAACCGTTGATCCACGGTACCAGGGCGCCAGCCGGCCCCTGGATGGCGTAGCCACCGGCCTTGCCATGCCAATCGCCGGTCGCGAGATAGGCGTCAACCTCGCCGCCGCTAAGGCGTTTGAATCGCACCGTGGTGACGACCAGCCGCTGATGAATAGCACCGTCGGGACCAATGATACAGAGCCCGCCAAGCACCTGGTGACGACGGCCCGACAGCTGCTCAAGACAACGCCGCGCGGTCGCTTCATCCTCGGCCTTGGGCAACACCCGGCGGCCACAGGCCACCACGGTGTCGGCGCCCAGCACAACAGCGCCGGGATGGCGCGCGGCCACAGCGCCGGCTTTCTCGCCAGCCAAACGGGCGGCGAGGTTTCGGGGAAGTTCACGGGTCAGAGGGGTCTCGGCGATCTCCGCCGGGTCGATCTGATCGGGCTCAATGCCGATCTGGTGCAACAGATCTAGCCGTCGCGGCGATGCGGAGGCCAAAACGAAGCGCGGCATGCGCGGGCCAGCCGTCATTTCATTCGAGAATTATTTGTAGCGGAAAGTGATCCGGCCCTTGGTCAGATCGTAGGGTGTCATTTCGACCGTAACGTGATCGCCAGCGAGCACCCGGATGCGGTGCTTACGCATCTTACCCGCGGTATGGGCGAGAACTTCGTGGTCGTTTTCCAGTTTGACCCGAAACATCGCGTTGGGCAGCAGTTCGGTCACCACGCCCGGCATCTCAAGTACTTCTTCTTTTGCCATGGGCTCCTGTATCCAATTATTAAGGTGGCCGAAACATGGCGATAAATCCGCCACAGGTCAAGGATGTTGCCCCCCTGGCCGACCACGCGGCCTGTTATACGACGGGCGGCGGTGCGGTCCCGAAGCGCTCCTTGATACGGGCCATCAAGTTATCGCGCACCTGACGATAGGCGTCGAGCCGGGATTCCCGGCTGCCCTCCGCATAGGTCGGGTCGAAGGTATTCCAGAACTCGACCTCGCAGGCCATGGTGCGGGTCATCTCGACCGCGCTGTGCTGGGCCTGCGGCGACAGGGAAATTACCAGGTCATATGAATCGTCGTCGAGATCATCGAACGACTTGGATCGGTGGCGCGACACGTCGATTCCAATCTCATCCATGACGGTAACCACGAAATGATCGACCTCTCCGCTGCGCACACCGACGGAGTCGATATAAACCGCATGACCATGGAGGTACTTCATAAGGCCTTCGGCCATGACCGAACGAACCGCGTTCATGGTGCAGCAGAACAGGATCGCGCCCGGCAAATCGGCCATGGCCGCGTCACGCCCTGATGTGGAGAACGCAAAGCAGCGTGAACAACCGCCGCGCCGTGTCGTCGTCGATGCGCACCTTGTCGGCAAGTTGCTCGCGCAGCATGTCCGAACCTTCGTTGTGCAACGCCCGGCGGCCCATGTCGATGGCCTCGATTTGTGACGGCGATGACCGCTTGATGGCCTCGAAGTAGCTTTCGCAGACCGTGAAATAGTCCTTGATGAGCCGGCGGTACGGCGACACCGGTACCATGACCCGCTCGAGGGACTGATCATTGGTATCGTTGATGTGCATGGCCAGGCGGTTGTCCTCGATGGCCAGATGCAGGTGATAGGGCCCGGCATCGAGGCCTTCCGGCGCGAAGCTGTTGTCTTCCAGCAGGTCGAAAATGGCGACCCGGCGCTCGTGCTCGATATCGGCGCTACGCCGCACCACGGTGTGCTCATCCAGGGTGACGTTAGCGATACGCTGTGTCGTGGCGGGCGGCTCGGACATGGTTTCTATACCGCTCCCTGGTATCAGCCTTCGATCCGCTCGATATCAGCACCGCAGGCGGCAAGCTTCTCTTCCAGCCGTTCATAACCCCGATCGAGATGATATATCCGGCTGACAACGGTTTCACCCTCGGCGGCGAGCCCCGCCAATATTAGTGACACCGAAGCCCGCAAGTCGGTTGCCATGACCGGCGCGCCAATCAGTTTCGGCACGCCGCGCACCAGCGCCGAGGCGCCGTGAACCGTGATGTCGGCCCCCATGCGGGACAGTTCCGGGACATGCATGAAGCGGTTCTCGAAGATCGACTCGGTGACCATGGCGGCGCCGTCGGCCACCGCCATCAAGGTCATGAACTGGGCCTGCAGGTCGGTGGCGAAACCGGGATAGGGCTGGGTCATGACATCCGTGCCCCGCACGGCGCCATTGGCGCGGCGCACCCGGACACCACCTTCAGTGGGCTCGAGCAATACGCCTGCTTCATCGAGTTTTTGCGCCACGGCGGTCAGGGTATCCAAATCGGCGCCGTCGAGTTCGACATCGCCGTTGGTGATGGCGGCGGCCATGGCGTAGGTGCCGGCTTCGATGCGATCCGCCAGCACCGTGTACGCGGCGCCATGAAGCCGGGGCACCCCGGAAATCTCCAGGCGGTCGCCGCCGATACCCTGAATCCGCGCGCCCATAGCGACCAGGCAGCGGGCGAGATCACAGACTTCGGGCTCGCGGGCGGCATTGGTCAGCACCGTGTCGCCATCGGCCAGGCAGGCCGCCATGAGAATATTCTGCGTCGCCCCCACGGATATGGTGGAAAACTGGATCTCGGCGCCCTTAAGGCCATGAGGCGCCTGGGCGACGATATAGCCGTCTGCAAGCTCGATCTCGGCGCCCATCTGTTCGAGAGCGCTCAAATGCAAATCGACAGGCCGGTTGCCGATGGCGCAGCCGCCGGGCAACGACACCTTGGCCTTGCCGACGCGCGCCAACAACGGCCCCAGCACCAGCACTGACGCGCGCATCTTGCGCACCAGATCATAGGGCGCCGTGGTGTTGGTGATTTCACCGGCGGTCAGCGACAGCGCCCGACCGGTGGTGCCGCCGTTAGCCGCCTCGCCGTCCAGGATCAGATCGACACCATGCTGGCGCAACAAATTAGCCAAGGTCGAAATATCGACCACATGAGGCAGATTGCTGAGAGTCAGGGTCTCGTCGGTAAGCAGGCTGGCGACCATCAGAGGCAGCGCCGCGTTCTTGGCTCCGCCAATGGCAATGACACCCCGAAGCGGCCGACCGCCGCGAATGCGAATACGTTCCATAGGGCGAGCTTAGTACCCACTATCCCCGCCGGACGCAACGCCTGACACTGCGTATCTGCGTTGGTTCGGGTCGCGCAGGTGGCGAATTTCAACAATATATTGAAAAGTAAAATACGGGTGGCGGTATCCGCTATACTTTATGGGTGGAAAGAGCCTGGGGGCTAGTGGGACCGTGGTGTTCGGCGTCGGCCGCGCCCGGCAACGAAGGAGACTGTCGTGAGCACGACTGAAGAAACAAGCGCCAAATCCATGACCATTATCGTCACCAAGGGTACGCTGGACTGGGCCTATCCGCCGATGATCCTGGCGACCACGGCGGCGGCCATGGATGTCAATGTGTCCATGTTTTTCACCTTCTACGGCCTTCAGCTCCTGAAGAAAGATCTCGATCACCTGCAGATATCGACGCTCGGAAATCCCGGTATGGAGATGCCGCTTATGGGCATGCATATGACCATGCCGAACATGATGTCGGCCCTGCCCGGCATGGACGCCATGTGCACCACCATGATGAAGAACCTGATCAAGAAGAAGGGTGTCGCGTCGATCCCCGAGCTTCGCGAGGCGGCTATCGGATCCGACGTGACCATGATCGGTTGCCAGATGACCATGGGTCTATTTGAGTGGGAGCGTCACGATCTGATCGACGATATTGAGATCGGCGGCGCAGCGACATACATGGAGCAGGCGCTTAAGTCGGATATCAATTTGTTCATTTGATGCCAACCGTCGTCAACATGAAGAGTGACGCAAACTATTTGAATCAGCAGGCGTCGGAAAAGATAGCGACTGATCTGCGAGAAAAAATTCTGCGTGGTGATCTGGCGCCGGAAACCCGTCTCAGGCAGCCCGAAATTGCCAGTGACTATGGCGTCAGTTTGATGCCGGCCCGCGACGCCATAAAGAAGCTGGTGCGTGACGGTTTGGCCATACGCCCGACACCCAAGACCTTCGTGGTCGCGCCCCTATCGGCGAGCGACTTTGTCGAGGTTATGGAACTTCGATTATTGCTGGAACCCAACGCGCTGGAGCGCTCCGCACCCCGCTTGAAGCCGGACGATCTGGCCCAGCTCAAAACCTACCTGACGATCCAGAGCGACGACTTCACAGCCATTGAAACGGCGTCCAATCACTGGAATTTTCACCGGCTGCTCTACAGCCACATGAGGCGGCCGCGAACCCTGGAAATCATTGAGCGGCTAAATCTGCATCTCAATCGCTATCTGGTGCCGATCTGGTCGACCATTGGCATTCAGCCTGATTGGGCAAGCCATCACCGAACATTGATAACCCCGGTCGAGCGCGGCGACATCACCGGCGCCGTTGAGGAACTGCGGAGTGATCTCGATACGACCAAGCGCCGCGTCCTGAAGGACATCACCGTATAATTCCTTCGCTTTTCGCCCCTTAATGAAGGTGCTCCAACGTTCGTTCGAAGGCATGAATCGTCGCGGTGATGTCGTCGGCGGTGTGCACGACGGAACTGGCGCTATGCAGAGTATTGCTCGGGGTGATGTAGACGCCTTCCTCTCGCAACAGGTTTGCGAACCTGTTGTATTTGTCGGCGTCCACATGGCGGCAGTAGTCGCGGAAATCGTCTATGGAAGCGCTGTCCGTGAAGAAAATCTGAAACAGCGGGCCTTCGCCCTGACATATAACCGCATGTCGATTCTGCTGCTTGAACAACGATACAAGCTCTGCGGTAAGGGTTTCGCCCTTGGCGCGCAACATCTTGAAGCCGCTGTTGCTATCCGCTGCCATAACCCGTAACCCGGCCAGCGAGGCGGCGCAGAGCGCGCGACAGGCATTCATGGTGCCGAAGTGCATGACATTGCCCCAGGCCAGGCCCGACATAATCTCGGCCCTGCCGCATATGGCGGCGAGTGGGAAACCCATTCCCAAGGCTTTGCCAAACGTCACGATGTCCGGTGTCAGACCGAAGAGTTCGGCGCAACCACCAGGGGCCGAGCGAAACCCCGTGCAGGTTTCATCGAGATAAAACAACGAGTCATGGTCACGGCAGATTTTCTGGACCTCCTGCAGGTAGCCCTCTCGCGGCGGGATGATACCGATATTCGCCATTATGCCTTCGGTCATGACACAGGCAATTTCATGGCCTTTGTCCCGCATCACCCGGCGGAAAATATCAATATCGTTCCACGGTATGACCAACGTATCCTCAACCGCGCCCGGCGGGATTCCCGAACTGTCGACGATGCCGACCGGCGAGTGCGGGTGCCCCAATGTCGCGATCGGTTGCGGATTGGTCGTCACCAATACGGCGTCGGCCCAGCCGTTGTAATGACCTTCGAACTTAAGGATTTTCCGGCGTCCAGTGTAGCCCCGCGCGAGCCGAACCGCGGCCATCACCGCCTCGGTTCCCGTGTTCGCGAAGCGCACCTTTTCAGCCGCTGGAACGAGTTGACAGATCAGTTCGGCGAGTTCGACCTCGATTGGGTTCGACGCCGCAAAATGAGACCCTGTAGCGATCGCCGCTGACGCGGCTTCAACCACCGCCGGATGCCCATGGCCCAGCGGCAACGCGCCGAACGCCATCATCCAGTCGATATATTTCCGCCCCTCGACATCCGTTAAGCGCGCACCACTGGCGCTCGCTATGTAGGGAGGGTACGGCTTGAAGACACGCGGGCCGCGAGAAGCCGAGCTTCCGCCATCGACCAGAACCGCTTCCGCCCGTTTCAGCCACGCCTCTGAAGATACGGTCATACTTCTAAGCCTCTACGGGTTTGAAGCGAATCTACAGATAAGCTAGTGAAAGCGTTTTGATATATCAAAGCATTTTTCAGCCGGCACTATGAATGCCAAAAGCACAGGTGATAAATCGCCTGTGGGTCAGCCTTGATGACAGATTTTTTTGAACTTGCGGGCCCGAAGCCCGCGGCCGATCAAGCCTTTTCGATCACATAGCGGAAAACGC
>Ga0302123_10002169_pt1 | contig 13493 bp, 9 predicted proteins | sample CB21_321_MG_FD_203109 | JGI IMG/M metagenome (GOLD analysis project Ga0302123, IMG submission 203109) | Marine microbial communities from Western Arctic Ocean, Canada - CB21_32.1 | ecosystem: Environmental > Aquatic > Marine > Oceanic | place: Canada: Western Arctic Ocean | collected 2017-09-28 | reverse complement strand
GAAGGCGTGGTGCGTGACGTCGATGGCAAGGTGGTCTTCCGGGGCGCGATCGGGCTCGACCGCATTCTGCAGGTTCGCCGGCGAGACCTGTTTCTCATCGTCGAGTATCAGCGCGACAACCTAGCCGCCGCCGACCCGAGCGAGTATCTGAAGCTCGTGTTGTCGAATCCGTTTCGTCGGGGTGAGTTCCAGGTGCTCGGTCGAGACGAAACCGTCTTGCAGGCGTCATATCAGTTCCACCCGCTCTGGAGTCTTGGCGGGTTGTGGCTCTGGAACCTCAACGACCGGAGCGCGCTGCTGTCGCCGACGCTGGCCTATTCGGCCGGCAACGAGGCATCGATCACCGGGGGCGTCTACATCGGCCTGGGCGAGAGCGCCATCACCGTGGAGCGTCCGATACCATCCGAGTTCGGCCTCACTGGCACGACCGGGTATGCATCGCTCAGCTGGTTCTTCTAGCAGCCCGTGGTGACAGCCCCGCTGCATCCAACTGGTGCTGAATCCAGTCTGGACAAGGTGGCATCTGGTATTGACTCCCGGAGACGTTCGGCTGTACGGTTGCGTTCTTCTGCATCACAGCCTGAGGCGAGTCACTCGCTTGCAATCGTGGTAGTCGTGATGGTCCTCTCGTGAGCGCTCATCGAGACCTATGGCGAGATTGGCGGCGGCTGCCAACAGCGTTGAGCGCATAACCATTGTTCTAAGGAGACCCCATGCGCGATATCGGCTTCACTGCCCGCTTCACCCTCGTTGGTCTGGTGGGTGCCCTTATGGCCTGGTCCGTGGCGGCTCAAGCTCAGGAGCGTCAGCTGTTCATGTCTGTCACGAGTCCGGGCGGTCAGCCGGTAGCCGGTGTGACCGCTGCCCAGGTGCAGCTCGACATGGAGAGTGCCGAATGCAGCGTCACGCGCGTAGAGCCAGAGGTCGACAAGCTGAAGATCGCCTTGATGGTCGACAGTAGCGGATCGGTGTCGAACTCGATCGTGTCGCTACGGGCGGGGCTCAAAGAGTTCCTCGACGTGCTGCCCCCGCAGCACGAAGTCGGCCTGTTCACCATCACGGGTCAGACCCGGAGGCGCGTCGACTTCACCACCGACCGCGATGAGCTTCGTGAAACTGCTGGGAGGATCTTCGGCGAGGCCGACCCCGGGGTCGCGCTGATTGACGGCCTCCGGGAAACGTGGGACCGCCGGTTTGACGACGAGGACCCGTGGCCCATGTTCGTCGTGGTGGTGTACGACGGCGCCGAGAGAAGCAACGGCACGTCCGATCGGGAGTTCAACGAGTTTGCGATGGAACTGGTGTCTCGAGGGGCCACGTATCATGTCATTCCGGTCACCACGGATGGAGGGAGCCTCCAGGCTCAAATATCGCTCAACCTGAGCCAGAACACCGGCGGCATCTACAACGCGCTTGCGACACCGACGGGACTGCCGAAAGCCCTGACAGACCTCGCCACGACAATCGGTGAGCACCATGATCAGGTCAAGGACCGGTATCACGTGTACTTCGAATGCGATCCGGTGGATGCGGCCGCTGGCATCACGGTCCTGGTGACCCCTTCGGGTGGGCAGTCCGTACAGTTGGGACTGTTCGCTGACCGGCGCGTCGAACAGTAAAACGGGGGACAGCGCCACGCTGGCATGGCGGCCTACATGAAGCCGTACGTCAGCGGCCCAGATGATGTACCAGCCGAGCCTCCCATCGCTGGGACACCGGTCGCTCGAAGATCTCTTCGAGCCGTGTCTGGTCCGGATCGATCCAGACAACGATAATGTTCGTCTCCCTGTTGAGAGCGACCTCGAGACGATACTGTCGTTCGTGGCTTGTTGACTGTATGAAGTCTTGCTCGATGTACGAGTAGCCAAAACCTAGGAAATCGACGACGTCGTCGCCATTCCGGAAGAGCCACGCTGGCCGCCACGGCACTCCGGCAAAGATGTCCAGCGTGGTGCGTGCCGAGCCGAAGACGGGATCTCGCTTGCGGAGCCATTCGAACCCCAGGTGTGGCACGTTGCGGTCGCGCACCTGAGCTTGGTACAACGCCTCGATCTCGTCAGCGAGCTCCCCACGGGTCGCCGAGAGCGAGAGTCGTTCTCGAAGGGCCCGGCGCCCGTCGAGCGTGTGAACACGTCGTTCGTTGTACCCCATGGCGGCCGCCCGGCGGGCGAGATCGACGGTCCGCACCGCGGCCTCGCCTGAGCGGTCGAACGTGTGCCGGCGTGCAAACAGGGTGATCCCCGCCCGGTAGTCTTCTTCGACAGACCCAAGATTGAGCTCCGATCGACTAACGACTCCTGCGTGAGCGACCACATGTGGACTGAGCCGAGCGTCCACGCCCAGACTGGCAATACGACTCGTGCTCGGGATGAAGCCACGGTCCCTGTCGTAGGCGAGTTCGCCCTGCAGACGGACGCCACGAGACCAGTAGTACACCACTGCCGTCCCGACACGATCTCTGTCGAACTGTCGCCCGGCGCTGTCGATGCGCGTGGAAGACGCCTCGGTCGAGATTTCGAGCGCAAGACCTCGCTGCCAGATGAAGCCCCCACTCACGCGCCTCAGCGGGCTGTCGGCCAAGAACGACGTCGGCTTCGGCACGGTAGCCTGCAATCCTCCGACCAGGATTTCAAAATCTTGGCCGAACCGAATGGCGGCATGTACTTCCGAGCTCCAGGATTGACCCCGTGCGTCACCTTGGTATTCGGTGTGGGCCTCGAGCAGCATCCGCGGGGCTCGGTAGCTGCCGTCGACCCGGGATGTGCCGTCATGATGGTCAAATCCGAGCCCCAGGCGCTGCGTGGTCACCCGCAGCGACTGCCGCTTGCGCCCAGCTCGACCTCCGACAAAAGCGCGGTCAGCGATCCTGACACGCGCCTCGACCTCCTGCTCCGAGTCACCATCCCGAGTCGCGCCGACACTAAAATCGACGAGGGTCACCGACCCGCACGCTGCACGCACGCACGGAATCGACACCGCGGTGACTGGATATTCAGCTGGCGGTGCGTCCTGGCGAGCGACACGGGTTGGCGTCGCGCCGGAGAACGGTTTCCGCACGGCCAGGTCTTCGGGAACCACACTCTGGCCCGTCGCCAGCACCAGCAGCATGACGCCGACCGTCATCAGCGTGACCTCTGGCTCAGGTCGGCCGAGTCGATGATCCGATGGTCCTCGGCGGTGGGAAAGTACGCCGTGATGTCTGGAATCAGCGCGTCGTATGGTGCGTGACCGCGGCCCTCGGTCGCGACATCGACGCGCCGGGCCAGGTGATCGAGCAGCTCAATTGATTCAGGTTGGAAGCGAAAACCCTCGGTCTCGCTCACCGTGAGATCAAAGAGCCTAAACTGCCCTGGGATGAGGTCGAACAGGTCGTAGTAGAAGATGCGCTCGACGTTCCCCAGCATCTGGTGGACCTCATCGTAGACGCGTGTCGCCCAATCGAAATGTCGCCCCGGGCCGACCACGCTCGACTCGGTGATCCACACCGGGAGACTCGAGAGCCCGGCGAAATACGGAATCGCCTCGCGCTCGTAGACGTGAAACGCGACGCGGTCACAGTAGCGTTCCAGCCCCGCGCGGAACATCTCGCGTGCTCTCAGGACACCGTTCCGGTTGCCCACTGGAGCCGCTGACACGACGATAAGATCTGGCGCCAGCGTCTTGAGGTCGGCGTACACCGGTCGCAGGAACTGCTGAACATACTGGCGGGGCGGGATCGCGAAGGCATGAGTCGGTTCGTTGAGCACCTGCACGGTGAACTCGCCGACTCGGTCGACACCCGGCACCGGAAGTGGCTTACGGTTCAAGACATCCAGGTAGACCTGCAACACCGTAGGGCGAAGCTCGGGGTTGGAAAGCGCCCGAGGCAAGTCCAGACCGAAGTCGAGGTTTCCGATGAGTCCCAGCACATCAATCCCCAGGGCGCGGGCCGCCCGCACATACGGGATGGCGCCCAGAAACGATCGCCCGAACCCAAACGCGTCGAAGGTGACGGTCGTCCGAATCTGCTGGATCCCAAGCTCGTAAACCGCGCGCAGCTGCAGATCGACCAGCTCCGGGATTATGACCGGGAGGTCGTCCGGTTCGCCGAGCACCGGGAGGCCGTCCTGTTCGCCGAGCCGGCGCACAGGGTGCACGTTGATACCGCCGTTGATCCGGGGTACCACAGGCAGATCGGAACTCGGTTGCGCCGCCAGAAGGTCGTCCCGCAGGCCCGCAACGAGGCACCCGTACCCGGCAGCGCGGGCCAGCAACGCACGTCGTGTCAATCCCGGTTCGTGCCGCAACGACGAGGTCCGCCGCGCGGGTTCACTGTTGGCATCAGCACACACGGACCCACTCTACAACACGGCCTGCAGCGGAGCTCGGCCTGACCGGAAGCCTGATTGCCCGGCGACACCAGCAGCGTCTGGTTGTAGCCGTCTTCGCCGACCGAGTCGGTATGGCCGATGACCACGATGTCGCTTGCCGTCGGAGCACGTGAGCGAGTTTCGCCAACTCCGTCGCCGCGTCGGCACGCATCGTGCTGGCATCGAAGTCGAAGAGGACGTCGCCCGTCAGGTTGAGCTCAATGCGACCGTCCTGACGATTGGCACCGAGCTCGATCAAGAGGCGGTCGGTATCAGCGGCGCTATAGCGCGAGGACGCCCGTCGCCACCCGTCCGAGACGGTGATGCTCCCTGCCGGTGAGTCCAGCCTGACGAAGCCTTCGCCGATCGAGACGACACCTTCGATATTGACCGCCTCGGCGCCCGCGAAAGCCAAACGGCCGGGACGGCCAGACAGGTCGTTGCCGCCGCGATCGTGCAGTGCAGTACTGGTACCACTCTGGTCGCGGGTGATGATCACCCGTTATGATCGGTCCCTGTCGACCGAGAACGTCGATATTGTCAGGCGACGGCTGCCCCGGGTGAAACCGTTACGGTGCGCATAGCGTCTAAAAGAGCCAGTGACTGATCTCGGTACATTCTGCGGCCATGTCGTGCCGCGCTTCGCGAAGCGAGGATGTGAACACTCATGAAACGAGAATCTGTCGTCCTGCTCCTCCTGTTGGCACTGGTGGCCGGATGCGACAACAACCCGATCGCCCCCTCACTCAATATCCCCTTTTCCGTGACCGATCTCGTTGTGGGCACAGGTGACACTGCCGCGGCCGGGCAGATCCTGACGGTGGAGTACACCGGATGGCTCTACGTGACCGGCGCACCTGACAACAAAGGCACACGCTTCGACTCGACGGACGGCGGGCAGCCGTTCGTGTTTACCCTTGGTGCCGGACAGGTCATTCAGGGATGGGAACAGGGGTTCGTCGGCATGCGGGTCGGTGGTGAGCGTCGAATTGTGATCCCGCCCGAACTTGGATACGGTGAGAACGGCGCAGGCACCAGCATTCCTTCCAACGCCACGCTCATCTTCGACGTCAGACTCCTCAGCATTCAGTAGCGGACGCCGATTCGCCGTGGCTCGTCGATGGCACGCCGTTCGGGACCGGCCGTCGGGACACTCACGGCCACGAACTTGAGGCCGAGTCGGCCTCCGTGCGGGCTCTAACACTTCCTATCATCCTGGCCATTCCCACTGCCGCAGCTCATAGTAATTTTGACGGGGCGTAGCGTAGATCGGATGGATGCCGTGTTTCCGACACCACGTGAAGTGAACGATCGAGCCGGTACGCCCTGCGACTACCGGCAGCAGGACAGCCAGATGCCCCACCGCGTAATACAGCCCGAGGGTAGCCGCACTCATGATGAGCCACTTCAGCACCTTGCGCCATCGGGGTGTCTCGACCTCGAAAACCGCAAAAATAGACAGCCCAAGCGTCAGAAGCGCGAGCAACACGGCGAGTTCGAGTTCGATGCCCATCAGAATTGACCTCCAGCGTTCAGAACATGGCTGGTAGCCCCTAACCCGACAACCTCTGATCAACTTCGGGCCGGCACCAATCGCGGAAGCAGGCGCCCAGACTGTCGTCTGTACGCTGCATAGCGATCACCGAACTTCGCGACCAGCTCGGCCTCTTCGCGCGGAATGACGACGACGGAAAAGAGGACAATTGCGCAAAGCGTCAGGGCCGCCATCAACCAGTTGGCGGCGAGGAGGCTCACCCCGCCGAACATGAGAAAACCGGACGTGTAGAGGGGGTGCCGCACCCAGCGGTAAGGGCCCGCTTGCACGAGCGCGTGACTCTCCTTGGTCAGGACCGTCTCCGACACGTTCTTGCCGAGACTGCGAAGCACCCAGACGTTCAGCGGCGCGACCGCGAGACCCAGTAGGACGCCGAACCAGCGACTCCAGACCGGGATCGCCAGGGACGACCAGTCAATCCAGGGTGGATAAATTACGAACGCGAGCATGAGCAACAGTGCCGGCAGCGCGAGCGCGACTCGAAAGAGTCGTAGCGACAGCGACTCGGCCGAACGTGGAATCGTCTCCTTGGACCGTGCTCGATTGCGGTGGTAACCAGAGATCGTGAGATTGAGCACGAGCACCAGCACGAGCAGCCAACGGAAGATTTGCGGGTCGACATTAGTCATGAGAGGTGCCCGAAAGGGTTTGGTAGTATTTCAATTAAGAGAAATATATATTTTTCTGCTCAAAACTCCACTGCACGCCTCTCCCGCGTCAATGACCCGCTGCCGTCGAATCACTCGTCAGACCTCGTGCCCGAAGTGCTCCTTCAGGTGCGAGGCGCTGTTGCCCCGCTGATTCCGAGCGCGTGGTGCTGGTTCCGTGGCCGCAGGCAGATTGCTATAATGCGCCAGGAGTGTGCTCGGACCGCTCCGCTCGACTCGAGATAAAACTGCAAGCTGAGAGGCTTTTATGATCTATCGATTCTTCGCAGGTGTGTCGGCGTTGGTGGTGGTGGCCGGGGTCTCTTCGGCCCCCGTCGCGGGTCAGGCAACCGCGACCACGGGCCAGATTGAGTCGGCGCCGCGAACCCCGTGGGGCCATCCCGACTTGCGGGGAACGTGGACGAACGCGACGACCACGCCAATGGAGCGACCCGCCGACCTCGAAGGAAGGGAATTCCTGACGGAAGAAGAACGGGCGGTCAGAAATCCGGAGTCGGGCATCTCGGTGGCGGACCCGTCGCTACTCATGCCGACCGGTGCGTACAATGACTTCTGGCTCGAAACGGGTGAGCTGTCCATGCGTACGTCGTTGATTGTGGACCCGCCGGACGGGAAGTACCCGCCGCTGACGCCCGAGGGCGTGAGCAGTCAGCGGGCACAACGCAGCTCCTTCGCCAACGGCGGATTCGAATCTGTGGAGGATTTCAGCACGTACGACCGATGTCTGACGCGTGGCATGCCTGGCGCCATGTCGCCCGGCTTCTACAACCACAACTACCAGATCTTGCAGACACCAGACCACGTTGCCATCCTCGTCGAGATGATTCACGATGCTCGCATCGTCCCGCTCGACGGACGGTCTCATGTATCACCCACTGTATGGCAGTGGCTAGGGGACTCCCGCGGCCGCTGGGAGGGGGACACACTGATCGTCGAAACGACGAACCTCCGTGAATCGGATCGCGTCATCGTTGAGCGCTTCACCCGTGTGGACGCCGACACGATCGATTACCGGATCACGGTGACCGACCCGGCGATGTGGTCCGCTCCCTGGACGGCAGCGATGCCCATGAGCCCCACTACGGGTCCGGTCTTCGAATACGCCTGTCATGAAGGTAACCACGCCGTTCCGAACATGCTATTTGGCTCCCGGTCAGAGGACACTCGCTGACGCGCGACCGACCTGTCCGCGCTAGCGCTCACCGCATCCATTACGGTCGCCGGTCCGGTGCCGCAGCCTCACCGAGACGGAGTTCGAACTACCTGTGATCCGTAGCCTGGTCATGTGCGCGCTCGTCGTGCTCGCAACGATCCCGGTGACTGCCCAGCGTCCACAACCCCAGGCGGTCCTGCCGCCGATCGACGGGCCACCGCCGCCGCTGCCTCCTGAGGTCATCTCCCGGGACGAGACTGGCCGTGCAACGATTCGCGCGGTGCGTGTGGTCTCGCCCCTGCAAATCGACGGAATTCTCGACGAGCGCGTGTACTCGGACGTCCCATCAGCATCGGGATTCGTTCAGGTGGAGCCGGATGGGGGCGCGCTGGCGACCAACCAAACCGAGGTCTGGGTGCTGTTTGATGACACCAATATCTATCTCAGCGTGAGGTGCTGGGAGAGCAGGCCCGAGCGGATCGTGGCCAGCGACATGCGCCGGGACGGTGGCAACGTGTCTGGTAACGACCGGATCGGTTTTTCCTTCGACACGTTCTACGACCGACGAAACTCCTTCACGTTCTCGATCAACCCGATCGGCGGTCGACTCGACGGGCAGATCACCGACGAGCGCGGGTACAACCAGGACTGGGACGCCGTGTGGGAATTCGGGGTCGGTCGGTTCGACGGCGGGTGGACGGTGGAGACGGCCGTGCCGTTCAAATCTCTGCGGTACCGGCCTGGCCGCGACCAGCTATGGGGTGTGCAGGTCGGGCGCCACAACCGATGGAATAATGAGATTTCCTATCTGACACCGATCCCCTACGGCGTCAGCGGTCTGTTCCAGATGTCGATGGCCCCGACGCTGGTCGGCCTCGAGGTCCCTTCCGGTTCGAGGAAGCTGGACATCAAGCCGTACGCGATCTCCGACGTGAGCACCGATGTCGCGGCGACCCCAGCTAGCTCCAGCGAGCTCTCGGCGGACATCGGCGTGGACGTGAAATACGGGATCACGCAGAACCTGACCGCGGACCTGACCTTCAATACCGATTTTGCCCAGGTCGAGGCTGACGAGCAGCAGGTCAACCTCACCCGGTTTAGCCTGTTTTTTCCAGAGAAGCGCGAGTTTTTTCTCGAAAACCAGGGAACCTTCGCGTTCGGCGGAGCCGGGACCGGGCCGTCTGGCGCGGTCGGCGGCGATGCGCCCATACTGTTTTACAGCCGCAGGATCGGTCTGAACGAGGGACGTGCCGTGCCGATCGACGTGGGTGGTCGGCTCACGGGTCGAGTCGGTGCCTTCACCGTGGGAGTGCTGAACATCCAGACGGCGGACGAGCCTGTGTCGGGTGGACAGGCGACGAACTTCTCGGTGGTGCGGGTCAAACGGGACCTGCTGAGGCGGAGTAGTGTGGGTGCGATCTTTACGGGCCGTTCGGTGTCCACGCTCGGCGCCGGGTCGAACCAGACGTATGGTGTGGACGGGACGTTTGCGTTCTACGACCACTTGTCGATCAACACCTTCTGGGCGAAGACGCAAACAGCCGGGTTGTCCAGCGGCGACACCAGCTATCTCGGACAGCTCGACTACGACGGAGACCGTTACGGCGTCAAGCTCGACCGACTCAGCATCGGCGAGGGCTTCAATCCGGAGGTCGGCTTCGTCCGACGGCGTGACATACGCCGAAGCTTCGGGGAACTCCGGTTCAGCCCCCGGCCTCAGTCAATCGCTGCCATACGGAAGTTGTCCTGGACCGGATCCCTCGCGTATGTCGAGAACACCGCCGGGCGGTTGGAGACGCGGGACTTGGGTGGCGAGTTCTCAGTGGAGTTCGAAACCAGCGACCGGTTCTTCATCCGCTACGACGACACCTACGAGTTGCTGTCTCGACCGTTTCAGATTGCCCCCGGCACCGTGATCCCGATCGGGGGCTACGACTTCGCCAGTGTGCAGACCGGGTACACGTTTGGGACGCAGCGAGCGGTGTCCGGGGGGGTGTCGGCCGAGCACGGCACGTTCTTCGGCGGCCGCAAGACGGCCCTCACGGTGAGCCGAGGATTGGTGCGGATCGGCCCACAGTTCTCCATCGAGCCCACCGTATCAATCAACTGGGTGGATCTGGCGCAGGGTGCCTTCACCACAACGCTGGTCGGCTCACGCGTCACGTTTACGATGACCCCGTTCAGCTTCGTGAGCGCACTGCTGCAGTACAACTCCAGCGCCAACGTCGTGAGCGCCAACGTCAGGCTACGGTGGGAGTACCAGCCTGGGAGCGAGTTGTTCGTGGTGTACAACGAGGAGCGAGATACGCTCACGCCTCAGTTTCCAGGGCTGCAGACCCGCGCTCTCATCATCAAGATCAACCGCCTCTTCAGGTTCTGAGGTGTCTCGCGCCGTTGTCCACGCCAGACGCGGATCAGGAGGGCGCCATGCCGACGAGCTCACATTTGTCCTCGTCGCCCCACGTGCCAGGTCGAGGCACGCCTGGAAGCGCTCCACCAGTACAGAAACGTTCGGCGACTCGACAATGCCGACGTGATTGCCCGAGACCTCGCAGACGTCGAGGCCGCCGAAAAACCGGCACGGGTCGGGACAACAACATGCTGGATCTTCGTCGCATTCTGGACAACAATGGTGCCCATTAGAGATACGCTCAGTAGATCATGATTACCGCTCTGGTGAAGATCGCGACTTCATAGGCTCCCGGAGGATTCAGTGAAGCGAACGATGTCCCTCTGTCTGGCAGGGCTATCCTGCATCGTCGCGGTCAGCCAATTCCAGGTCCCCCAGCTGGCGGCTCGTGCCCCACAGGTGCAGCCGACAGGCGCGCCGGATGACGCGTCCCAGCCTCGCGCCATCCTCGACAAATACTGTATTGGCTGCCACAACGCCACGTCGCGGATAGGTGGGCTGTCGCTCGAAGGTCTTGATCTGGCAGACGTTGACCAGAACGGTGAGATCCTCGAAAAGGTCGCTCGCAAGCTGGATCGGGGCGAGATGCCGCCGAACGGCCGGCCGCGTCCGAACCAGGTCGTGTCCCGCGAGATCGCGTCGTCGCTCACGCGCGCGCTCGATGCGGCTGCCGCTGAGCACCCGACCCCGGGGCGGCCGGCGCTCCATCGGCTGAATCGCACCGAGTACGCCAACGCCATTCGCGACCTCCTTGGTTTTGAGATTAACGCCGTCGAACTCCTCCCGCCGGACGATTCGACGCACGGCTTCGACAACATCGCCGACGTCCTGGGCGTGTCCCCAGAACTGCTCGAGAGCTACGTTGTGGCGGGCCGCAAGATCAGTCGGCTGGCCCTCGGCAACCCGGCGATCACGCCGCTCGCCGTCGTGTATCGAACAGCGCCCGATGCGAACCAGGACGGTCACCTCGAGGGCCTCCCGTTCGGCACTCGCGGAGGGCTCGCGGTGCGTCACGTCTTCCCTGTCGACGGGGAGTACGAGTTCAAGATTCGGTTGTCGCACGGCGTGCTCGATCAGGTGCGTGGCCTGCAGGAACCCCACGACGTGGAACTGGCACTGGACGACGCCAGGGTGCGGCTCTTCTCACTCGACGGCGGCGCGCACATGTACGAGGAACGGTATTACAACGCGGAGACGCCGGCGCTCGACGCGGACAACGCCTTGCGGCTGCGGGTAGCGGTGGAAGCGGGTACCCACTCTATCTTGGCGACCTTCCCTGTGCGGTCGTCGGCGCTCGGCGAGGACATGTTAAAGGCCAGTACGTTCGGCCCCTCCTTTGGACTCAAAGGGCTCCCGAAGATCGAGGGCCTCACCATCACGGGCCCGTACGCGGCCGTGCGGCCCGACGCTGCGCCCGGCCGCCGCATCCTAACCTGTCGGCCCACCAGCCAGGGAGACGAACGCTCATGCGCAACCACGATCCTCTCTGCGTTCGCGCGCCGCGCGTACCGAGGGCAAGTCACCGATGACGATTTGCAGCGCGTACTCGCGTTCTACGACGAAGGCCGGAAGACCGGGGGCTTCGACGCGGGCATCGAGATGGCGGTGTGGCGCATCCTGGCGTCGCCGCAGTTCATTTTCCGTGTAGAGTCTGATCCCTCGACGGTCGCTCCCGGCATCGCTTATCGGGTGTCGGATCTGGAGCTGGCCTCGCGTCTCTCCTTCTTCCTCTGGAGCAGCATTCCCGACGATCAGCTGTTGACCGTCGCCGCCCGCGGCGAACTCAACAATCCGATCGTCCTCGAGCGGGAGGTGCGCCGCATGCTCGAGGACCCGAGAGCGACAGCGCTTGTTCAGAATTTCGCCCGTCAGTGGCTGTCGCTGCAGAAGTTGCAGAACATCCGCCCGGATTCGGCACGGTTCCCGAACTTCGACGACAACCTGCGGCAGGCTATGAGCCGCGAGACGGAGCTGCTCTTCGAGCACATCATGCGGGAAAACCGCAGCGTGCTCGAACTGCTGACGGCCGACTACACGTTCGTCAACGAGCGTCTCGCGAGACACTACGGCATTCCGAACGTGCTCGGCAGCCGCTTCCGCAAGGTTCCCGTGCCCGACGAGAACCGACGCGGACTGCTCGGGCAAGGGAGCGTCCTCACGGTGACGTCGTTTCCGACCCGGACCTCTCCAGTCGTGCGCGGCAAGTGGGTGCTCGAAACACTCATTGGATCTCCGCCCCCGCCGCCGCCACCGAACATTCCGTCCTTGAACGTGGACGGCAAGGACTCGAGTGGGCAAGTGCTCTCGATCCGCGACCAGATGGCGAAGCACCGGGCCAATCCCGTCTGCGCGAATTGCCATGCCAGGATGGACCCTCTGGGCTTCGCCCTCGAGCCGTTTGACGCAGTTGGCAGCGCCCGTGCCGAGAAGATCGACGCGTCGGGCACGCTCCCCGATGGCACGCCGTTCGACGGACCGGCCGGGTTGCGAGCGGCACTCCTGCGCCACCCGGAGATCTTCGTGGGCACCGTCGCCGAGAAGCTTTTGACGTACGCGCTCGGCCGGGGACTCGAGTATTACGATGCTCCCGCGATCCGTACGATGACACGAGATGCCGCACGAGACGACTACGCCTTCGCGTCGCTGATTCTCGGCGTCGCGAAAAGCGTCCCCTTCCAGATGCGGGCGGCCCCAGCGGCGGGCACACCGGCCTCGTCTGTGGCACGCGCGGTTCGCACCCCGGGTGCGGCGCGTTGAAGGATTGACGATGTGGTGTCGGCAGAAGCGTAATTAGCTTCATTCAGGAGATGACGGCCATGTTCATCACCAAGAAAGTCATTTCGCGGCGCGCCGCGCTCCGCGGTCTCGGTGTCACGGTGGCACTTCCCTTGTTCGACAGCATGGTGCCCGCTCTGTCCGCGTTCGAGAGAACCGCGGCCGCGCCGACCCGTCGGCTTGGTTTCGTGTACATCCCGAACGGGGCCAACCGAACGGCCTGGAAGCCGCCGACCGACGGCCCCGCGCTGACCCTGTCCCGGACACTCGCCCCGCTCGAGCCTGTACACGACCACGTGACGGTACTGTCTGGGCTGCGGTCATTTGCCGGCGACGGCGATCACGCCAGGGCGGGGAGCGCCTGGCTGACCGGGGCGCAGGCGAAGAGAACCCAGGGCGCGGACGTCCTCCTCGCCAAGTCGCTCGACCAGGTTGCGGCCGACGAACTGGGCAAGCAGACGCAGTTCCGCTCGCTTCAGATCGCCGCGGACCGGACGCTCTGGAACTGCGACGGCTATGCCTGTTCCTACGCCAACACGTTGTGCTGGCTCACACCGACGACGCCACTGCCGATGCAGAACAA
>Ga0302123_10002168_pt1 | contig 13496 bp, 11 predicted proteins | sample CB21_321_MG_FD_203109 | JGI IMG/M metagenome (GOLD analysis project Ga0302123, IMG submission 203109) | Marine microbial communities from Western Arctic Ocean, Canada - CB21_32.1 | ecosystem: Environmental > Aquatic > Marine > Oceanic | place: Canada: Western Arctic Ocean | collected 2017-09-28 | reverse complement strand
GCCCCTAAGTCCGTGCCATTCTGGGCTATTATAGAATGGACTGACTTAAGGTCTTAAAAGTGGAGAGCCAGTACGTCAGTTTGATATGATGACGCACGCTACGATTTTGGCACTTAACCCCTTAAGTCCGTGCTATTCCGGAATAGCAGCGGGATTCGCGTCGCAACGGTGCGCAGGCTAAAGCTGTGAACTCCAACCGATCGCTCGTGCCAGCAGTACCATCACGGACTATCATTATCGTCGCGGTCAGGCAAAGCGATGTCGGTGCTACCGCTCTGCCCAACGGACGACATGGCGCTTTGCGCAGCCGCGGCGCTACGAATACATCGCCGCTAAACTCTGCATATCCATCACCGTTCCCGCAATGTCGTCGCCGAGCTCGAGGAAACGATTCAGGTTCGATGGCCTTCCGTCACCAATGCATGGCCATTCCGGCGGCATTGCCAACCAACTGTCGCCGTCGCGCATGTGGCTGCGGTCGGATGCGAATAATTCGCAGAATTCATTTGCCGGAATGACGCGAAACTTCGCGAGCAGACTTTTTTCCCACTGCTCCCAGTTCGGAAATGTTGTCGACAGGTAAACATCGATCGCGACGGGGAAATCGAGATTGGAATCGAGGTCCCACACCAACCAACGAGTATCGTCCCTGGACAGGAGTATCACGTGGTAATCCCAGATCACGGGCTGATACAATTCTTCAGCGGCGCGTTGATGCCACAGAGCCACGGTTTGCGAGCGATTGGTTACGACGACAACTGCGCTTTCACGTTGCTGATAACGAGCGTCCGTAGCGAGCTGCCAGATGTTTTCCTCGCAATAGCATGAAGTGTAACGACACGTATCGCGTGTTGGCGGGAGGGCGCTGCTCAAGCGTGCAACCGCTCACAATGCTGCAACAGCCGCTCGATCATCGTGTCGCCGTTCGGCATATCGAGCAGCGCCAGCTTATCGCTGACGTCTAGCGGCAGGTGAAACGCGAGCAAATTAATGAACGTCGGCAGGTCGATTGAATGCATGCGTTCTGCCAGACCGTCCGGAGCCTTGCCAATGACCTGGACCAGAGCGTCCGCCCCGACTTCGCGGAGACGTTTAATTGAACCATTGGCATCGACGACTGGACCGACGGGGCTCGTCATGATTTCGACGCTGCGGTACAGGCCTTTGCTCGTGACCTCTGTGATTTGCACGCGGGCGATCCCTTCCGCCAGGACGTTGTAGCGGCCGTCGGGATGGCGTTCGTAGTCGATCAACCGGCATACACAGCCGGTTTGGTGGAAGTCCGGGTCGCCTTCGTACTCGTTCTGCCAGTCCCCGACAAGTGTGCCCATGCAGAACGTACCGCTGCCGTCCAGTGCCTCGGCGATCATCTCACAATAGCGCGGCTCGAAGATGTTCAGTGGCACATGTACATTCGGAAAAAGCACAAAGTCCGGCAGTGGAAACAGCGGCAACACATCGCGATCACATAATTCTGCCATCGTCGAAACCCCTACTTATCTATTCATTTAATCCGTAACAAACTGTACACCCTGTCCGGTGCATCTTGCAAGAGCCGCAGGAAAAGACATGCCTTCCTGCGAGCAGAAGGTATGGAACTCTCAGCGGCGGCAAGGTATACTCATCCACCGCGAATCGGACTCATTCAACCAACGACCTCTGACCTCTACGGACCGCTTATGCTCTGGCTTGGCTATGCTCTACTCACCGTCCTCTTTTGGGGCCTCTACGGGATTTTTCTTCACTCCGGCAATCAGGGCATGGTTGATCCGGAGAACGGTCGTTACAAAGCATTTCTGTGGGTCGGTATAGCGTATTTCTTAACTGCGGTGCTGGCGCCACTCGCCATTCTCGTGATCAAGGGGTCGGACTGGTCGATGCCCGGTAAAGGCGTACAGTTTTCGCTTATCGCCGGGCTGGTCGGCGCCGCCGGAGCGTTCTGCGTCTTACTGGCGTTCGGCGCCAAGGGCACGCCGCCAGTCGTTATGTCGATCATCTTCGCCGGCGCCCCGATTGTTAATGCTGTCGTAGCGATCAAGATGCATCCACCAGTCGGCGGTTTGAAATCGATACATTTCCTGTTCTACGTCGGCATCGTTCTCGCAGCCATCGGCGGTTGCCTCGTGTGTTTGTACAAACCGCCACCAGGCAAAGCACCGTTACCCCCGGAAGTCGTCGAAACGATAGCGGAGTAGTGGTTCACAGTGACCACTTGAGAGACCATGGGCAACACACAGACGAAACTCCAGAAAGTATTACGCGCGCTGGTCGCGAACACATTCTACACCCGCAAACTCAGCGGCTGCGGGATCGATGCGACGACGACGCTGGATGAGTTCGTCGCTCGTGCCCCGTTCACTACGAAAGCAGACCTTATCGCTGACCAAGCGGCGCACTCGCCGTACGGCTCCAACTTGTCGTACCCGGTGGAACGTTACATCTGCTATAGCCAGACCAGCGCGACGACTGGTACCCCCATGCGATGGCTCGATACGGCAGAGAGCTGGGCCTGGATGCTCGGCAACTGGCAATATGTCTACGACGCCGCGGACGTCGCCGATGATGATCGTTGCTTTTTCGCATTTTCATTCGGACCGTTTCTTGGATTCTGGACCGCATTCGAAGCAGCGAAAGCACGCGGCTGCCTCTGTATTCCCGGTGGCGGCATGCGGTCCCTCGCGCGGTTACAGTCGATCATCGACAATCGCGTAACAGTGCTTTGCTGCACCCCTACCTATGCTATCCACCTGGGCCAGGTCGCGGCCGCGGAAAACGTCGATCTCAGTACTGCGAACGTCCGCTCGATCATTGTTGCCGGTGAGCCCGGGGGGAGTATTCCCGCGACCCGCGACAGGGTCCACGCCCTGTGGCCGGGTGCAAAGCTGTACGATCACTACGGCATGACCGAGATCGGTCCTGTCAGTTATCAGTGCCCGGACCAGGCCGGACGTTTGCACATTATCGCTGACGCCTACCTCGCGGAGGTCATCGAACCGGAATCCGGCCAGGCAACCGCAGCGGGAGATACGGGTGAACTAGTGCTGACGACGCTCGGCCGTGAAGCGTGCCCGCTGCTGCGCTATCGCACTGGTGATCTTGTCCGCGCCCCCGACGGCAGCACGTGTGCGTGCGGTACGGAAGATCCTGCGCTGGATGGCGGCATCCTCAGCCGTGTCGACGATATGGTGATCGTTCGCGGTGTCAACGTCTATCCTGGCGCCATCGAATCCGTTGTCCGTCAGTTTGCGGAAGTCGCAGAATATCGCGTCACCGTATCGGGCGATAGCGCCTTGCGCGAGCTTTGCGTCGAGGCAGAGCCCGGGACGGATTGCCGCGACCCCTCTGACTTGCAGAAGCGGTTGGGCGAAGCGCTTGCTACGTCACTCAATATGCGGGTCGACGTTCGGCTCGTGCCGGTCGATTCGCTGCCCCGTTTTGAATTAAAATCGAAGCGCTGGGTAATTTGTGATTGAAACAGGACAGATGTATAATCCGTCATAACCCAACGGGGATCACCATGGCTGAATTCGTATACACCCCAATCCTGCCGATTGGCGCAGACGCCACCGAATACGAATGCATCGCCACCGATCACGTCTCGACGATCGACGCCGGTGGCCGCACCATTCTGCAGGTCGAACCGGCAGCTCTCGAACTGCTGGCGGCCCGCGCTATGAGCGATATTTCGTTTTTTCTGCGCCGAAGCCATCTCGACAAGGTAGCAAAGATAATCGACGATCCGGAAGCGTCGGACAACGACCGTTACGTCGCGGCCACCATGCTTCGCAACGCTATCGAGTCTGCTGCCGGAATTCTGCCGATGTGCCAGGACACCGGCACTGCGACAGTCGTTGGCAAAAAGGGTGAACAGGTGTGGACTGGGGGTAACGATGAAGTCGCTTTGTCGCGCGGCATCTTCAACACTTTTAAGGAGAAGAACCTGCGGTATTCGCAACTTGCGCCGCTGACCATGTTCGACGAGAAAAACACTGGCACCAATCTCCCGGCACAAATCGACTTATACGCGACCGTCGGCAACGAATATCATTTCCTGTTCATGGCTAAGGGCGGCGGCAGCGCCAACAAATTCAAACTATTCCAGGAAACGAAAGCGATCCTCAACGACAAGAGTATGGCTCTGTTTCTTCACGAAAAAGTTTTCGATTTAGGCACCGCAGCTTGCCCGCCCTACCACATCGCAATTGTTATTGGCGGTACCTCTGCTGAGGCTACACTGAAGACCGTCAAACTGGCGTCTGCGGGGTATCTCGACGGCCTTCCTACTGAAGGGCATCCCGGTGGCCAGGCGTTCCGCGATCTCGAATGGGAGGCGCGGGCCGAACAGATCGCACGCGAAACGCAGATCGGCGCCCAGTTCAAGGGCAAGTACCTGGCGCACGACATCCGGGTTATTCGACTACCGCGCCACGCCGCGTCGTGTCCGGTCGGGATCGGGGTAAGCTGTAGCGCCGATCGCAATGTCAAAGCGAAAATCACTAGTGACGGAATTTTTATTGAAAAGCTCGAACGCGATCCGAGCCGTTACCAGGACAAAATCAACGTCACGATGGAACCGCCGGTGACGATCGATCTCGATCGGTCGATAGCAGACGTACTTGCCGAGCTCAGCGAACATTCGATCGGTACACGATTGTTGCTCAACGGTACACTGATCGTCGCACGTGACGTTGCGCATGCGCGCATCAAGAAGATGCTCGATGACGGCAAGCCGATGCCGGACTACCTCATGAAACACCCCGTCTATTATGCGGGTCCCGCAAAGACGCCGGAGGGTATGGCCTCCGGTAGTTTTGGACCGACTACGGCGAATCGCATGGACGTCTACGTCGACGAATTCCAGGCCCACGGCGGCTCCATGATCATGCTGGCGAAAGGTAACCGCAGCGATATGGTGACGGTGGCCTGCGGGAAGCACGGCGGCTTCTACCTTGGCTCGATCGGCGGCCCCGCTGCGATCCTCGCAAAAGAATCAATCCTAAAGGTCGAGCTAGTCGATTTCGAAGACCTCGGAATGGAGGCTGTGCGCAAGATCGAAGTCAAAGACTTCCCCGCCTTCATTATCTGCGACGACAAAGGGAACAACCTGTTTGGGTAAGAGGTTCGGCCATCCTACAGGTTATCGATCGCGCCCTACCGCAATTCGACGATGCCTGCCGTAACGGGTGTCCAGTCCTGGTTGAAAGTTGACCCGGTCGGCTACTGGCGAGCCTTAGACACATTTGAGTCCTGTCCGAATGCCATCTCCCCCATCGTAATCTCTCTTAGTGCGATGAAGAGACAACAGGACCCGAACCTTGATCGCGGGTGAAAAACTTACGCTCGCAAAACGCCTACACCTGCAGGATGCCGTTTTCTTTGATGAATCTCGGCCATCTCGCTTTGAGGGCGAGGAATGCCTCGAGGTCGGGGCAGCACAGGAACGGGTTGGTGACGCGCTCGATGCCGATCGTCGAGGACGGTCGCACGCCGTAGTCGTGCCCCGGCCAGATCGTCGTCTCCGGTGGCAACTCCGTGACCGTGCGTTGCAGGCTGTCCCACTCCTGTCGGGTGCCGGCGTCCGACCAAGTCTTGCCGACGCGACCGACAAACAACAAATCGCCAGTGATCGCGACGGGTTGTTCTTCGATCTTGATCACGAGATGATCGTCGATGTGCCCGGGCGTATGCATGAATCGCAGTGTCCACTGTCCGATCTGCAACGTGCCGTTGTCGGTGAGCCCGATGTCGTGATCAACGGGCGAGTGCTCGTATATCGCGATCGGCGCGCCGGTCAGCGCATGTGACTGATTGTTACCATTGATATGGTCGTGGTGACCGTGCGTGTTGATGATATGCGTGACTTTCAACCGTTGGGCTTTGGCGCGTTCGACGAGGCGTTCGGGGTTGTACGAGGGATCGATGAGGGCGGCGACGCCGGCCTCGCGGTCCCCGAGCAGGTACGCAAGATTATTGTCGCCGCCGACGCGGATCTGTTCGAATATGAAGCTCACAGTAATTCCCGCTGAATGTAGGTTGCGCGCAGTGCACGGATATCGTTCACGTACTCAATTTCTTCCGCAAGGACTTCTTCGGTGGTCCGATTGAAGGCGCGCCGGCTTGATAAGTATTTTCGGCTGGCGGCGGCAATGGACGCGAGGTCGCGGAGCGGCCCGCTCGCTTCCTCGATCGCCTGCCACTGTTCATCGGTGAGCAGGCGCTTGATGTTGTCCTCATGCAGGACCTGCATGAGCCGGCGATAGCGCCGGCCTAATTCAGTATTGAGCAACGGCTGTTCGCGATAGCTGGCGTACATGTCGGTGAGTCTTGCGACGATAATATCGCGCTGTGCCATCGAGTCGAATTGCCCGGTAAGCGCATCGAGCTCGGCGAGCACTTCCGCTTCAAAGATCTCGTCGCCAAACGACAGCATCTTGATCGTATCGACGGGTTGGCGACCGATCTTCATATCGTTCAGGAATCGACGATGAACGGCTTCGGCGCAATGTTTAGCGAGGACGTCTTCCCAGCTTTTGCGGTGCTCGGGCGTAAACCCGAACTGGCTCAAGGCGAATTCGAAGGCCCCGTTCGGGGTGGTGAGAATCAGATCGGCAAGCACCAGCATGGGCGGAATCATCTCATTGATCCACAGCAGTTGCCGAAACAGGGCGGCTCGGCGCATTTCCGCTTCGTCGTCGGGGCAGTCCGCCAGCTTGGCACTTTCAAAAATGAAGAAATCAATTGCGTCACCGGTCTGGCCGATACACCGTTTAAGCCAGCGCAGCATGCGGGTACCGTTGTTGAACGGGAAGAGCAGTTGTAGGTGTTTCGCTTGCACAGTCTCGGTCGGCATGCGTTTCACCCAGGCGCGGAACCACTGTTCACGCAGCAGGCGATCTGCCTCTTCGACTAACGACGGCCAATGCCGAAACGCCTTGGCATCGTCGCTCCACATCTTCGTCTGCCGGATGACGCTGGACGGCAAATCAGTCTCCGTACGCCAGGCGCGGATGAGGTCACGCGCCACATCCGGGTCAATCGGATTATCCGTGTCCCCGCAAATTTCCAGCATCCACTCGAAGGCGCGGTCGCGATCGAGCATCATCAGGAAGCCGAAATACGGTTCGAGCACGGAGTATACGAGCTGATTCCGGCGCTGCGAGGCATCAACCGCGTGCACAATATCTGCAGGTAACTGGGATTTGCTGTTTACCTGGAACCATTGCAACGGGGTGTAATGATCGGCCGGCACCAGACTGACACAGGCAGATTTAACCGCTTCGCCGACATCCGGCAGTTCGCCGGCTTCGATCATCTTGCGCGCAGCACGTTCGAGAGAAACATGGTAGTCGGACAGGACGTCGCGTTCAGCGCGTTTTACAGGGCTGGCGATATAGAGGTCGAGCAATTCGCGACCGAAGTCAATGGCTTCGTCGATGAATGCCGGGCCGAGTTGAGGGGCCAGGGCATGCAGCTTCTCGAGTTCGAGATCAACAATCTCCGGGTTGAGCCGGCGAAAGACAGCGAACAGCGCGTGTGCCTGGTCTTGTGCGGTCTGTGTAGCAGTCGTCATAGTGTTCTCTTCATTTGATAGCGGCACAATATCATGATTACTCGGATTTTTCAGCTAAAGGGACATCTGCGTCCTTCAGTATTTTGTCAAACGTTGACTGGGGTGAACGCGTAGTCAGGAACCCCTTTGGTCCTCATCCCGTTGATGTACCATTGAACTTGATGACATTCAAAGCCGCCGCCGAATTCATAGATCGTATTATCGTGCTTAACGTTGATCCCGTGACGGGGATTGAAGCACTGCATGAAATTTCCATTGCTCTGCGCGACCCTGCCCTCAAAACTCGTGATGAGATCTTGTTGTGAGTCTAAGGTTTTGATCACCGTCTTGCCAAGTATCTTCCATCCATGAAAACCATCGTTATCCTCCAGTCGGAGATTTGGCTCCAGCGAAATCAGCTCAAAACCATCGGGATCTGCCAGTGCGTGGGCAGCCTCAGGCGGTAAGCTACTCTTTTCAGAAGAGCAACCAAGCGCAAGGAGCAGCACGATAGAAACTACGAATGTAGGATAGTATTGGATCATTTACGGTTCAGCGAATTGTCAGCTGATAGTGTTACTCGCCACGAACATTGCAGTGAATCCAATATACAGCGCGGCGAACACGTAATTCACAGTGCCCTTCGGGTCCCTGCGTAACCGCAGAACAAAGTACCCGAACCCGAAAGCCGGGGTCATTATCATTGAAATATACGGATAACTCGACGTGACCCCAGTGTCACCTAAAAGCACTGCGACACCAAACCACCAGAGCAGCACGTTGTAAAAGTGTAAAATGATTCCGTCCGCGTTGCACAAGATCGGCACGAAAAATGGCAAACATCCAGCAACCAATAAGATAATAAAGGGAATTCCGATACTGTCTTGGAGTTCGTAGGCGAATCGTATGAGCCCTTCTCAGTTAGCCGATTGCGCCATCTTTATACTCCGCCTTCGACTGTATGTAGTCACCAATTGCGTGGTCGCCCTGCGTCCGGCTCGTTGCCAGTCAGGCTGGCAGCCACCTGGAACAGACGGTGATCACCACCAGTGATGACGGCGGCGCCCGATGGAATGGGCCTACAGGCCGTGTACCGGCGACCTCGGACCACGATCCCCGGTCCGGCCTCACACATCCGCCCGTACCTATTGCGTAATCTGGAGATCGACCGCCCCAACCAGGTGTGGTGTACGGATATGCAGATTGGGCGCATTTCCTCGATAGGATCTGACAGATAGAGGTTAAACCGCGTTGCGACGTCCGTTTCTGATGCGGGCAAAACCAAGCCGGAAAAATAACGGTCCGGTCAGTGAATCGGGGCGTCCCGGTCTTTCAGAAAGCCACCGGCGCGGTCACGAACAAACGCCTGGATCTCGGCGATTATCGACATAGCTACCTCTTCCGGCGTCTCCGCCCCGATGTCCAGGCCAACGGGGAATCGAACAAAGCCTCGGCGATCGTCCGGCAAGGCGCCGTCGTCGGTGAGCATGCTGAGTATGCGCTCGGAGCGCTTGCGTGGTCCTAGCAACCCAATGTAACGAACCGGTGAGGCTATCAGCTGTCGGGTCAGTTCCTTGTCCCATTCGAACTTGTGCGTCATCACTACCGCCACGGCCGGCGCGGCAAGTTCAACGTGTTCGCGGAGTGCTTCCGGATGGCAGGCAACGACCCTATTCGCGCTCGGGAAATTTGCGGTGTTCGCAAAGGAGGCGCGGGGATCGACGACAGTTACCTCCCAGCCCAGAATAGTCGCGAGAGCGGCCAGTGGCATAGCATCATGACCGGCACCGAACACGAAGAGTGGCAGCGGTGGGCGGACGACCTCGATCAATACATCGACCGTTGCAGACCCGAACACATACGCCGGCACGAGCGGCTTGCCTGAAGCTAACGCGGATTGTGCGTCTGTGAGAATCGCGGTGCGCAGCGCCTCATTCGCTATGTCGTCCGATGTGGTACCATCGCGCTGCAGAATCAATCGACTGCCGACGCGTGCCTTAGCACCGGACACCGCGAAGACGGTTGCCAGTACACCGATTTCATGCCGCGCCACGCACTGCGCAAGAAAGGATGTATAGCATGGTGCTGTCGCCGGCAGCGGCAGACGTTCGATCAGTACATCGATAAGGCCGTCACAGCCGATACCGAGGCCCATGATCGAATCATTTTCGAAACTCGTATCGTAGTGCACGACTAGCGGCTCACCAGTCGTGATGACTTGCTTCGCATGCTCCGCTACATCCGCCTCCAGACAACCGCCACTGATCGCGCCAACAGTTTCGCTACCGGCGAGAAACATCCGGGCACCCGGACGCCGGTAGGACGAGCCGGAAACGTTGACGACCGTCGCGACCGCGTATGGTGTTTTGCGGGCGTCGAAATCGCGGACGGCTGAGAGGATGTCGATGAGGTCGCGCATGGGGCAATAGTTTGCGCGTGTTTGCTGTGCTTTCAAGCGGGCGGAGAGGGTATAGGTCGTAAATAGCAGGCCTGGGGTGGACTGGCAGGGGCTTAAGGGCTTAGAAGTGTATTCATGGGCATTCCTGGTCTGCATCCCGCCTGAAAGGTGGGACTCAAACGAAGACTAACGCCATAGCCAAACCAATGCCACATCACTTTTTAAGTCAGTGCCATTCCAGGCTAGCTTAGCGCTGGGAGAGTACGTCGGTCTCGTACTGGCGGACTTCGTCGAGCCAAGTCGAACCGACAGGAACGCTTTCGCGCTGGCAGTAGTAGTCCCAGACGGCGCCGTGCGGCATTGTCTTGAGTTCCTCGAGCATCGCCAGGCGGCCGGTATAGTCACCCTCGATCTCCATCGTGCGTAGCGATTGGGTTGGCTCGAGAAGCGCCATCAGCAGGGCCTTGATCATGCAGCGCGTGCCGATCGTCCAGGCCGCCAGGCGATTGATCGTGGCGTCGAAAAAGTCGAGACCAACGTTGACGCGGTCCAAATAATCGTTACGCACAACCTCCTGGGCAATCGCCTGCAGTTCGTCGGACAGCACAACCACATGGTCGCTGTCCCACCGTACACCACGGCTGACGTGCAGCAGCACGCGATCGATGTACTGCAGCACCGACGAAATCTTGTCGGAGATTACTTCGGTCGGGTGAAAGTGGCCGGCGTCCAGGCACAAAACGGTGCCGCGGCTGATGGCGTAGCCGAGATACATTTCATGGCTGCCGATAACGCAGCTCTCCGAGCCGATGCCGAACAGCTTGCACTCCACAGCATCGAGGTTGTGTTTCGGGTCAAGTTTCTCGGCGATAATGCGGTCGAGCGATTCGATCAGCTTCTGGCGCGGCGTATGGCGGTCGATCGGACTGTCCTTGAACCCGTCCGGAATCCAGATGTTGGTGACGCAGGTGTTGTCCAGCTCTTTGCCGATGTAAGCGCCGATCTTGCGGCAGGCGATATGGTGGTCGATCCAGAATTCACGGATCTCATCGTTGTAACTGGCCAGGGTAAATCCGTCAACCGCCTTAGGATGGGAGAAGGCAGTGGGATTGAAGTCCATGCCGATGCCGTTCGCCTTCGCCCACGCGACCCAGCCGGCAAAGTGGCGCGGCTCGATCTTCGAGCGGTCGACGGGACGTTCGTCGAATTCACCGTAGATCGCGTGCAGGTTCAGGCGATGTTTTCCCGGCAGCAGGCTAAACGTTTTCTCGAGATCCTGCTGTAGTTGCGGCACCGTATTCGCCTTGCCCGGATAGTTGCCGGTGACGAGGATGCCGCCGTCGGTCAGGCCGGCATCCGACTCGAACCCGCCGACATCGTCGCCCTGCCAGCAATGCAGCGAAATCGGGATTTTGACGAGGGCGTTCATTGCCTTTTCGGTATCGACACCGTACTCAGCATAGAGATCGCGGGCCTGGTCATACGCGGTCTGGATTTTTCCGGCATCGATAGTTCTCATTGATCAATTCCCTTGAGTTAGATGATCCGCATTCGAAAGCTGTAGCGATACCGGTATCTTATGGCCGGGATCAAGCAGTAACTATACAACCCAAAACGCGTGCGTGCATGACCGAACCGCCGGGCAATCAAAAACAGCTGGTATTGCGGACTCCGAAAATCCAACGGGGGTTGGTAGCGGTGGTCTCGGGCATGGTGTTGTCGCTGGCGTTCGCGCCGGCGGAGTGGGCGTTCGTCGCGTGGGTTGCGATCGTGCCGGTGCTGATCGTGGGGCTCCCGCAAGGTCGTGCAGCATGGCGTCTTGGATACCTTTTCGGGTTGGGACATTTCATCACGACTTTCGCGTGGCTGCGCGACGCGTTTATTCTCGGGCCCCTGCTCCTGGCGCTCGTGTGCGCACTGCTGCCGGCGTGCTGGCTCAAGCTGGCGCAACTGGTCTGCTACAATCTTCGCTTGACCACGGACGAAGATCTGAAACCGCAGACAGATCGGCAGGCAGTAATAAAACGACGAACAATTCGCGGCCAGTACGTATTGCTGACACTGTTCTTGGCGCTGTCATGGTGTGCCTTTGAGTGGGTACGGAGTTGGTTTTTCAGCGGTTTTCCGTGGAATCAGCTTGGCGTCAGCCAATGGCAAAATGAATGGTTACTGCCAGTCACGCGGGTGACCGGTGTCTACGGCATCAGTTTCCTCATACTGGTTAGTAACGCTGCACTCTATTTTCTGGCGATGTCGTGGTGTTGCGGGCGTGCGAGTCTCGGCGCATGGTCGGGGTACTGGCGCGGCTGGGACATGAAAGGGCCGTGCTGGCAGCCGCTGGTGCTGGTGGTCGTGCTCGTAGGGATCGCCGGATTCGTCGGGCACTATGAGGTGCCGAAGCGGGACAGCGAGTTGCGGATAGCTACCGTGCAGGGGAACATCCCGCAAATCCGGACGTTCACAGAGGCGCAGTTGGAGCTTGCCAAGGGGGTCTATGAAGAGGCAACGTTGGATCTGGCGTCGAAGGAGCAGCCAGATCTTATTATCTGGCCCGAGACAGCGCTGCCCGCAACGCTGCGCACCTATATGCGAGCCCCTATGGACAGGTTGCTGCAGGCGATCAAGACGCCGCTGCTCGCCGGGACGATCGATTATCGCGAGTTGATCGCTCCAACATCGGATGAACTGCCGCCTGGCTTCAATTCGGCAATGCTGTATGGGCGCGACGGGGAGGTCATCGACTGGTACGACAAGATTCACCTGGTCCCATTCGGGGAGTACGTCCCGTTCGAACGGTATTGGCCGTTTCTCGTAAAGTGGATAGGCATGGGCCGGGCCCTCACGCCGGGCACAGAATTCACTGTGATGCAATTTGGCGCGGACGCACGGTTAGGCGTCAATATCTGCTACGAAGACGTGTTTCCGGAGATCAGTCGGGGGCTTGTCCGGCGCGGGGCAAACCTGCTTGTCGTCATTACGAACGACGCATGGTTCGGCGAGAGTTCAGGGTCGCGCCAGCACCTGGCCCATTCCGTAATGCGTGCGGTTGAGACGTTTCGGCCACTTATCCGCTCCGGCAACAATAGTGATTCATGCCTGATCCTACCGACCGGAGAGGTGCGCGGCCTGCTGTATGGCACGGACACGCGCTTCGTTCGGGCGACACGTGTGTATGATGTGCCGATCTGGCGTGAACTGCCGATGACGACTTACACGCGGTGCGGAAACTGGCTGGGGCACGTCGCAGCCATAGTCACGGGGCTCGCCGTACTGTGGTGCCTGTATCGTTGTCTTAACCGCAGAAAAAGACTATATGAGCTCGTGCAGCGGTCGGACTAGGGGACAGGTGGAAAATCGACTAATTCGAGATGGGTTTGCGCCAGGGTTTACGCATGAGGGACTGCGAGGGTCGTTTTCCGTCGTGGCGGACCAGCGGCGGTTGGATAGGAAGCGTTTACGGGTGATGCGTTTACGGGTGATGCGGTGATGCGGTGATGCGGTGATGCGCGACACGGGGGGGCGACATGGGGGGCGACATGGGGGACGCTT
>Ga0302123_10002164_pt1 | contig 13499 bp, 8 predicted proteins | sample CB21_321_MG_FD_203109 | JGI IMG/M metagenome (GOLD analysis project Ga0302123, IMG submission 203109) | Marine microbial communities from Western Arctic Ocean, Canada - CB21_32.1 | ecosystem: Environmental > Aquatic > Marine > Oceanic | place: Canada: Western Arctic Ocean | collected 2017-09-28 | reverse complement strand
GTGTCCAGGCTCGTCGTTTGGCCAGTCATCAATTCGGCCACCAGCCGCGCGGTGATCAGTGCCAGGGTATTGCCGTTACCGCCATGCCCCGTTGCAAAGACAATACCCTCAACTTTCGCGGTCCGCCCGACCAGCGGCAGGCCATCCGGTGTCCAAGGCCGCAGTCCCGCATAGGTTCGAATAATTCGCAGCCGTCGTAAACCCGGCACCAGGCGTTCGGCGCGGGTAGCGATCTGCGCAAGTCGCTCACGATTCACCTCGCGGTCGAATCCTGAAAATTCACGGCTGCTGCCAATGAGTATTTGGCCACTGGGGAGGTTTTGCAAAACGGCTGCGATTTGAGGAGAACCTGGTTGCGGGCCATCGGCGTCAATACTTGCCGCTTGCATGGCCTTCACGGTCGCTTCGTAACCTGTCTCCGTGACGTAATGCCGCAGCATGCCGTGCACCGGCTCGGTGACCAGAACATGTCCCTTCAAGGGCCAGACTGGAACCCGCAAGCCAACCAACTCACCGATCTGCCTGCTCCAGGCACCCGCTGCGACAACGACCGATTCGCACGGGATGCGCCCTTTGCTGGTAACCACCGCGGCGACTTTTCCGCTGCTCACCTCGATCCCCTTCACTTCAGTATTTGTGTGGATTTCGGCTCCCTTGCGAATCGCCCTGCGAGCCATTTCGTTAACGACTCGCATCGGTGAAACTTGTCCCATATCTTCGAATCGTGCGGCGCCATGGATCTCTGGCGACAAAGCAGGCTCAGCTTCGCGCAATGCTGATTGGTCCAGCCACTCACAGCGCACGGAGATCTCACGCAATCGCTGCAAACCGGTTTTCAATTCCGTCTCTTCTTCCGGCTCGCCCACCAGGACGGTCCCGTGATGGCGATAGCCAACATCTGTACCATCAGCAGTGAATTCCTGATAAGCCTTCACCGCGGCGAGATGCAAGCGCAGGGTGTAGTCATCCATCGAGATCCCGAAACCGACGCCACTTTGGCAGGAACTGGAGGCACCCGAGGCCAAGCCGAGTCGTTCGATCAGGGCAACCCGTAATCCTGCGCGAGAGAGCGCCTCGGCACAGGCTGCGCCGATGATTCCGCCGCCGATGATGACGGCGTCTTTAATGCGACCTTTCACCCGGTTTGTCATGCTAAACTACTCCCGGTCCGTTAACCATGCGCCCGCCGGTACTGGCCGAATCGGCGGGCGAACCCGCCACGGCCGTTCTTCCTCCGGCACTCGATAGCCGTGCCGTGCTCGCAGCCATTCAATTAAATAAGGGCTGCAAATCCGCCCCTGGCAAAGCCCGAATCCGGCCCGCGTCGCCGTCTTCACTGCATAGGGTGTGGCCGGGTTATGCGCCAGCGCCGCCTCGGCAGACTGCATGGTGACGTCTTCGCAACGACACAACATCGTCTGGGCATCTGCCAATGACCATAAACCAGCACGCGGCCGATAAGCGTGACGGATCCAATCACCCAGGCGGCGGGCGCGAACACGTCGCCGGGTCAACTGCCGGACTTCGGCGTCATAGCCGCTTTTTTCGACCACCCCCAGATCGTACGCCGCCGTCAATCCAGCCAGACATCCCTCGGCTACGGCGACCGGCACACCACCTATTCCCGTTACCTCACCCGCTGCGTAAACATTCGCTTGCGACGTTCGCATCGCGTCATCCGTCTTCACGTAAAAGTCCGATGACGCCTCCCAATAGCCGATCGTACACTTCAGTGCCTGGGCCAATTCGAGCTGCGGCACGAAGCCGAAACCGAGACAAACCGCATCGACCTCGACAGTCGTTTCCGAACCGGCAATCGGTCGCCAGTCTGGATCAACGCGATGAATCGTCGCCGCCTCGACGCGGTCGTCACCGTGAATTGCAGTAACCATACTGGCATAGCGGCGGCGCACTCGTCGCCATCCGAGACGCGACAGGTAACCTATCGTCTGGCGCGTGATCGCCGGGTCACGGGCGATTGTCGGCAGCCCACCCACCGACGTGCGCAACGGCGTGGCCTCGACGACCTGGACGTCGCAACCCCTGGCGCTTAGATCGTCGGCAACGGCAAGCAGGAAGGGACCCGAGCCGGCAACCAGCAAGCGCCGGCCAGGCGTAACGCCGTGGGCTTTGGCCAGCGTCGAGGCCCCGCCCGCAGTAAAAACGCCCGGCAAGGTCCAACCTGGCAAGGCGACAGTTCGATCATAGGCGCCCGTTGCCACCACCAACGCATCATAGGCGAGCGATTGCACAACGCCGCCCTGTTTCCAGATCGAGAGCACACCCTTGGCAGGTGTATCGACAACAACCGTATTGGCGAAAACCTGCACACTTGGTGACTCGCGCAAAAAACGGCGGGGTGACCCGGCTGCAGTCGATTCCTGTCGTCCGCGAAAGTATTGACCCCCTATCCTGTCATATTCATCTACCACCGTGACGGCCATTCCCTGATGGGCGGCCTGCGTCGCCGCCGAGATACCAGCTGGTCCTCCACCGACAACGATTAGATGATTTTTTTTGAGCACTGTCATCGAGGTTCTCTCCCGGTGTCGACTCTGGCTCCCGGTTCAGCTGCCGTCATGCAAGCGCGAACATTGTCAATCCCGTCCACGCTGATCAAGCATTCATTACAGACACCGATGGCACAGTACAATCCGCGCAATTGACCAGAGCGTGAGCGACGCATCGCCAAGACGCCGGCCCGCATCATGCACGCCCCAAGCGTGTCGCCTTGGAGAATGTCTATCTCCTGCCCATCGACAATTACCTTGCCGAGAGCAGTCATGGAATTTGGCATGGCTGGTTCTCCTTCGGCAACCACAATCGCATGAACTGCGACGGACGACAATTCTTCGGATCTAGGAACGTGTCGTGTTGCGAAATATTGAGCGCAGGGATGTTGTGAGCCTCATTGAGGAGCTGATTTCAAGGTTATGAGGTCCTGTTGAATCGAGTGCATTGAAATCGCCTGTGCATCCGACCATTTGGGTTGATCCCATGGCTCAACTATACCGGCGAAAGTGCCATAGGTCTCTTGAGTGATCACAGGATCTCCTGAATCGCGGCGCGATTCGAATTCGAAAGGATCAGCCCGTACGCATCCCACACAACCACAAATCATTAAAAGGGGGACTGCTGATTCAGCCTGACACGTCGTCTGTCATTCGCTGAAATACGGTTGCACACTGATGAAATTATACATCAGCTCCTGACCGACAGGTCCACCTGGCTTGTCGTCATCGATCCAGTCCGAGATCACCAGCCTTGCCGAATGGCCGTTGGCACGAAACACGCGCCAGTGATAGTTCATCCAGGCCGAGCCTTCCTTGTCGTAGGGCGTAAAGCATCCGTGCCCGGGATTGGAATGCACATACGTGACGGATCTCTCGGGAAGCAGGGTCGCGTTCTCGATCTGGATGCGTATGGCGTTCTTTTCTTCTTTGGACATATCCGCATGATCGGCTGAGTACATGCGGAATGAATAGAGCCGGCCAGGCTCAAGGTTCTTGATTTCCTGAGAGAAGGCGTTGGGCCGATTGGCGTTTCTCACGGTGACCAGGAACGTATCGCCCTCGATACTGCCATAGCGTGTTTGCAACGAACCCCAGCCGCGCCTGAAGCCGCGTCGGATACTGCCCGCGTCGGCAGGGTTGAGCGTCCACCCGTCGGTGTCAGTGATGAAATCGGAGTTTTGAATGTGGCCGGGTTGATACGGGTCGTCTGTGGCCGGCTCGCTGTTGCCTTCGATTCCATAGTGCCGGAAGAGCTTGCACATCCAGCGAAGGGTTTCCTCATCCGAATAGTTGCTGTGATATCCCATCAGCCCATAGGTTCCCCAGAAAACCGGATCATTCGCCACAATGTTGAATTGCATGTCGAGGTATGTCTTATAATCGACGGATGGGGTGGCGTTCAGGAGATGGCCGCCGGCTTTCGTAAAATACCCGATGCAGACTGCCATGTATTGCATATAGCTTGGCCCCGCGCGGTACTCATGCGCCTGCTGAACCATTGCTTCTCTTAGATATGCCCGCGCCGCGGACTCAGTCGATTGTGTCTTCAGGTAGCGTTCCCACGCCATTGCACTTCCCGTCATGGCAAGGGCATCGAGCAATCTCTGGCCAGTCCCGCCGGGCAACCCCAGGAGGCCATAACAGTAAACGTACATGTACCTGTCCTTGAACTCGGGGGTCATCCTGAGTTTTCTCAGTGCATCACCGTAGTTGGGCAGGACTGGCTCAGAGCCACCGAACTCATCAACGATCATGCCCTCAACGAATGGACTGAGAAAGCCTGAAGTTGAGATCAGGTACTCGTACACTTGTGCAGCTGTGAGCTTCTTGCCATCCTTCTCGAAATGCGCCCTGATCGAAGACAACCATCTCCATCGCCCGCCATTCGCCTGCCACTTTTGGAAGAACGGGTGATCCAGGTCACTTGGAGCCACGATGAACGTATTGACGTTGCGCATCACGTATTTCTCGATGAAATCCCAAGGCGACATGTCTAACTTGATGAACGGCTCGCCGATGAATTCATGTGAGAGAATTTCCGGTATCGAGCGGACCACAAGCGTTTCAATCCGGCACGCGCCTTCGCTGCGGATAATGAGCTTATGCTCGCCTGCCGGAAGAAACCGCATCGATTCCTTTTCTGTTTTCTCACCCTTTGCAAACGAAATGAATTGTTCGTGTCCATCAATCGATATGTCGAGATTGCCCGCACTTGCGTCCGCGGTCGTCATGACATAGACCCATCGTGGCCTGGGCGCCTTGAACGTGTATTCCCGGGTTCCGTCCACCGGGGTCCCTTCAACTCTGAGAAGCTCCCAGACCATGTTGTTCAGTATCTTGATCCCCTTGAATTTCTCAGACTGGCCAAACCAGAAGAGGGGTTGCCCCGCTGACTTACCGATCGGACTGCCGTCGGCTGCGATTATGGTCGTCCGAGTGAGATAGTTCCCGCGCGGCAGGGGGATGGCGTTCAACACGACGTTGAGCGTCGAGGCCTGGGTCGGGATTCGCGTGACTTTCTTTGCAAGCGTGTTCGCCTCCTGGTCCACCAGCTGAACCTCGACGGACGAGCCTTCCGGCAAAGGCCGCATGAGACCATAATCGGCCTCAACCGCGATCCATCCGGGCTCGGGCATAACTTCCACCCTGATCTCCGGCCTCTCGAACACTGACGTGTCTTTCCCGAATGCAGCGGCATCTTCTTTGTAATGGGCGAGTATCTCATCGCTCGAGATGGCACGGTTGTAGACCCGCACCTCATCGGCCAACCCCTTGAAGAACTCTTTTCCAAGTCCCTGGCACCTGCCGATCCACAGGGGAATATCCTCCAGGTCGGGACGAACGGACACAGGGGAGTGAACCCGATGCACCCGGCCGTCCAGGTAGTAGGTAATCGTGGCACTGTCGAAAGTCAGTACCAGGTGGTTCCAGGAGTTTCTTATCGGCATATCGAGGCCGTATTCGCGAGAGTGTTTCCCAAAGGCCGGACCATTCGACGCGGCATGGATGAATTCAGCAGTCTTGCCTTCCACGGCCTTGAACGCGACGACGAAGCGTTGGTTCTCCGACCCGGATCCGGTGCTCCAGTTGGCGATTCCGCCCTGAAACGCTTCCGGCTTGAACCAAAGCTCAATCGTGGCTGCGAGCTCAAGTTGTTGCAGGCTCTTGCTTGCCGCGCATTCCACGAAGTCATCGACGCCGTCGAACTTGAGGGCATAGCCCTTTGGACTCTTGACAAACTGCGCGCCCTGAATCTTGCCGTCATTCCCCTTGCCGCTTCCATCCTTCGCTTGCGTGCCTGCTGCCTCGTCGAAGTCGTACTGCACGACCAGGCCGCTATCGTCCGCCCAGCCCAGGGAACCAGTGATCAAGAGCAGAAGCGACGAGACCCATGCGGTTTTCATAACGTTTCGCCTTCTCATATTATTCCTCCGAGAAATACGGTTGCACACTGATGAAGTTATACATAAGTTCCTGGCCGATCGGGCCACCGGGTTCAACATCATTGAACCAATCTGAGATAACCAGTCTTGCCGAGTTGCCGTTCGCCCGGAAAACCCGATAGTGATAGTTCATCCAGGCTGTGGCCGCCTTGTCGTACGGTGGAAAACTCTCCCGATTGGGGTGCACGAACGTGTAGCCTTTCTCTGGAATCACGGTCGCGTTCTCAAAGTGAATGCGTACTGCATGCTGCTCTCTTTTTGACATATCCTTGCCGTCGCCGCTGAACATGTAGAACGAGTATAACCGGCCGGGCTCAAGGTCCTTGATTTCCTGAGAGAAACGATTGGGCCGCCTGGCACTTCTCACAGTGAGCAGGGCAGTATCCCCCTCGGTCCTGCCAATCCGTGATTGAAGAAAGCCCCAGCCGCGCTTGAAGATGGGGCGGATACTGCCCGCCTCGACCGGGTCGAGCGTCCAGCCTTCTGTGCCATGGATGAAATCCGGATTTTCGATATGGGGCAGGATGTACGGTTCATCGGTCGCAGGTTCGGTACTGCCCTCTATGCCGTAATGACGAAAAAGCCTGACCATCCACCGAATGGTTTCTTCGTTGCTATATGAACTGTGATATCCCCCCAATCCATAGGCGCCCCAGAAAACCGGGTCATTTGCCACGATGTTGAATTGCATGTCGAGGTGAGTCTTGAAATTGATCGAGGGGGTGGAGTTTTCGAGATGTCCCCCAGGCAACGTATAGTACCCGACGAGGACCGTTATATGTTCAATAGAGCCTGGGCATAGTTCACGATATTGACGCGCGTTCAGGACCAGGTGTTCCCGCATGAATTCCAGCGCTGCGCTTTCGCTCGACATCGTCTTCAGATATCGTTCCCAAACGAGCGTACCGCCTGCATCAATAATGGTCTTAACTAACTTTCTACCCTGGTCGCCGCCATAAATATTCGTACAATAAGCGTAGAACAACTTGTCCTTAAACTTAGGACTGGCCTCGAGCATCCTGATCGCATCCGTATACCATGGGAAGCCCGGATCACTGCCGCCAAGCAACTCGTCGCCACAGACACCATCAATATCGGGGTCATTAAGTCCACGGAGACCGGAGACATAGTCGTACACTTCCTGTGACGAGGACAGCGCATACGCCTCGCCAAAGTAGTCCAAACCCTTCATCACAAAATTGACAAGCCACCTGCGGGGTGTCAGCAGGTTTTTCTGAAGTATGGGCGGACGGGCTGCCACCAGGCCACCCGACAAGGCAAACGTGTTGACATTGGCAATGACGTGTTTCTCCATGAACTCGTCGGAGTCGGAGTGGAATTGCCCGGGGCTGGGGCCGCCGCCAAATTCGTGGTACCAGAGTTCCGGTATTGAGCGGGCCACGATACTCTGAATATCGCATGGGCCGTCAGCCTGCAGGATAAGCTTGCTCGCTCCCGCCGGCAGGAAGCACATTGCCTCCTTTGAGCCCTTCTCCCCCGCTTCAAAGACGATTATGTCACGTGCCTTACTTCCAGGCTCGACCGACAGGCGCACGCCTTTCCCGGCATCAACCGCCGTCGCAACGTGGAGCCATCGGCTCTTTGGGCTTGTGAACGTGTAGACCTGCTCGCCTTCGACCAGGCCCGGTTGAACGTTCAGAAGCTCCCAGACCAGGTTGTTGAGTATTCTGACGCCTTTGAACGCCTCGGATTGCCCAGGCCATGAGACCGGTGTTTGTACCGTTTCTCCAGCCGGACGCCTATCGGCTCCAACGATGCCTGCGCGAATGAGGTAATTGCCGGGTTGCAAGGCCCTGACATCCAGTATGACGTTGGTTACCGTCCTCGGGATATGTATTGCCTCGACCTTTCTCGAAAGCGTCTCAGCCCCCTGGGCGTCCAGTATCTGCGCCTCGACGGAAGCGCCTTCCGGCAAGGGCCGCATGAGACCATAATCGGCCTCGACCGCAATCCATCCCGGCTCGGGCAAGACTTCTATTCTGATCTCCGGCCTCTCGAATGTTGACGTGTCTTTTCCGAATGCAGCAGCACCTTCTTTGTAATGGGCGAGAATTTCCTCGTCTGAAAGGACCCTGCTGTAAAGCCGAAGCTCATCCATTGTTCCCTTGAAAAAGCCTTTCCCGAGCCCCTGGCACCTGCCGATCCACAGCGGGACGCCCTCCAGGACAGCCCGGGCGTATTGTTGAGAGTATGCTCGCAGCATCCGGCCATCCAGGTGGAAAGTAATCGTGCCGCCGTCGAAGGTCAGCGCCACATGGTTCCAGGCCCCCTTTTCGGGCATCTTGAGATCTTGCCCACGAAAGCGCTTCCCCTGCCCCGAACCATCCGAAGCGCGAGAAATGAATTCCGCAGACCCGTCTTCATGGGTTCTGAACGCCATCACAAGTCGTTGGTCCACCCAACCCGAGCCGGTGCTCCAGTTGACCAGTCCGCCCTGCAATTCTTCCGGCTTGACCCAGAGCTCAATGGTGCCGGCGAGCTCAAGTTGTTGCAGGCTTTTGTTTGCCTCGCATTCCACGAAGTCATCCTCACCGTCGAACTTGAGGGCAAAGCCCTTCGGACTCTTGACAAACTTCGCGCCCTGAATGTTGCCGTCATTCCCGTTGCCGCTCGCATCTCTCGCGACGTCGCCTGCAGCTTCGTCAAAAGACCAGTAGCCCACAGTCCCCTTGATTTCTGCACCGATCGCACTGCTGAGAAAAACAGCCAGTGCCCACGCTATACCTATTTGTTTCATCGCTCGATTCCTCACAAGTATGGTTACTGGCCAAGACTGGATCCATCTCGACATGGTGTGGTTACCGGAGTGAACTGCATGTCAAGGTGGGTCTTATAGTTAACCGATGGAGTGGCATTCAAGCGATGTCCGTCGGCTCTCGTAAAGTAACAGGAACCAACCGCAATGCACTCGAGCGGCTGGAGTATTTCCTGGCACCGGACGCGCTCGACAAGCACGATAGACAATGCGCTTAATCATTGATATCCCGCCGGACTGTTAGCCAGCTCTCCCCTCAGCACCGGAAACGGGTCTGACACACCAGTATTTTGATAAAAAAAATCCTTTGCGAAGCTCACTCTGCATGACCATCGATGAAAGACAAATTGGCCCCGAGATTATGTCTGGACATGTCAATGCAGTCCCCGCACTCCCGAGTACATTGGAGAGTATCCGGGAAACGACTGATCAAGCCGGCACCCCAAACAAATCGCCTTTTTCTGCCGGGCCAGAATTATATTGATATTCTTCTGGAAATGGCATCCCCTTACAGTCAAGTTTGGCGTCATGGGACAACCACCGACCATGCCCGATGCGCTCACGGAGTCCAGCCCGGTTCCCATTCAGCGCAAGCGGCTGTTTAATCTTGCGCTGTTCGCCCTCTCTGGCGGGCTCATTGCCATCACCCTGAAGGTGTGCTTCCGGGCGGGATGGGATGCGAGCCCCATGGCTCTCGGTTTTTACCGGATGCTGGCCATCGGCATTGTCTACCTCTTGATGGCCGTGAATCGGCAGGACCGATTGCTGCCGGCCTCCGTGCGGGCGAGGACGTATCTGCTGGCAGCGACCGTCCTGAAAGCCATCGTCAACGCGCTGCTGCTGTACGGCCTGCTGATCATGGATGCGGCGGTCTTCCAAATACTCTTCTCCTGCCTTTATCCGGCGTTTTCACTGATAATAACCCGCTACGCGAACCGCCTGAGCGATCGCCTGACCGCTGGTCGTGTATCCGGTTGCCTGATCGGGGCGGGAGCCGCTGTCCTGATCGGCCTGAAGGATGGCTTCGATTTTTCGACGAATATCAGCCTATGGGGATTTTGCATTGCCGGATTGGCATGTCTGGTGGCAGGGATTCATCTCAACCTCGAACGCAAGGCCATCGAGCACGGCGCCACGCCCATGCAAAGCATGTTGGGCGTGTCATTGTACACTGCGCCGTTGTTCCTGGTGTTCGCCGTGGTCGCCGGCGAGCCGATGGCCGCGCCGCTGGCGTCCGGCAGCGGTTTGTCGGCCTTGTTGTTCTGTGTTCTCATCGGGGTCTTTCATTACGCCGCCCGCCGTTATTGCCAGGGGATCTCCCAGGTTTCCGGATTTCTCCTGATCGAATTGCTGGTCGTCTTTGTAACCGTGGTGACAGCGGTCCTGTTTCTTGGCGAGATCCTGAGCTGGCCAGCGGTCGTTGGCCTGGCGTGCCTGCCCGTGGCGCTATGGATCGGCCGGGCACGCGTAAAGGCGAAAACAGCGTAATCGGTTTCCTCGCTGCTACCCGCGCCCCACATACGGCATCTTGGTCGCCATGACCGTCAGGGACAGGACATTAGTCGAAAGTGGCAGGTTGGCCATATAGACCACGGCATCGGCGACGTCGTCGGGATCTATCGTCGGCTCGGGTTGCATCGAACCGTTTGCCTGCATCATACCCTCTTCGACCTTATAGGTTTGTTTGGTCAACGCATTGCCGATGTCGATTTGCCCACAGGCGATGTCGTACTTGCGACCCTCCACGGCGGCTGACTTGGTCAAACCGCACACAGCAGCTTTCGTGGCGTTGTAAGGCGCGGCGTCGGGACGGGGAACATGAGCCGATATCGAGCCGTTGTTGATTATGCGCCCGCCCCTTGGGGCCTGGTCCTTCATGAGCCTGAATGCTTCGCGGATGCAATAGAAAACGCCGGACACATTGGTGTCGACGCACGCCTGCCATTCGTCGTCGCTCAAGTCTTCTAGCGGTTTGCGCGGAGCGCCGATCCCGGCGTTATTGAAAAGCACGTCGAGTCGGCCGAATTCCTCGCGAACCTGTTCGAACAAGGCGCTCACCGAATCGGCATCGGAGACATCCGCAAGCACCACTGAGGCGCGAGCGCCAGCGGCAACAACCTCGCCGGCGGTCTCTTGAGCCGTATTCTCGTTCAGGTCGGCCAGAACGACGGAAAATCCTGCACGCCCCAGAGCCACCGCCGTCCTTCGTCCAATACCCGATCCTGCCCCAGTGACCAGGGCAACGCGAAGTTCGGCTGAAGGGTTAGCGTTCATACGAGTAGCTTAAATTAGAGGGAATCTTTTTACAAGCGCCGATCCATTCGTCCATCTCACCCTGCAGCCATCCCACCGTTCACAATCTCTCTCGACACCATCCCACCGCCGACCTAGACTAATCATAATGGTGGTTTATCGGTCCTATACGTAGATCTTCACATCTTCGATCGTCCAGATGTGAGGCTGATAGCCGGCGCCTGAGATCGAAACGTACGCGCCGTCTCTCATGACCTCGGGGTCAGCAGTGAAATAGCCGCTGATGTCAACGGTGTCCATGACCTTGCCGTCCAGCGTCCAGGAGACGGTATTACCATCATCAGTGAGGTAGAGCCCGTAACGCCGTCCCAGGGGATTGACTGCCTGGCCTGGAGAATGTCTTGCTGCGAGTACAAAGACGGCACCTCCGACATACTGCCCTTTCCCTATGAATTCTTCGAGTGAATCCAGCTGCATAGAGGACTTGGAGGAATACCTCTCAGGATATTTCCCGTAATCCTCGGGAAGGATAGAGCGGCAGAGGTAATAGACGAGCCCCCATTTGCTCATCCAGTCAAAATGGATTTGCACGCCACGTCTTCCGCTGCGGCGCTTTCCCGAAGCTCTGTAACTGCTCACAAGATCAGGAGGGATTGGTTCATCATCGTCACTTTCTCCATCCTCCTCCCAATCCGGGATGATCGGCCCATGGTAGTTGGAAATCGTCAGGCACATTCCGGTGATATAGCGACCCGAGAGCGGGTCGCCGATGTGTTCGGGATGATCCTGATTGTGAGGGGTCAATTCGTAGGTTCCCTGGGTATGTCCCACAAAAGTGACCTCCGCACCATTCCTCCCTTTCAGGCCCGGATTGAACTGCTTCTCCCGTGTGCAAATACCCGCATCCCCCCATTCGCCGGGTGCGATTACCGCATCTAAGACGCAACATCCGTTCTCTGCCTTGGCGCCACCCTGACAGTTTGTCCAGTGCGCCATGTCGAGATGATTCGATGCCTCAAATTCCTGGTCAAAACCGTCTGCAAATCGCAGAGTCAATCCGGACGCCTCAGGATTAAAGGTCTCAGTTTCACGACTTTGATCGGCGGACATATTCATACCTCCTGTGAAATCATTGTATATCACTTGTTGCGACAGCTGTTTGCCGATTACTCCTGATCCCACCACCGCTCTGACGTCTTTGCTGACGATCCACTTGGGCCGCTGTTTCCTGGACATCCCGATGATCACGTCGATCGGTCCGGTTCCTTCCGGCTGGTCGTCTCGTCTGCCGAACGATTGGGCTAACGGGCGGTGGTGGAGCGTCGCCTTCAGCGACTTGTTCGCTGTTTCTCATCCCGCTCGTGGCCTGATATGCAGGCCGGTTCTATAAAGTACGGTCAAGCGCTCAAGTGTCGGATGGCCGATCTCCTGCAGCGCTCGTATCTCCGGCTCGCAGTCGTAGGAGAAGCGCTCCACGGTTGCGTGAATGCGTCCCGTCTTGAGAACGACCGACATGTAGGTGCTGTAGATCTCGTGAACAGGCTCGTAAGTCTCTCCTTTGTGCCCCTTGGATTGAATGCTCCCATCTTCGCGCTCGTGCCCAAGGAAGAGAAAACCCGTGCTACCGCTGTTGGCCACGATTGTGTCCGATAGCGTCTCCACAAAGGGATAATGCGTGTGCGCGCAGACGGTAAGGTCCGTGGTGGGGTCCGCGAACATTTCGACTGCCTCAGGGATTGTGGCTTTTGCGGATAGACGTTCTCCGGACGGGGGACGGTCGTGCGCTATCCGTATGCGTTGTCCGTGCCACGACAGGTCGATAATGTGCGGTAACCCAGCCAGATAACCCTTCAGTTCAGCGTCGAGCCGGCTGAAGGCGCCCTCCTCTGTATATGGCGGGAAATCCCCTTCCGGTGCGTTTAAGACATCGTGATTGCCCAGTATGGCGAACTCGCCAGCCGTCCGTCGGACCCACTCGAGGGTTTCCTTCGGGCGAAGACCACTGCTGAAGTAGTCGCCTGCGGCGATCACCTGGACCTTTTCCGGGAAGCCACGAAGGATGCCATCGATAACTTCAAGGGGTGCCGTTAGGCCATGCAGATCGCTCACCACGATGATACGTTCAACATCGTCTGGCAAGACGAATGATTTGGTCGTCAGCATTCTGTCGGTTTCTCCGCGCAGCGAACGGTTGAAGTAACTTACGGCAGTACGCCGTTAAGTTGACTGAATGGTTATAAGTTTTTTATAGCGAATAAGTGTTTTCCAAACTTAATACCAGATAGAAACATTTCAAAATTAATTTTAGTCCCATTTTTTAAGTAAATTGTGCCCATTGTATACGGGGCATAACTCCACATTCTTGGTGATATGTATATTGATTTATTTAGTCTATTGATAACATACTCATCCGAAAGTTTTTGTTGGTTTTCATTTATCCAGGGAGTACTTATTAAAACCTTATCAATATTTTGTATGCCTCCCAACCAATCTATTAATTTAGTTTTGTCTATA
>Ga0302123_10002161_pt1 | contig 13509 bp, 15 predicted proteins | sample CB21_321_MG_FD_203109 | JGI IMG/M metagenome (GOLD analysis project Ga0302123, IMG submission 203109) | Marine microbial communities from Western Arctic Ocean, Canada - CB21_32.1 | ecosystem: Environmental > Aquatic > Marine > Oceanic | place: Canada: Western Arctic Ocean | collected 2017-09-28 | reverse complement strand
CCGCGCCGAAGAGGACGGAGCCGAGGACCGCGCAGAGGATGACCTTGATGGACTTGTTCACGAAAATTCTCCTTTGAGTAGTTCGGTCAGCAGAGGATCCGCATCGACCGCCAGGCCGCGTTGAGTTTCGGGCGCCCCGGATTGGTGAAACCGAACTCCTATTCTAGCCCGGCAGTCAGGTCTTTTCGTACCGTTGTCGGCCTCGGAAGTATTGCAGCCCACCTTCAAACGGGCTGCAATGGCGCTATGTCTCGGATGCAGGGCGCCTGACTCAATTGAGAATACGCGCGAAACGGAGCTTTAGGGGGACACGGCAAGCTGTCGATGATGTGAGGTCTCAACTCGACGTCATGCGCTTCTCAATAGCCACCATGGCATGTTCGAGGTCTGCTTGTTCCGCGGCGCTGAGTTCTTCGTCCGCTAGACGAAACAGGTGGTCTTCTTCATCGACGATGTGATGCTGGATGTGGTCGTGGAACTCGATGCCGAACAAGTGCAGCTCGTGTAACCACCGTGCGTCGGGTGGTTGCGGCGGATCGGCCAGCATCTGTGTGACGTGGGTGCCCACTTCGCGAATGACATCATGCTGCCCATCCATTTCACCGAGAAGTTCCGGCAGCGCCGTTCGAAGCTTCGGGTAGAAGAGGTTTTCTTCCTTCTCGAAATGGATGGCTCGCAGGCGTTGGATCTCCTCCACTATCGCACGAACTTCAGGAACCTCTTCAGCTCGGGGGGCCTGCAGGACTGCGAGCAGGCGGTCGAGGTAGATCTCGATCTTACGGTGGTCATCGCGAAGGTTGTCGCAGGCTGGCGTATTGGCCTTGGGGGGCACTTCCACCCCTCCCACCAGTTCGCTCATTGGACGGCCTTCACGATTGTCAGCAGAAGTTCGCTGTCATCCACGGCCTGAATGTCATGAACGACAGACTTCTCCAACGCAAGAACTGTGCCCGTAGCGAGGATCTGCGGTTGACCCGCTACACCGAACCGGACAGCGCCGGAGATCACCTGCAGCGTGATGGGTCCATCTACCTGATGTCCACAGAGATTGGCCTCCTTCCTCAGCGAGATCAGTACAAGACTCAGATTGGACGTCTTAACGACAGTCACGGCGTTTCGCGTCCCGGCGATCCACTCAGGTTCCTGCCGAAGCAGACCGATTTCTTCGGCGATCGAGAATGTGATTGCTGGACCGGAAAGAGTCCGTCCCTCTCTTGGGGCGGTGCGTATGGTGTCGGGCATGATTCGCTCCTTGTCTATGATCGTGTTTGTTTGCGGCGGCAGGACTGGGTTCAGGGATTCGGGTTCTCATCCCGGCGGACGGGGAGGACCAAGGTATGAGGAATGCCCCGGCGATCCGCCATCTCTGCTCCGATCGCTTTCAGATGTTCCGCGGTGAGGACGGTGCGGGCCTTCGGGAATAGCTGGTTATCTTCGATATCGATATGCTCTTGGTAGAGGGTAACGAGTTGGTCGGAAAGCTCTTGAAAGCGCAGAGAATCCTGTTCTCCGAGTGCGCCGTCCGCCAGCCAGCGTTGCCCCAACGCCTCGATCTGCTCGTGCCAGGACTTGGCCTTGACATGATCAGCTTCGAGTCTCTCTACGGCGTTAAGAGCATCCGTTGCCGCTTCGCCGCCGCTCTCTCTCAGGCGTGGAAACAGCGAAACCTCCTCGTCTTCCGTGTGCTTCGGCGCCGCCTCGCGAAAGTAACGGAGCGCCGTGGTGAGGGCGGTGCGCTGTTGGTCGTCGAGATGCTGACCTTTGGTTTCGCGGATGATCTCGACGATGACGCCTAGAAATCGCTCAATCCGTCGATGGCAGTCCTGGAGTAGCCCCAGCGGATTCGTAAAGTCGTTCTCTAGCTTGGCTCCAATTGTTACCGGCATCGACAACCCCGAACCCAAGCATACAAAGCCACACGTAGTCCGATCAGTGACCCCGGTCACAGCGCGGGTGAACTCTACGAAGTAGGCCACGCGGCTCGTCGAGTGTTCCCGTGCCTGCGCGGCTACGTTGCCACTATTGATTCAAGAGCTTCGGTGGAGCCGGCTTCCATGGGTTTGCGCTCATGCCCATCTTGTAACCGAGCTCAAACAACGCTTGCATGTATCCGGTGTCGAACTCTTCGTTGGCCACGCAGTCAAACGTGTCGGGTATGTAGGCGAGATGGAATGCGAGGCCATACCGCCTGCTCTGCAGGTAGATGCGGTACAGGTCGCCCAACCCCTGTGTACGAACCAGCGACGACGCGGAGCGCAAGGCGATCGGTACGAAGCGGTTCTTGACCGGCATCCAGCGCGGGTCAAGCTGTGCGTTCCGGATCACGTAGACCGCCGGGGTTCCTTGAACCCGCAGCTTCTCTTTTGTGCGACGCCAGTCCAGACTCACTGGAAATAGAAATACCTGGGAGGTGACTCCTCCGTCTACGTGCAACTCGTCGTATGTCGTCCCTTCGGCTGTGACCTGCATCAGTACGGGTGGAAAGACCGCCGGGATCGACGCGGATGCCAACAAGACTCTACGTATCAAATCGAGAGATTCGGAATCGCCGGCGCTCGCGATCGCCCCCAAATCCCAGATCATGGGACGCCCTGCGTCCAGGTTCGTCGTCCCGATCAGAAGGCGTCGCCCTTTGTGGTGCTCGGCAGCGATCGCGCTCTGAACGTCTTCACTGATGTAGCGCTCGAGTAGGTCCTCAAGCGGCTTTGAGCTCGCCACCGCGTCCCTGATAAACGGGGCTAGGAAGCCGCGCATCTTCAGGACGTCTTTCGTCCTCGTAGTCGTGTAGAGTACCTTGAGTTCGTCGTCGAACTCTGGACCTAGGAATGCAAAAGGGGCGATCAACGCGCCCGTACTAATGCGGGTAACGATCGTGAACTCCGGCCGAGTGCCTGCCGCGGACCAGCCGTTGAGCAGACCGGCTCCGAATGCGCCGTCTCCTCCTCCGCCCGATATCGCCAGATAGGCGTGAGGTTGGCCCACGATGCCTGCGTAGCGCTCCGCGATTTCGTCGGCCGTCGCGTTAAACCACCGTTCCGCGTCGGGAGGGATCTCATCCCCCCAATAGCGAATGGCCGGAGTTCCAGGGATCGTGGCAGTGTCTAATAGCTTCGCGGGAAGCGCGGTGCGCTTGGGGACCCGCACGCACGCCTGGCCGGTAGACAACAGCACAGCCAGTAGGACGGTGACGCTTGCGAGCAAGCGTGTCGTCACGATAATGTCCCGGCGCTCATTGGCAAGGTGGATATTCCCCCGGAAGGTCCGCGCGGCATCTCGTAGCGTCCGTCCCAGAATCGTTGTTAGGCCGGCGCGTGAAACCGTGCCCCCACTTCATTCCAGTCGATGTGTTCGAGGAACTTTTCGACGTAATCCACTTTGCGGTTCTTGTAGTCGATGTAGAAGGCGTGCTCGTAGGTATCGATCACAACGAGCGGTATCGACATCCAAATAACTCCCATCGCGTGCTCGTCGCTCACAACGTTGTAGAGCTTGCCGTTCACGGGATGTTGGACAAGCATGGCCCAGCCCGCCGCACTCTTCGCCGAGGCCGCGAAATCGGCGGCCCATTTATCCAATGACCCGAAGCGTCGCTCGATTGCCGTACGCGCGTTCTTGGCTGGGTCGGGAGCTTTCGGCGCTAAGCCGTCGAAATACATCTCATGCAGCACGACGCTATTGCCCTTACTGTTGATGGCGCGCTTTAGAGCTCCGTGTTCGGCAGCACCGAGAGGCTTGCCGGACTGAATCGATTGCTCCACTTTAGTGTCAGCGGCTGCGTAGCCTCTGAGCGCGCCGCCGTAGTGGGCTGTGTGGTGCGGAGCAATCTGCTCGGCGCTTAGGAAGCCGGGGATGGATTTGTGCTTGAGCGCTTTCGGTCTTCCCGTGACGAGTCCGCTCCGCGAAAAGTCGAGACCTCCCGGGCGCTCGGCCGCCTCCGCAAGGCCGGGAACGACCATTTTGCCCACGACCAAGCTCATTGCGGACCTCCAATGCCGGGCCGTTCGACCCGACCCACTCATCGTATCTTTCAGAATGTCACACCGCGCCCTGTGCGGGCATCGTCCTGAGGGTTAAAGTAGGCTTGTATTGGATGCTGCCCCATCGGATGACGAGCCGAGAATTGAAATACGACACATGAATCGAACTCTCTACCACCGGCGCGAAGCCATCGCCGCCCTGCTGTTGTTCTGGATGGCCGTCTTTTCGGCCTGCGGAGGTGAAGGCGCATCCGACGGCGTGATCAACCTCAAACTCGGCCATGTTTCTCACCCCGGCGCACTAGTCGCCGAGTCGGCCAACGAGTTCGCGCGCCGCGCCAACGAAAAACTTCAGGGGCGTGCCAAAGTCACCGTCTTCGGTTCCAGCCAACTCGGTTCCGACGAAGTCCTGCTACAAAAACTCAAGCTGGGGACCGTTGACTTCTCGCTTCCCTCGACCATCATGTCAACGGTCGTCGACCAGTTCGGCCTTTTCGAAATGCCCTATCTCGTGAAAGACCGCGAGCATATGCAGCGGATCGAAGAAGCCGTGTTTTGGAGTGACCTCGCGCCGCTCGCCGAGGCCAAGGGTTACCGGCCCCTCGCCGTGTGGGAAAACGGCTTCCGTCACATCACGAACAAAGACCACCCAATTCGTACGCCGGCGGATCTGCAAGGAATCAAGCTGCGCACGCCGAAGGGCCGTTGGCGCGTGAAGATGTTCCAGGCTTACGGTGCGAACCCGACGCCGATGCCGCTTTCCGAAGTGTTCGTCGCCCTCCAAACCGGCGTCATGGACGGCCAGGAGAACCCGCTCTCAATGATTTCGAGTACCAAGTTCCAGGAAGTGCAGACCTATCTCTCGCTTACCGAGCACGTCTACACGCCCGCGTACCTGCTCGCCGGGACAAAGACCTGGGAGAAACTCCCCGAAAACATTCGCGAGACGCTTCAGGCCACCGCCCGCGAGACGCAGGAATTCGTTCACCGGCGAGGCGCCGAGATCGACGAAGAACTCTTGGCGAAACTCAAAGAGGGCGGTCTCGAAGTGAACGAGGTAGACCGCAAAGCATTCGAGGACGCCAGCACGGGAATCTACCAGGAGTTCAACGACACCGTCGAGGGTGGCAAGGGGCTCATAGACCGAGCCGTTGCGCTCCGCGACGGCCAAGGCTGATACTAGTTCGTTGCTCCCCATTCGGCTAGATAGGCGCACCGCGAATGTAGGGGCACGGCATACCGTGGCCCGTCGGCGATCCGGTAGCATCCCTTTCTAAATGCAGTCGAACCTCCGCGCAAAGTTCGAGCGCTTTCTCGAATCCATCGTCCTGACCCTAATGGGATCACTGGCTCTGCTAGTGATCGTTGCGGTCGTCTTCCGTAAAGCGGGAGCTTCGATCGTTTGGTACGACGAAGTGGCCTCGGTCCTGTTGGCGTGGCTCACCTACTACTGTGCATCGCTTGCTGCTTTGAAGCGCGCACATATTGGCTTCCCGAAACTCGTGATGGCCGCGCCGTTGCAATGGCGCTGGGTTCTCCACGCCGTACGCGAGGTCATCGTCGTAGGGTTCTTCTTGGTCGTCGCCTGGTCCGGCTGCCAGGTGCTGGTCGTGCTTGAAGGGACGTACCTGGTAAGTCTGCCGTGGGTGCCCATCATGTTGACGCAATCGGTCATCCCGATCGGGGCGTTGCTTTTCATCGTGGCCGAGTTGCTGAGTTTCACTGATGTGATCAAGGCGGAAACCGCAGCCGCGGAGGCGCCTCGCCCATGACCGTCCTGCTCATGATCTTGGGCCTGCTCGTGCTCGTCTTCATCGACGTGCCGATTGCCATCGCGATGGGCGTGGTCGCCCTCATCGCGATGCTTGCCGGCTCGGGTCTCGATGCCTTGCCGGATGTAGCGCTTGTCTTGTTCACCGGCGCGACGTCGTTTCCACTGATCGCTATTCCGCTATTCATCCTGGCGGGCGCAATCATGAACGCCGGTGGCATCTCGCAGCGTTTGATCGCACTCGCCTCGGCACTCATCGGGTTCGTTCGCGGTGGCTTGGCGATGGTGACGATCGGGGCATCGCTCTTCTTCGCGGAGATCTCTGGGTCTGCCGTCGCTGATGTCGCGGCGCTCGGCTCGATCCTCATTCCCGCAATGAAGAAAAAGGGCTACCCGCCTGAATTCGCGGCGGCGGTTACTTCGTCAGCCGCGACACTCGCGGTCGTGATCCCTCCGTCGATCCCGATGATTTTGTACGCCGTGATGGCGGGCAGCTCGGTCGTCGAGCTATTCGTCGCGGGCATCGTCCCCGGCGTTCTCGGCGGACTGCTCATGATGGCTATTACCTACGCGGTCGCCGTGCGCCGAAACTATCCGGTCGAAGAGGTCTTTCAGGTGAGCCGCGTCTTCCTAACCCTGCGGGAAGCAGCGTGGGCGTTATTGCTCCCGGTCATCATCCTGGGCGGCATCTTCGGCGGCTGGGTCACCGCTACGGAAGGCGCGGGTCTGGCGGTGTTCGCGGCCCTCGTCATCGGCGGATTGATCTACCGCGAGCTCACCTGGGCGACCACGCGCGCAGCGATGATCGAGGCCGGCCAGCAGACCGCCGTCGTCATGCTGCTCGTCGCTACCTCGGCTCTGCTTGGCGAATACCTCACCGCCATGCAAGTTCCTCAACAGGTCGCGCAAAGCATCATCGGATTGACCGATAACCCCATCTACGTCCTGGCGCTTCTCAACGTATTCTTCCTGCTCATTGGGATGTTTCTACACTCGGCGGCAGCGATCATTCTTGTCGTACCAATCGTAATGCCGTTGGTCAATGCCGCCGGGATCGACCCGGTCCATTTCGGACTCGTCGTGACGCTCAACCTGGGGATTGGTCAGCAGACGCCGCCCGTGGCGAGTGTCCTCGTCACGGCCTGCTCGATCGCCAAGGCCGACATCTGGGAAGTGAGCAAAGTGAACCTGCGCTTCATTGGCGTGCTGGCGGCGATGCTACTGCTGGTCACGTACGTCCCGGCCATACCCATGGCTCTCGTCGAACTGTTCTACCGCTAGCGCATTCATCGCGGCTCCGCCACCAATCGCCCAATCGCCGGAAGAATCTTCTCTTCCAAATCGGGCTCGTCTCCGGGATAGTATGCGCGGATCTTCCCTTGCCGATCCACAAGAACAAATCGCAAGCTATGCGTGATGATGCCCGGGCCGGGATTGTCCGGTTCGCTACCGTCGCTGATAGCGAGCTTGAAGCCGTCCTTGATGAGGTGGTACAGATCCGTCTTGTCGCCCGTAAGAAACAGCCAGCGTTCCGGATCAGCCCCCCAGCGCTTGGCATAGCCGCTAAGCACGTCGGGCGTGTCCGTCTCTGGGTCGACACTGAACGAAACAAGCTGAACATCCGGCTGTTCCCCCAGAGCATCCTGCAAGCGCGACATCCGCTGCGACAGCAACGGACACGGTCCCGCACAGTCCGTAAATACGAAGTTCGCCACCCACACGCGGCCGGCCAATTCCGAGCTGTTCACGGTGCGTCCGCTCCGCTCCGTAAGCGCGAACTCCGGTACTGTGCTCAGCACCGGCAGGTCGTCGCACTGCGACATCTGCTCCGCTCCTCCGCCGCAACTCAACAGGAAGCAGAGCAGTCCTACCCACCAAAAGCGCATGCTCTTATCGTAAGCCCGCAAGCCTCTCAAGCCTCGCTCCAGACTTGCGCCACGAGCAGTAGTTCATCAGTTGTGGCAGAGCTTGCACATGATCTCTTTGGGATAAATCAAATGCTTCGCCGCCGTCGAGCCATGTGCGTTGTGGCAAGTCCCACACTCCACGAACGTATGCTCGGGGTGAGCATGAATCGCCACAAACCGTTCCTGCACATCCTGATGGCAATCAAAACAACCACCCTTGAAGCGGAACCGTCCGCGCCGACTGATTCCATGGCACTGCGTGCATTCGACGTCAGGCACCGGCGGATGGTGCTGAAACACCTTGAACTCCTCCGGCGGATTCTCTCCGACAAAGAAGCGAACTTCCTTGCGCCCGCCTTCCCACACGACCGCCAGGGTATGCTCCCCGGAATCCGCCGTCACCGTGGTGTGGAACACATCCTTGAACGGCTCCTCCGTTTCGATCGCCTTACCGTCCAACTCCAGCCTTCCGTCCGGAGCCTTAGCAATCACATCAACCTCTCCCGACGGGTGAGCCGAAAGCTCCGCTGGCCGCATGATTCGTCCCGCATCCTGCGCGAAGACCGCCGCGCCGAGCAGCACAGAGGTCCAGCCCAAGCCTCGCGCAGCTAGCCGAGTCAACATGCCGATAGTGTAGCGATTCGGGTGTGGAGTGGGAGGGTGGTCAGGCGCGCTGCGCTAAGCCGCGCGAACCTGTCGATTACTCCATTGCTTGACGCCCACGAACAACACCACAATCCCTAATAAGACCAAGAATCCGATCCAGGCGTTGTCCTTGAGAATGGTCATCGTCTCGTCGCCGTACTGAAGCGCCAGATAGGCGATCCCGAAGTAACGCACCATCCGCGCGAACACCAAAACTGCGCAGAAGCGCACGATGCTCATCTGAAACACGCCCGCCGCGATGACGAACAGCTTCATCGGCAGAGGTAGCGGAATCATCGTCGGAAACAGGAGCACCAGCGCATCCCATTTCTCGATCTGTCGGTGCATGTGATCGACGCCCTTCTTCGATATCCTCTTCTCGAGCATCATGCGTCCGCCCTTGCGGGCCAGCGAATAGAGAACGAGTGAGCCCATCACTGACCCGATGACCGCGAGTCCAGCGGCGAAGTACGTCACGTCCGGCGCGGCAATCGCCTGCGCGATCAACAGCGCATCCACGCCCTGGGGCATCGGGATAAACGCCGAATCCGACAGTGCGACGAAGAACGTGCCCCACGGGCCCAGTGTGGCCGCATACTTCACCAACCACTCGCCGAAATCTCGGAGCCAGCCCATAGTGCCTATTTCGTGCCTTCCTTCTATCGGAACTCTGAAGGGAATCTTGGTATCACGGCGTGAAGCCGTCTACGGGCCGTCAGTTCGTCTTGTCTTTGGAGTAGCAGAGATCTTCCAAGCTACAGTCCGCGCACCGCGGCTTCCGAGCGACGCACACCTGTCGACCATGGTGAATAATCTGGTGCGAATATAGGATCCAACGGCTCTTCGGGAGTAAGTTGATCAAGTCTTTCTCGATCTTCTTGGGGTCCTTCTGCTTCGTGAAATCAAGCCGCCCGGAAATCCGCTGCACATGCGTATCGACCACCACGCCCAAGGCCTTGCCGAACCATGTGCCGAGCACGACATTCGCCGTCTTGCGCGCCACACCAGGCAGCTTCAACAGGTCGTCCATTTTGTTCGGCACCTTGCCATCGTGGTCGCGCAAGATACCTTTCGCCGCGCCGATGAGTGACTTCGCTTTGTTGCGATAAAAGCCTGTCGACCTGATTTCCTGTTCCAGCACATCCTGTGGGACAGCGGCCATGTCCTCGACCGTCGGCAGTTTCTCAAATAGCCCCGGTGTCACTATGTTGACCCGCACGTCCGTGCATTGCGCCGACAGAATTGTTGCGGCCAGCAGTTGCCACGCCGACGTATGATGCAAAGCGCACTCGACGTTCGGATAGTCCTTGTTCAGCCGACGCAATATGGTCGAGAGACGCCGCTTGCGAGCCTCGGCGGTTCGCGGCTTCAACACTTTTGTCATACGGCGAGTTCGGTAGACGGCGGGGATGCCTAGCTGGCAGTGAAAACGAACGCGGACTCTGCCGTTAGAGTGTTACTGTCGGCGGTCCTTAGAGAAAGGAGAATAAACCGCGATCATAGCATGCCCCGGTTGCTCCTGATACTCGCGCTCGCCGCCGTCGCCTTCGGTCCGTCCCTCGTCGGCACGTTCCATTTCGACGACTACTACATGCTGAACGATCCGATCGTTCAGGCCTCGTCGGGTTGGTGGGAGGTGTTTCGGCTGGAACGCACACGTCCGCTCACTTACCTCACATTCTGGTTGAACTACCAGCTGGGCGGCGAGAATCCGTTCGGCTATCTGGCCGTGAATTTGCTGTTGCATCTCGGCGTCGTGTTCGCCGCATGGCGCGTGTTCCCTCGTGTGGTCGCGGCGCCGGCGGCGCTATTCGCGGTGGGAATCCTCGCGGTCCATCCCGTGCAGGCCGAAGCGGTCAACTACATCTTTGCCCGCGCCACCATCTTGACCACGTTGTTTTGCTTGCTGGCCTGGCGGTCATGGATCGACCGGCGACTCGACCGTTCCGCGCTCTACTTCGCTTTCGCGCTCCTGGCAAAGGAGGAAGCCGCCGCCCTGCCACTCTTCCTTGTGGGCTACGAACTCCTCCATCACGAACGTAGGGACGCGGCCTGCCATGCCTACAAGCAATGGCTCCGCCCCTGGCTCGCCATGCTCGCCCTCTGCGGTCTGGCCGCCGCGCGTCTCATCTACGCCGCCACCGTCACCAAAGGCGCGGGCATACTTTACGACCTCGGCGACATCACGCCGCTCAACTACCTACTCACCCAAGGACGAGCGTTCTGGCTCTACGCTCGTCTTGTCCTGCTGCCTGTTGGGCTCAACTTCGACCACGACTTCGCTCTATCCCGCGAACTGGACCTGCCGACGCTCGCAGCCTGGGCCGCTCTCTGCGCCCTCATCGCGATCGCGGCCGTCCGAGTCCGCAAGGAGCCGGCGTGGTTCTGGCTGCTCGGAGCTGTAATCCTGCTGTTACCCACATCGAGTTTCATGCCGCTTGGTGATCTCGTAGCGGAGCGACGCATCTACCTTCCGCTCATCAGCGCCGCGTTGGCGATCGGCGCCCTACTCGCGAAACTGCCGCGCCCTGTTGGAATCGTCATCCTGCTGGCGGCCGCCGGTCTCAGCACGCAACGCTCCCTCGTTTTCCGCACCGAAGAGACACTCTGGCGGGACACCGTCGAAAAATCACCGAACAAAGTCCGGCCCAAGCTGCAACTCGCGCGGGCCCTCGGCGCGGCCGAGCCGCCAAACCGGGACGAGGGCAGGGAAGAGCAGTTCGCACTCCTCAACGAAGCCCAGCAACTTGCCCCATCCGACCCCGAGGCCGCCACCGAACTCGGGGTCTTTCATCTTCAAGCCGGACAGCCGCGCCAAGCCCTGGAGCATTTCCATCGAGCCCTCAGCGGAACCAAGCGCGGTCCATCCGCGCTCGCGAACTGGGGCACGGCCCAGTTGATGCTAGGCGCGCGAGAGGAAGCCGTCGAAGCCTTCGACGAAGCGCTCTCCAAAGACCCCTGCCAATACGATGCCCGCAACAATCTCATCTATGTTCATCGGGAGGAGGGCGACCTCTCCAAAGCCCTAGCCGCCGCGACACTCCCCGTTGACTGCCGTCTCCCGATCCGCCAACGACAGGCCCTCGAAGCCGCCCACCGCGAAATCACCGCAGGCGCGAACTCCAGGGAATAGGGTTCCTCCATCGGACACAGGCTTGCCCGCCTTCAGAGCATCCAGTAAACTGGCGAGTAGAGTTCAGTGCTGGCGTAGCTCAGTCGGTTAGAGCGCCTGATTGTGGATCAGGTCCAGGCCATTACTCGGCAGTACACCCCCAATACCTAATCTACTATTTTGCAAAGGGTTACGGGGGAAACGTGCGCCCATCCTTTACCCGCACTTACGCACGTTTTTGGTAAGGGGCACCCACAATTTCCCCCACAGTTTCGGGGCTGGGGACGTCGTCGTACCACAGGCGGACTAGTGGTTGACTTAGAACGGGATTGATGCTATATGTTGTATGAGCGTAGAGATTGGACACCGTATCTCGCGTCTCGATTGAAGGATTGTAAACAGTTGCGTTAGGGGGCTCGGAACACAGAGTCGTCGCCGGGTTTAGGGAAGCGCCCGGAATAGTAAATTGAAACCCCTTCGGTTGGGTACTTGTGCCCGGTCGAACTACAAATCGCTAGACGGCCCGGAGCATGGAGCCGTCACCGGTCTGAGGGACTTGCGCCGGGATAACAAGTCGAAGCCCCCTCGGTTGTTGAACTGTGCCCGAAACTGATCGTTAGCAAACGGTAGACAACCCAACAAGCTCGCCCCGCTAACCGGCGGGGCTTTTTTGCATCACCCAGCCTGCTCCCCATCCGGGGGGGCGGGCTTTTTTTGTGCCCAAAAACAGAATGGAGAACCCAATCATCATGGACATTCGCGAGACGAAGTATGACGAGAAACAGGCTGCGGAGATCTGTGGCCTGTCGGTCCGATCGCTGCAACGGCGGCGGCTTGAGGGGAAAGGGCCTCGCTACCTAAAGGTCGGGCGTTCGGTGAGATACGTAGAGGGCGATCTTCGCTCCTTCCTTGAAGAGGCCCGGCGACTAGGCGGTGGTCATGACCGTCACTGAGATGATCGACCAGGCCGACATTACGGCCGTCTGGACGGCCCTCGGTGGCGCTCCACTGCGTCACGGACGCGGTAAGGGTTTCTGGCGCGATGGCGACGGCTACAACGTCAAACTCGACCGCGATCAGTGCGTCTGGTTCGATCACCGCGATGGCATTGGCGGTGGCGTTATCGGCTTGATTCGCCACGTCCTTGACTGCCAGCCGAAGGATGCTGTTGTCTGGCTAGCAGGCCATGAAGGCGTCGAGCTTGACGACGAGAAGCTGACAGTAGAAGAGCGCAGGGCGTGGGCTGAACGTCAACGCTGGGCTAGGGCTGAGGGCGAGAAGCTTGCCGAGTGGCGGGACGAACACGTAGCCGCGCTGAAAGCCCGGCGCAATGACTTGTGGTGCTCCGGGCGCGAGGCGATGCGGCTGGGCCATGAACTACTTATAGGTGGCGCGCACGATTCCCTCTTGTGGGATGTCGTGTGGAAGCACTGCACAGACGACCTTCACGGTGACGAAATCAACGCCGAGATTGAGCGCGTTCTGGCTATGTCTTGGCGTGAAATATGGCACCTGCGTCAATCACTCAGCAAAGAGAAGGTGACTGCATGACGCCAACCCAAGAGCGAGAACGTTTCGCCGCGGCGGCTGCTCGTGGTATCGCCACCGAAGGGCCTGTGTTGCTTGAAGGTGACGATGGTGATCGCGTTGAGCGTGGTGATAACCACGGACAAGACTACGACCTTAGCGACTTTCGCGCGACCGATCTCGGGAACTCCGAGCTGCTTGTCCGACGTCACGGAAGCGACCTGCGGTTCTGTCACACATGGCAAAAGTGGTTGACCTGGGATGGTACCCGTTGGGCCGTTGACGACTCCGGCGAAGTGTATCGTCGAGCAGCGTCGACAGTTCGCGAGCTGTACGGCGCCGCGGGCTCCCTCATCGACGACGACCGGCGCAAGACCGTAGCCAAGCACGCCGTCCGATGCGAATCGAAGTCCCGTCTGGACGCCATGGTGGACTTGGCGGCGAATCAGGCCGATCTCGTCATCCGCCCCCATGACCTCGACACCAACCCGATGTTGCTGAACGTCAAGAACGGAACGCTCGACCTTCGCACCGGGGAGTTACAGCCCCACGAGCGAGCCGACTACATCA
>Ga0302123_10002160_pt1 | contig 13510 bp, 9 predicted proteins | sample CB21_321_MG_FD_203109 | JGI IMG/M metagenome (GOLD analysis project Ga0302123, IMG submission 203109) | Marine microbial communities from Western Arctic Ocean, Canada - CB21_32.1 | ecosystem: Environmental > Aquatic > Marine > Oceanic | place: Canada: Western Arctic Ocean | collected 2017-09-28 | reverse complement strand
GAGACTTCTCGTTGCCGCAAATGTTTTCCTTTCTGCGTGACATGCAAGGCTTGTAATTCAACAACCCAAATCGCGCAAGTTAACATTGTGTGAATATTTTCCCGGACACTATTCGGCACTGCCAGTGTTTTCAGCGATGCTCGACGTGAACGCCGACAGTCTCGAACCACATCGGATCAGGACGCGTCAGTCGGGGCAAATTCGGATCGATTTCTCCATTCAGATAGAATCGTGCACTCCGTTCGGCGCGGGTCTCCGACCCCGCCGAGGAGCGGACCGCAGGTCTCCCTGGCGGAATGCCATCTGCCTGTAGTTCGGGCCGTGGCGATGGAGACCTTCGGTCGATCGTCGGCGGGGTCGGGAGACCCGCGCCGAGCCGGGCTCCCCCGCGGAGCCGAGGTCGCCGAACGGGGGCAGGCCCGGCGCCGAGAGATGGCAGAGTGAGCGGGCCGTGGATTCGCCGCGAGAGGGGGATCGCGGTGCCGTCTGGTCGCTAATGTGCGGTTCTCTATTACTCAAACCGAAAACCGGCGCAGGTGGGTGTCTCACGTTCCGCAGAAGGTGGCATGCACGACTTCATCGAGCGCCGGTGCGGCTTCAAACTCGGTGAACTCCGCCTGTGCGGTGAACGGGTGCTGAAGCACATCGTTGAGGCGATGAAAGGGTGCGAAATCGCCACCGTTGCCGGCCTGGATGGCTTGCTCGATGCGGTGGTTGCGCGGGATGAAGACTGGGTTTGTTCGACGCATCAAGGCAACGGACTGGCTGCGGTCGAAATTGTGCAGCCGTGCCCGCCAGGCGGTCAGCCACTCGATGATCGCTGCGGGATGGTTGAACAGGGCGATGACGGCGTTGTCGTTGCCGCTTTCCAGTGCGTCGGAAAGATGGCGGAACACGAGCGTGAAGTCGGCCTCTTCATCGGCCATCGCAGCAAGTAAAGCCTCCACCAAGCTCCAATCGTCCTCGTTGCCACCTTCGATCCCGATCTTCGCGGTAAATCGTTTTTCCAGCTCGGTTCGGTGGATCGTGCTAAACGTGTCCAGGGCGGATTCTGCTTCGGCGACGGCTTGATCCGGATCGTCCGCAAGCAAAGACAGCAGGGTCTCAGCGAAGCGAGTCAGGTTCCACTGGCCGATCGGACCTTGATTGGCAAAGGCATAACGTCCCTGGTGATCGATCGAGCTGAATTTCTTTGCCGGGTGGTAACTGTCCATGAAGGCGCACGGGCCGTAGTCGATGGTCTCGCCCGAGACGGACATGTTGTCGGTATTCATGACTCCGTGGATGAACCCGAGCTGCATCCAATGGGCAATCAACCGGGCCTGGCGATCAATCACTCCGCGAAGAAGAGCAACGTAAGGATTGTCGTCGTGCCGCGCGTCGGGATAGTGCCGCTCGATGACATAGTCAGCCAGGACCTTCAAGTTGTCCTGATCATTTCGGGCGGCGAACCACTGAAATGTGCCAATGCGAATGTGTGACTGGGCAACACGTGTGAATACTCCACCGGGTGTGGGGCCTTCACGTTGCACCGTGTCTCCGCTTGCAATGGCAGCGAGCGCACGCGTTGTTGGGACACCGAGGGCCGCCATGGCCTCGGAGACGATATATTCTCGTAAGACCGGACCAAGCGCTGACCGTCCGTCGCCACGGCGTGAGAAGGGCGTCGTGCCAGAGCCTTTGAGTTGAATGTCGTAACGCACGCCGTCATCGCGGACGACCTCACCAAGCAGAATCGCTCGACCATCGCCAAGTTGGGGTGAAAAGCCGCCGAACTGGTGCCCCGAGTAAGCCATCGCCAGAGGCTCGGACCCGTCCGCGAGCTGGTTACCCGAAAGCACGGCGAGTCCTTCCGGCGAATCGAGTCGGCCGAGGTCGATCCCCAGTTGGCAAGCCAGGTCGTCATTCAGTCGGATCATCTGCGGCGCACTGACCGGTGTGGGTTCGATCGAGGCGAAGAATGCGTCGGGCAGTTGCGCGTAGGTGTTGTCGAACTGGAATGGCATGTGAGTGAAACCTGGAGGCAACTTTCATCCCTGGAATGAAGGAACACTAATCGACGCTGATCTTCGCTAATCCAGGCGACAGTCGTCACGGGAATCATCAGCGTCAATTAGTGCGGATTAGTGTTCCTTGTTTTGGCGTCCGCTCTCGGTCTGAGGCACCGCCTCGGTGGATTCTTCAATCGTCCGACATGCGCCGAGCGCGCTTTCGAAATCTCGCGCAGAAGCTCGGACCACATCTAACCAGCCGCTTTCAGTCCTGATCACTCGCCGCAGCCTTAACCGACTTGTCATCCGCGGCACGCGCCCAAAGGGTCTTAAGCAGTGCGAACATCTCCGGATCGTGCTTCTCCAGTTGCTTGCGAGTGAACGGGAAGAAATCGTTCGTTGAGAAGAATGCTTCCGTGCATTCGGCGAAATACTCCATCGGATTCGTGATGGCGTAGGCGCGGACGCTGGCGGTGCGTCCGTCACCAAATCGTTGTTCGACCTGCTCGTAGAGGCCCTTCGATTTGGCATTCTTGAAAGCGGCTTTGATCTCCTCGTTTCCGAATCCTTTGGGAAGCACTCGGTCGTGATAAGCGTGCGCCAGTTCGTGCAGCGCAAAGTTCGGCATGCGTTTGGTTTCACGCTCGAAGATGCGGACGTTTGTGAATTCCACCGCTTTCTCCATTGCCGGGTCGCGTTTGTTATCACGCAACCAGCCGGCACCAGGGTGATACTCGGCTCGCTGCTGCACACCCGGATATTGCGGAGAAAACCAGAGCGGCACTTTGCGCAGCTCCGCGACAGCAGCCTTGGGCACCACACGAGTGACCTCCTGAAGCTGCACGGTCAGCAGCTCCAGCGCGCGTTCTGTCGCATCCTTGTCCTTCTCGAGTAACTGATCACTGACGAGCACCTTCCAACCCTCGATGCTTTTCGTCTGGTGTCCGGCAGCCCCCGTGTCGACTTTCGCCGCGTCGTCTGCAGCAACAAGTCCACAACTCACCACCGCCAGTACGCAAACGAGCACGAGTCGCTTCAAGATGTGCTGCATGGATTCTCTTTCGTTGGAGTCCGTGTTCCAGCTCGCCCAATCGAGCCACGCCATTCTGGACGATTGGACTCACATCGAACAGCAGCTACGTGATTCACCTGGGGCGGGTCCCTGGGCCGTTCACGGCCCTGCTATGCGCTCGTCGGGCAGTCGAAACAGTTTTCGCTGCAGTCGAAGCCAACTTACGACCGGCCTGGAAATAAGTGTCATTGTCGCCTTTCGCTCCGCGAAAGAGCGGGCCGATCAATCGCTCTTTCGCGGAGCGAAAGGCGACACTTAAAGATCGAACGGTCCTTACATCGTCTGAACAAGCTTCTGCTTCTGCAGTGCTGTGATGGTTTCGTCGAAGGCGGTCGTTGCCTGTTCGACATCCTGCGGAGTGTGAACGGCTGAAACGACGCCACCGGTGGAACTCATGATGTCGACGCCCCGGTACCTCAGATGACGCTGGTACTCGACGATCAGTTCGGCGGGCATGCCCTTCAAGCGGGCAGCGTCGGTTGTGTGCAGATCGTCCCGCGTCGAGCAGTTGCGGACCCGATCAGCGTCGGTTTCAAAATAGACGTGCAGTGTCGAACACGGACCGTAGACGTAGCCTGCGATCCCGTGCCGTTCCAGCACTTGATTCCACTCGAACTGCAGTCTTGTCGTAATGGCATTGGCCTGCTGGATCGGCTCACCGGTCGCGATGCGGCGCAGCATCGCGATGCCTGCGGCTGCAGAGAGCGGTGCCGCGTTGAATGTTCCGAAATGGATCACTCGCTGATGACGGTCGTGATGCGAGTCGCCCGTGATGTCGAACAGCGACATGATGTCGGCCTTGCCCACGACCGCGCCGCCTGGCATTCCACCGGCGATGATTTTGGCCAGACAGGTGAGATCCGGAATGACTCCGTGAAGTTGCTGCGCGCCGCCGGGACTGAATCGGAATCCCGTCACCACCTCATCGAAGATCAGCGGGACTTTGTGATGACTGGTGAGTTCCCGTAGCCCGCAAAGAAACTCAGGCTCGATCGGCACGCGTCCCCAGGACGCTCCTGATGGTTCGATGATCGCCGCGGCGATGTCGTCTTCGCGTGACAGCACCTGCTCGACCAGATTCAGATCGCCGTCCGGGATCGCGACCATCTGATCGCGAACATGCGGTGGGACTCCCAGAGAACCGTCGGCATCGAAGGGTGGATGAAAGCCGTGTACCACGTCGTCATGCCAGCCATGGAAGTGGCCTTCAAAGCGGAGGATGCGGTTGCGTCCCGTGAAGGCGCGGGCCATTCGAATGGCCAGTAGCGTCGCCTCAGTCCCTGAGTTCACAAACCGCACCCGCTCGGCCGACGGGATGAGCTGCTGGACGAGTTCCGCCCACTCAATGTGCAGCGGATGGTCATTGCCGAAATGCGTTCCTCGCCCGACGGCTTCGGTAATCGCCGCGACGATGTCCGGATGAGCGTGTCCCAGCAGGAGCGCACCGTTTCCGCCCAGGAAGTCGATGTATTCGTTGCCGTCCACGTCCCACTTACGGCCGCCAGCTCCTCGTTCGATGTACAGCGGAACCGGTTCGAAGTGACGAAGGTCGTGCCCGACGCCGCCGCCAAGCACCTCACGGGCGCGCTTGAACCAGGTCGCCGATTTCGGCCGGGCGGCTGCGTAAGCTGCAATGACATCCTGATCTGGCATTTCAGTTCCCTGAATGAAGTTCTCAAAACTCCGCAAGCATTTTCCGTGCGAGACCCACGCCGCCGCCAATTGCGCACATCAGCAGGACGATGGCCGAGACGATACCACTCGCCGCAACCCACCAGCTCGGGCGATACAGTCGCGGCAGCGTCATGTTGAAATACAGCACGCAACTGAAGACGACAAACAGACCGAGGCTCACGGTCAGAAACGCGGCGATCTGTGTCATCAGATCAAAGGTGATCCCCGACCACGTCCAGAAGACCGAAGCCGCAAAGCATCCGGAAACGATGATGCACTTCAGGCGCTGAATCGAAAACTTTTCAAACCGAGGCCAAATCGCGCACAGGAAGTCGTAGGTCACTTGAGTGAGCGCCTCGGGCACACTCGCCAGCGTGCCCCACAGAGCGACCAGAATCATCACGTAATAAACCGGCACCATCGACTCGTGAATCTCGCGCCAGATGCCGGCCTGCTTCGTCAGCAGTTCCCAGGAATTTCCGCTCAGCGTTTCCTGCCGGGGAAACAGAATCGTGGCGCCAGCGGCCAGGAACGCCATCGACACGATCAGCAGCACGAACGCTCCCATGCCGACGTCCCATTTCAATGGCAGCAGGAGCCTGCGCAGTCGCCCCGCCTGTTCGGGATCGTCCGGCAGATAGTCAATCCGTGGTCCGCTACCCGCTCGCCGGCGGATTTCATCGATCCGTGCGTGCGAGTTGATGCCCCAGCCGCTGTCGCGAACCCAGCTCGAATACGCCAGGTGCCCGCTCAGACTTCCGCCGATGTATCCGAAGATCACCACCATGTTCAGCGAGTAGTCGGTCCGCGCCGCCTGCGGTCCCCATTCCGGAGCGGCCGGCAAATGACCGAAACTGATCGCGCCGGCAAGCATGCTGCCCATGTCCGGCCGGACCAGCAGCGTGGCCAGAATTGTCCCCAGCACGAGGACTCCGCAGATCACGATCTGCTGTCGTTCGAGGGCGTGGAATGAACTCAGCAGACTCACGCCCATCGCGGCGGCAAAGATCACGTTGGTCCACAGATTGACCCACGTGTCGAATTCCAGGTTTCCGGGAAGTGCGTCCTGGAACAACGTCGTGATCAGGTTCCCGCACGGCTTGGCGACGGCGGTCAGCCCCATGCCGATCAGACCGAGTTCCGCGACAATGACGACCAGCAGCAACCAGCCGCGCGGTCCCGGCAGCATGACAAGTCGGTGCCCGATGCGTTGCCCTGTGACTGCCGTGTATCGACCGACCAGGTATGTCACAAAGACGCCTTTGACAACGACGCTCAGGATCAGCAGCCAGAACAGGTTGTACTCAGACCACGCGCCCAGCCCGGTGACCATGATCGTCTCGCCGACTCCCAGACCCAGGGAGGCGACAACCGCCGCCGGTCCGAAGAACTGCATCATGCGAAGCAGCTTGCCCGGCGAGAACGGTTCCGCGTAGAGACCCGTCAGCGGCGGAATCTCGATGGGCTGGTCGTCGGCTCTTGTGTCGGGCATTCGATCCTCAGCACCGTCCACCACAGGCCGGAATCGTCTGGCCGGTGACAAAGCTCGAATCATCGGACAGTAGAAACTTCACCACGTCGGCGATCTCTTCGGGTTCACCGATGCGGCCCATGGGCGTGATCGCAATCAACTGCTCGACCATATCCGGATTCGCGGACCGGGCCAGGTCTGTGTTCGTCAGTCCGGGAGCGACACAGTTCACCCGAACGTCGTACGGTGCGAACGCTTCCGCGCAATGTCGTGTGAACGAAATCAACGCCGCTTTGGTCGTGGCGTAACTGATCATGCGACTCTTGATCTTGATGCCGGCCAGCGACGAGATGTTGACGATACGCCCGTACTGACGCTCAATCATCTGGTCCTTGACCGCCCACGTCGTCAGAAACGGCCCATCCATGTTGACTTCGAACATCCGCTTCCAGTCGGCGAACGGCAGTGCATCGTGAGGTGTGCTAGTGGCAATACCCGCGTTATTAACGAGCAGATCGATTGGACCCAATTGGTCACGAATCGCCGCCATCATGCGTCCGACCTGCTGCTCGTCAGAGACGTCCGCCTGGACAACCATCGCATCCGCCCCGGCCCCCTTGATCAAGCTCAGCGTTTCCTGCGCGGCCTGCTCGTTCCGTTCATAGTTCACGGCAACACGTGCACCGTGCGAAGCGAGCATCTGGCAAATGGACCGTCCAATCCCGCGAGCACCGCCGGTCACGAGTGCGGTTCGGTCCGAGAAGATTTCGTTGGGCATCGATTCCTCGTTCTTTAAGTGGCAGCCAGTTCTTCCAGTAACTCAACACAGTTTTCAACCACGGCCGGTCCCCATTCACGAGTAAACGGAGTGGGCAGCATGTAATTCTGGTACGACTCGTTGACTTCCATCCCGCCTTCTTTGAACGCTTCGGGAGTCGGCAGGTAACCAAGGCATCCGTTGCTGTATCCCAGAAAGATGGTCTGACTGAGCGGCGAACGGCGTTTCACTTCCAGAGCGAGTTCAGCGAACGGTTCACCGTTGACGGCAACGATTCCCAGATCATTGATTCGCAGCCCCCAGCAGATCAGCTCGCGAGTCACTGGTTCGCCCACATCGATCGTTCGCATGACAAGTTCGGCCCAGTGGACCAGTCGCTGAGCCACATGGACTGCTCCCACACTGCCACCAGCTCGGGCTTCTTCAAGCTGCCGGCGATATCGACCCAGATTCGACTCCGCCACCGAGCGATCCGGCGGCGCGGCCATCGGCAGCGTGATTCGTCGACTGGCCGCACGGAAATGTTCGAGACACGCTGCGGGCAGCGGCTCGTAATCCCTCAGCGAGATGGCGGCGACCGACTGCACGATACGACGCGGGCCACGCCGGTCGTGCGTGCGAATTCCGGCCCAGGTCTTGATGATTTCACCACCAAGCATGGAACCGATGCGTTGCAGATCGTCGAACTGCTCTGCCCCGCCCGAACCAATCCCGCATCGCGGACTGACGTTGCCGGCCGCTCCCTGAAAGAACAGCGAAAGTGCACCGGACGCACGTTCGACGATCTCGCGAGCCGGCCCCACGTAATCGGGCGACAATTGAGACGTTTGCGGTCCCAGGACAATCGTGTGAGCGGCAGCCGTCATGACGATGGCGATGGGAGTCCCCGCCAGATCATCGATCCGGATCACGCCGGCATCATGATCAACCGGCCCGTCGGGATTGTCGCCAATCACAATGCCTCCCTCGGGCAATTGCTCGCGACGATTAACGCCGATTTCGACCTGTCCGATTCCGGCCCCGATTCGTGCCGGTTGCTGTTGCTTGTCGGCGATCGTCGCAACAGCAACAAGTGATTCTTCCAGCGTCGATAGATAGCGTTGCTGCAACTCGTCCTGTTGAGGTGTGTCGGCCTGCCAGCCGGGCAGCATTGGTCCCAGGTGAGTGTGACTGGTATTAATCAGGACATGTTCCGCGGGAATGCTGATCGCCTCGCCGATCCGTTGGCGAATCCGGTCCACGTGCGGGCTCTGGATAAACAGAATGTCGCAGGCGAGCATTGCGATCCGAGTCGTCCCGTCAGTCAGCACGAGTGCCGTGGCGGTCAGTTCGCGTTCGATCGATTCAGAAACACATTCCTGGACGGTGTAACCCATCATACGAATGCCGACTGGAGGCGTGATGACGACACGGCCAACGCCCGCCTGCAAAACGCTGTTCGAATTCATTCTTGTTTGCTCTGGTCAGGACAAAACGCTGACGCCGGTCCTGTCTGGCACGACGAGATGCCGTGGATTAGTTACTACTCATCGCACGAAGGCAAGGCCTGCATCTACCTCGCAAAGGTAACGATTCCGCCAGAACCTGCATCATAAATCATGTTTCAGAGATCACGTCTGGAAGCCTGTTGAACAAGGAGTAGGCCGGCAACAAGGAGCGATAGCGACGCCGTTCCGGCATCCCGTTGCACGGGAAATAGGGCAGTGCCGAAACTGCGCTTCGCTTGTTCCGGCCTACGACCTTCGCAGGGGTCAGGCCTTGCGTTCGGTTTTCGTACGGCGGTAAGTCTGTCTTAGATTTCTCTTATGAACATTTGTCTGGATTCCGTCTCTGGCGTAAACTGTGATCCCCTGCCCAGACTGAAGGAAACCGCTTTGTGCGATCTCCTGTTACAACTGATGCACACTAGATTCGAGAGTGACGACTACGCTTGTATCGTTTGGCAGTTTTCCTCATCCACCGAACACGACTCGGAGAACCAGAATGTTGATTTCGAAAGCTCCGTTCACTGGTGCCTGTGTTACCTTCTTGCTTTTGTCAGGTTCGGCATTTTGTCAGAAAGACCTGCCGCAAGACACGGCGCTCAAACTGATTCGAGTGGCGCAGGATGGAATGGCTGCAAACTACCAGCAACTCGGCCCGGTGAAGGCTGTCTATGAGTACACGATTGCCGACAGGAGTGTCGCTGAGGAACAGCGGATCGATTCTACTAGTGATCCTTCCAACGGCAATCGCACTGGCTCTTCCACAATCAAACCCATCAGCACGCGCCGACTCTATCTTGAGATGCTCAAGCACGATCATATCTCTATTGAGATGCGCGATGGGGTCGATGCAGTGACACAACTCTTGTATCGCGACGGAGATCGTTGGACGAAGTATCATCCAGGCAGAAAAAGAGCTTTGATCAAGTCTACGGCACAACTTGCGTCACTTCCTCAATACGACCCGCGACAGGCCGGACTGCACCTCTTGAAAGAGACATATTCAGATTCACTTCAATTCACCCCTGAGGAGTTGAATCAGATTCAGGTCCGCAAGTCGGAAAAAGGGGATATCGAGGCAGACATTCCATGGGGAAAAAACGGCACGCAGCGTGCAGCGTTTGTCTTTGATCCTGCAATCGGGTTCCTTCCGAAACGTGTAACGATCGTCAATGACAAGGGTCATGTTTCAAGGCTTAGCACACTCGAATACCGAGAGGACGAGACCGTTGGGGCGTTTATCCTCAAAAAGTCCGTCAAGAAGTTGTTTTCCCCACCGGTCGGCGCCGCCACATTGGATACAGAACAGCCAGTCTTATTCGAGGAATACACACTTATCGAATTCGAAAGGTTAGGGGAGACGCCCGATTTACAGCCGCCAGTGTTTGCTGATGGCACACACGTATCAAATATCATCGAGCGGACGGGAATGACGGTGGGCTATGAGGAACGTCCATAAAGCGCAGTACAAAGCCCTGGGCAAGCCGGAGAACTTTCGATACCACATCCACGACGACGGCCACACGATTCCACCGGACACCGTGATCGCATTCTTCAGGGAGCAGTTTAATGTCCCAAAACATGACTGATGGCAAGGCTGCGATCGGTCAGTGCTTCTCATCAGCAACCCAGTGTCGATAAAGCTGCTGAACCTGCTGTGGCAGACGGTCGAAGACGTCACGCTGAATTGAGGGCACAATGTTATCGGTCCGTCCGGCTTCATCGCACATTCGCCTGCGTTCGCCAGATTCAGGTCGCAGCACTTCAAGGTTCAGCCACCACGGCGCGTAACGCACTGCCAGCGCTACTCTCGGGCTGGATGTTGTATTCGGAGCGGTCGCATGCCACAGACGGCTGTCCATGATCAGAACGCTTCCTGCGGAACCCGTCACATTGATCTCGGTCGGAAAGCGCTCGCGCGGATTCGGGCCGTCGCCAGCGGTTGGATTCGTCGAACGACGGTGACTGCCGGGCAGAATCAGAGTCCCACCATTGTCGACGCTGAATGGCGACAGCATCCATAAGGTCGTGACGTGCATGACGACGTCAGGATATGGCACGGGAACGTGCCCCGCGTTTTTCTGATTGAATGGCCAGTCCGCGTGCCAGTCACCGCGATCATTTCCCGGTTCGTTGATGATGGCTGACGTGAATGAGATGCGGATGTTGTGTCCCAGAACCTGTTGAATCAGCGCCAGGAGTCTGTCATCCGCAAGATGTGCAGCGAAGGTCTGATCATGGTTGATCACGCTGGGAGTGAAGCCAACGTTGTTCGGCGCGTCAGGATAATTCCTTCGCTGAGACTGGACCGTGCGAATGATGCTGTCGCGGATCGCCGAACATTCGGCGGGCGGAACGACGTCCTGCAGGACGCAGAATCCGCTGATCTGCAATTGTCTCCATAACTCAATGCAACTGTTTTCCACAGATTACTCCGGAAATGTTCCCTGAGCTGTCAGCAGTTCCCGGATGTCGCTGTCTAAAGCCAGTTGCTCTGCTTCGAACGCTTGATCGACCTGAGCCGTCGTGCGGGCACCGACCAGCACGCTGGTGACATGCGGCTGTGCCAGCGTCCACGCAAGTGCCAACTGAACCATTGAATGTCCCGTCTGCCGGGCCGCACGTTCAAGGCGATCAAGAGCAGCGAATCCCTGCGGAGTGAAATACAACGGCTGGTGCTCCGGAATGACGTCGAACCGAGTTCCTTCCGGTACCTGCTGTCCTCGGCCGTACTTGCCGGTCAGGAAACCCGCGGCGAGTGGACTGTATGTGATCACGCCAACCTGCTGGTCCGCACACAGAGGAAGCAGGTCTGCCTCGACGTCCCGCTCAACCAGATTATACGGCGGCTGGACCGACTGAAGACGTTGCAGACCGCGCGACTGACACAGCAACAGCGATTTCGCCAGATGCCAGGCACTCCAGTTACTGCATCCGATGCAGCGGACTTTGCCGGACTCAATAAGTCGATTCAGAGCGTCCATCGTGTCGTCAAGCGGCGTAACGGCGTCCCAGACATGCAACTGAAACAGATCGATCTGCTCGATCTTTAAACGCTGCAGGCTTACCTCCGCCGAGCTGATCACGCGGTCTTTCGTGAGGACACCAGCCACTTTCGTCGCGACGACAATCTGATCGCGTATACCGCGATCCATGATCCAATCGCCGAGCAGAATTTCCGACGCACCCCGCGCGTATGCTTCGGCGGTGTCAAACAGTGTGATGCCGCGGTCCAGAGCACGATCGAGAAGTTCGAACGAGGTACTCTTGTCGATCTCCCGGCCGAACGTCACGCAACCCATTCCGATCGAACTGACTCGCAGATCGGTGCCTCCCAATTGGCGATACTCCATAGTCGTTCATCTCCACTGGTCCTCAGCCGCTGTCGTCCCCATGCTGCCCTGGTCGCGCCAGACTGCAGAGGCAACCCACAATCATTCCGGCCATCAACGACATCAGGAAGATCCGTTAGAAACTCAATGGTTTCAACCCTGTCAACTGATCCCAGTACGCCACCAGGAACGACGTGAGAAAAGCCGTGACCGCTCACGGTATTGCTTCGATCTGAGTCGCGAATGGAACGAGTAACGCGAAGAACAACGGCGCGTGTTGGCGAATTCGAAGACGGACACGGTATTGTCAGTGCGCTTCAATCGGTGAATCAATGAACCGGCGTGAATTCAACGGGACGGCCATGGGCCTGCTTGCATCGACCGTAACCAGTCGCGCCGTCGGCGAAAGCGATCAGACGTCAGCGATTCCGGCACTCATGCCGCGGGATGAGAGTGGACATCACTTTGTGCTCTACAGCGACTGCTGCAGTGGATCACCCGGGACAGCGCTGGCCGCGAATCTGCAGTCCGTCAATGCCATGGTCGCAAGGATCGACCCGCAGCCGGAGTTCATTTCGTTTTCCGGTGATGCGATTGCCGGTTACACGCAGGACTATGGGGAACTCCGGCGTCAGTGGGATTACTGGCGCGGCACGGAGATGCAGTGGGTCGACCAGCGAAATCTGCCGCTCTATCAATCCACAAGTAATCACAACACGTACGACGATGCCAGTGAGACTGTCTTTCGTGAAGTCCACTCGGACCTGCCGCAAAACGGTCCGCCGGAGCAGCGCGGCCTGGCATACTGGTTCCGGCGGGGAAATCTGCTGTACGTTTCGACGCATCAGCCCGATCGGCGGATGCTGATCGATCACGCCTGGCTGGATGACGTTCTCAGTGCAAACGCGGACGCGAAGTTCAAATTCGTCGCCGGGCACTATCCCGTATTTCCGGTCAACGGTTACATCGCGTGGCCACTCTGGTGCTTTCCGCCGAAACAGCGGCGACCGTTCTGGGACCTGCTGGTGAAGCACGACGTCGATGCGTATCTGACGAGCCACATCATCGCCTTTGATGTGCAGGCCCACGATGGCGTTTTACAGATTCTCTCCGGGGGAGCCGGTACTGAGTATGGACCTGGCGGATTCATGCCCGGCCGTTCCGAATACTTTCACGCAGTCCAGATTGCCATCGACCAGCAGGGACTGCAGTATCAGGTCCACGACCCGACCGGCCTGGTGCGCGAAAAACTGAACTGGCCATTGCGATTGCCAGCAGTCGATCAGTGGCAAATTGTGGACAGTCGAAACATCGGTTCGATCCTGAATCCGATTGACCTGTCTCAAGGCCCTGTCGCAATTCGGATGCGAGGGACAATTCTAAACCTCTCCCGCACAGGTCCGGATCACACATTGCTGTGTGCGGTCGACTCGGGCGAAGGTGTCGAACCTGTCTGGATTGGCATCGACGGTGATAGTGGTCGACTCGAAGTGCGAATCGTTCCCGTCACCGGACACGGCTGGCAGACCTGGACGGGACCACGCGTGCCCGACAACGCCACATTCGACTGCCAACTGCGGAATCCGAGCCGGTACAGGACGATATTACCAAACCGCGATGCCACACTCCGGTTGGCTGTCTTCTCGTTACGTCTGCGGTATCCGCCGCATTCAAACCAGAGGTCCCGTGGCAGCGCGTCCGGCCGGTC
>Ga0302123_10002155_pt1 | contig 13532 bp, 13 predicted proteins | sample CB21_321_MG_FD_203109 | JGI IMG/M metagenome (GOLD analysis project Ga0302123, IMG submission 203109) | Marine microbial communities from Western Arctic Ocean, Canada - CB21_32.1 | ecosystem: Environmental > Aquatic > Marine > Oceanic | place: Canada: Western Arctic Ocean | collected 2017-09-28 | reverse complement strand
CGAACCGATGTTGACGATCCGCCCGAAACCCTGGGCGCGCATGTTCTCGATGACGCCCCGGCACATATTGAAGAGCGAATCCAGGTTGGTCGCCATGACCGAGCGCCAGGCCTCCAGATCCATGCGATGGAGCATACTGTCGCGGGTGATGCCGGCGTTGTTGACCAACACGTCGACGGCGCCAAGGTCCACGGTGACCTGGACAATGCCCGCGGCGCAGGCGTCGAAATCACCGACGTCCCACTTGTAGACCGCAATGCCGGTCTCGGCCTTGAACGCTTCGGCGGCTTCGACGTTGCCGGCGTAGGTCGCCGCCACCGTATAGCCGGCGTCGCGAAGACCGACCGAAATCGCCGCGCCAATGCCGCGGGTTCCGCCGGTAACCAAAGCAACACGAGCCATGTTCTGTACTCCGGTTCCTGCTTGCCGATCAGTCGCGGGCAACGCACATGGCGATGCCCATGCCGCCGCCGATGCAGAGTGTCGCCAGACCCTTCTTGGCGTCGCGTCGGCCCATTTCATAAAGCAGCGTCGTCAGCACCCGCGCGCCCGAGGCGCCGATCGGATGACCCAAGGCAATAGCGCCGCCGTTGACGTTGACCTTGTCCGTATCCCAGGCGAGTTCCTTGTTGACCGCGCAGGCCTGGGCCGCAAAGGCTTCGTTGGCTTCGATCAGGTCGAGATCGTCGGCGCTCCAGCCGGCCTTTTCCAGGGCGGCGCGGCTGGCCGGGATCGGACCGGAACCCATGATTGCCGGATCGACCCCGGCATGGGCCCAGGAAACGATGCGGGCCAAGGGCGTAATGCCCCGGCGCTCGGCCTCGGCGGCGCTCATGAGCACCGCGGCGGCGGCGCCGTCGTTGATGCCGCTGGCGTTGCCGGCGGTGACCGTGCCGTCCTTGACGAAGGCCGGGCGCAGACCGGCGAGGGCCTCCACCGTGGTGCCGTGGCGCGGGTGCTCGTCGCTGTCGACTACGGTCTCGCCCTTGCGGGTCTTGATCGTTACCGGGACGATTTCATCGCTGAATCGATCCGCCTTCTGGGCCGCTTCGGCCTTGGCCTGGGAGGCGGCGGCGAAGTTGTCCTGGTCTTCGCGGGTGATCTGCCAGCGCTCGGCCACGTTTTCCGCTGTATTGCCCATGTGGTAGCCGTTGAAGGCGTCCCATAGGCCGTCCTTGATCATGGTATCGACCATCTCGGCCGGTCCCAGCTTGGTGCCGTTGCGCATATGCATGCAATGGGGCGCCTGGCTCATGCTCTCCTGGCCGCCGGCGACGACGATGCTGCTGTCGCCATTGACGATAGCTTGGTGGCCGAGGGCGACCGCGCGTAGGCCGGAGCCGCAGAGCTGGTTGATGCCCCAGGCCGGCACTTCCACCGGGATTCCGGCGTTGATTGATGCCTGGCGGGCCGGGTTCTGGCCCTGGCCGGCACCAAGAATCTGCCCGAGGATGACCTCCGAAACCGCATCGGCCTCGACGCCGGCGCGCTCAAGAGCGGCGCCGATGGCGACGGCGCCGAGATCGGACGCCGGTAGCGAGGATAAGCCACCGCTGAAGGCGCCGACCGGCGTGCGGGCGATGCTGGCAATAACCACATGGTTGTTGGAACTGCTCATGGCTTTCGTCCTTTGTCTGACGAGAAAGTAGCACTGAATTTCGCGGCCAATGTAGCTGATTTATGCTGCACTGCAACAGCATTTCGGCGGCGGCCTGGTGTCAGGGGTCGGTTTGATGCAACCATTCGGCCAGGGGCTGCCACAGGTTCTTTCGGGCGGCGCCGCCGACCACCATGCCGATATGTCCCGACGGCGGCGTCAATCGATGGCAATTGCCCAGAGCATCGGCCAGAGCGGCGGCCGAGGCCGGCGCCACGATGCGGTCGCGGCGGGGCAGGGCGACCAGAGACGGCACCGCCAGTTTGCTAGGCTCGATGGCCGTGCCGGCCACTTGCCATTGACCCCGGGCCGGACGGTTTTCGCCGTACCAGCCGGTCAGGCAGTCGCGGGCGACACCGGCGGTCAGGGCGACGCCGTCATTGAGCCAGTCCTCCAGGGCGACGAAGTCCTCGGCTCTTTGGCTGCCCTCGTCCATGGTGGCAAAGGCGCGGAACTTGTCAGGCACCATGCTCGGGTCCGACCAGGTGAAGAGCGCCTGGAGCACGTCGATGGGCAACGCGCCGAGCAGCGACAACAGGCCTTCCAGCGATGGCCCCATGGCGCTGAGCAGGTGGCTGTGGGCATCGCCTGTCCCGTGAAAGTCCCATGGCGTTGCCAGCAGGGCCAGGGCCCGGACATCCTTGGGCCGGCGCAACGCCAGAGCCAATGCCAGCAGTCCCCCCATGCAATAACCGGCCACGGTGACCGGCCCGCCGGTCAGGTGGCGGGCGGCATCGAGGGCCGGCTCGAGGCGCTGGGTGATATAGGCATCGAGATCGAAACCGTGCTCGGCCTCGCCCGGCGACCCCCAGTCGACCAGCAGGGGGCGCAGGCCATTGGACGCCAGCCAGCGCATCAGGCTGCGGCGCTTCGAAAGATCGAGAATGTAGTAGCGGTTGACCAGGGAGGGCACGAACAGCACCGGGGTGGCCCGGTTTTTGTCGCGTCGCCGGGCGCCGTAGTCGAGCAACCGGCTGGCCCCGGCCCGCCAGATCACCGGCGGGTCGCGCAGGCTGCGCTGGTACGGATGGCCTTGATAAGCCTCAATGCCGGCCATCATGGCGCCGCCACGGCGCCGGGCCTCGGCGGTGATGGCGCCAGTCAGGTCTTCAGGCCTGACGCTTGCGAGGTCGCTTGCCAGGCTTTGCCCGCGCGCCGCCAGGGCCGGACTCCAGGGCAGCAAGCCGGCCTTCGCACTCGGCAAGGCGGCGAGCGAGTTCGTCCACACGGTCATCGCCCGGGCCAGATGCAGGGGCAGCGGCCGGGGCGCCACCGCCCGCATAGGATTGGGACATGGCTGCGAAGATGTCGGCGAAGGCTTGTCCATTTGTTGCGTTCCCCGCTGGGGCGGCGCCCGGTTGCGTGGCCATGAACCCGGCGAGCCATTGTGCCAGCGCCGGATCGGCCACCGACGCGGCGACTTGCTCCTGCCACAGGTCGAGAAACCGTCGGGCCAGGATTTCAGGATCGCGCGGGTCGTCGGACATGACCTCGACTATAGGCCAGGCAACGGACCTCGGCCAGCCATTGGCTGGGGCCGGGTAATAATCTGTGTGCATCGCAATGTTTGCAGCGCACAAAGACGTACTGTAGGGTCTGATGACGAGCGCCCAGATGCGTGTTGACGGGCCAATATTCAGGTTTGACATATTCAGGTTTGGCATTGATGGATCGTCATGAGCTATAAAACCGATAATCAAGACACGCCGATCACCATCAAGAAATATGCCAATCGCCGGCTGTACAACACGGCGACCAGTAGCTACGTGACCCTCGATCACCTCTCCACCATGGTCAAGGAGGGCGTCGACTTCGTGGTCTACGATGCCAAGTCGGGCGACGACATCACCCGTTCGGTGCTGACCCAGATCATCATGGAAGAAGAGAGCAAGGGCGACAGCCTGCTGCCCATCGCCTTTCTGCGCCGGCTCATCGGTTTCTACGGCGACAGCCTGGGCGACTTCGTGCCGCGCTATCTTGAGCTCAGCATGGAGACCTTCGCGAACAACCAGGAGAAGATGCGCGGCCAGATCGGTGGCAATTTTGGCGGCATGTTCCCGTTTCGCCAGGTCGAGGAAATGGGCAAGGCCAACATGAAGGCGTTCCAGAACGCCATGGACATGTTCAGCCCGTTTGCCCCTGGCAGCCCCGGCGGTCAGGCTGACGGAACCCAGGGCAACGGCGCCGCGCAAACGCCGCCGCCCGGTGGTGGGTGCCAAGACGCCGGCGAGGCCGACGAAGCGGCGGAACTCGACGCACTCAAAAGCCAGCTCGACGCCATGCAGCGCCAGCTCAACAAGATCGCCAACAAAGACACCGAGTAGCGTTCAGGCGAGGTCGCGCTTGAGCACCTTGCCGGTGTCGGTCAGGGGCAGATCGTCGCGGATTTCGACGATGCGCGGGTATTTGTGCGACGCCATGTTGTCACGCGCCCAGGCGATTAGTTCATCTGCTTCCAGCGCGGCGTCGTGGTGCGGCACGATGAAGGCCTTGACCTCTTCGCCATAGCGCTCATCGGGAATGCCGATGACCGCGGCGATGGTCACCTTGGGGTGATCCGACAGCACGTCCTCGACCTCGGCGGGATAGACGTTGAAACCGCCCCGAATGATCAGTTCCTTGGTTCGCCCGACAATGTAGACATAGCCGTCCGCGTCCATGCGGGCGAGATCGCCGGTGTGATACCAGCCGTTGCGAATGACCTCGGCGGTGGCCTCGGGCCGCTTGTAATAGCCCTTCATGACGCAGTGACCACGGACCGCCAGCTCGCCTACTTCGTCGGCCGCCAGGGCGATGCCGTCGCCGTCGATGATGCGTACCTCGACCCCCCAGATTGCCGGCCCTACCGAACCCTCGCGGCGCGCCTCGTCGGGCGGCGTTACCAGCACCACTGGTGAGGTTTCAGTACAGCCGTAGCCTTCCATCACCGCAATGCCGGTGCGTTGGGTAAAGGCCTTGGCCACCGCATGGGGCATGGGCGCGCCGCCGGTCGAGACGACGCCGACGGTTTCGGCCAGGCGCTTGGCATGTTCGTCATCAAAGTTGGGATGCTCGAGGAAGGCCTGATACATGGTCGGCACGCCGGCGAAGCGGGTGACGCCGGTCTCGGCGATGAGCCCCATGGCCGCGCCGGGTTCGAAGCGCTGCATCAGCACCAGGGTGTCGCCGGTATAGAGGCCCATGTGCATGAGACAGGTCTGGGCATAGACATGGAACAAGGGTAGGGCGACGAGCTGGATTTCCGTGTGGCGCTCGGGGAACAGGATGCCCACGGTCATGACGTTCATAACGATGTTGTTGTGGGTCAGCTCGGCCCCCTTGGGTTGGCCCGTGGTGCCCGAGGTGTAGAGAATGGTCGCGGTGTGGTTGGGTTCCGTCGGCGCCGCCTCGAAGCTGCCGGCCTGACTGGCCATAAGATCGCTGAAGCTTACCGCAGCGCCGGGCAACTCTTCATGGTCGCTGTCGGGAATAATCCACAGCTGCCGGCAATCATCGACCTCGGCAAAGGCGTCGGCGGCGTCCCGGCCCAGGGTCCAGCCGTCGCGGCCGCCGTAGCAGATCAGCGCCTTGGCGTCGGAATCATTCAGGTAATAGGCGATCTCCCGGCGCTTGGAGAGGGCGCTGATGGTAACCACCGTGGCGCCCAGCTTGAGCACCGCGTAGTAGGCGATGACGAATTCGGGCCGGTTGGGGCAACACAGGGCGATATGATCACCGGCGTTGAGCCCGGCGGCGCGCAGGCCCCCCGCCGCCCGGTTGATGGCGGTCTCGAGTTGGCCATAACTCAGAGCCTCGCCCTCGAAAATCAGGGCGCTGCGCTCGGGGTAGGCGCGGGCCCCGTGCTCGACCAGGATGGCGGCGTTTAGCACGGCCTACGCGGTGACATCATTGGGGGCTCTCCTCGCTCTCCGCGGCGCGCGGGTTGACCAGGGCGACGCCGGTGAAAAGCACGCCGAGGGCAACCCAGATCCAGGCGCTGTGCTGCTCGCCGAAGATGATGATACCGAACACCACCCCCGAGGCGGTGACGAAATAGCCGGTCTGGGCGGCGAACAGCGGTCCGGCGATGACGATCAACTCGAGGAACATGAGATAGCCCGCGACGTTGATGGCGATCAACAGCATGGTCCACCATTCGATCTCGGTCCAGGGATGCCACAGGTCGACCCAGGTATCGGTCGCCCAGACGAGGGGCGTCAGCATGATGGTACCGGCGATCAGCATGCCGCACAGCAGGATGACCGGATCGCTGGCCGGGGGCCGGCGGAGCGCGAGATAGACGTTCTCCGAGGAATAGGAAATCGGTGCGATCAGAGCGATCAGCACCCAAATCGCCATGGCCGGTTCGGGCAGGCTGGTCTCGGGCAGGACGATCATCATCACCGCCGCGAAGCCCAGCAGGATGCCGACTACCCGCCGCCGCTGTAACATTTCGGCGCCGACGGCGACGGCGATGGCATAGGTCAGCAAGGGCACCAGGGAGGTGACCATGGCGAGAATGCCGGCCGGCAAATGCGACGCCGAGAGAAACAGGAAGTTCGACGGCAGCGCCGTGCCCAGGGCGCCGGCGATGATGTAGAGCTCGAGATAGTCGCGCCGCAGGGGCAGGCCACCGTAGCGTATCAGGCAATAGGGCAACAGCGCCGCGACCCCGACAGCGCCTTGCAGCCACGACAGGCCGATGGGATGGACGCCGGCCGCCGTCACCAGCTTGGCCAGGGAGAACGTCAGGCCCCAGATCACACCGCCGACAATCATCAGGCCAAAGGCCAGCACTAATGTGCGGCGGCGGCTGCGCGGATTGACGGCAATTTCAGGGGTTGTCACGGCTGCTCTCGCTGACACGGGGATAACACTATTCGCTCATCGTTGGCGAGGAGTGTAGCCGAGACCGGCGGCGGCGGGTATCCTCCGTCGACGATAAAATCCGGGACCCTAGCCATGACCGAGACCCTGCCCGCCGACTGGTATACGGACCTTGCCATTCACCGCCGCGAACGCGCCGCTATTTTCGCCCGCAACTGGTGTTTGTTCGGGCCTGAAGCGGAGCTTGCCAACTCCGGCGACTATCGCGCCGCCGTGATCAACGGCTGGCCGGTGTTCGTCATTCGCGGCCATGACGGGGCGTTGCGCGGCTTTCACAACGTCTGCCGCCACCGCGCCGCCCAGCTGCTGGCCGATGGTGAGGGCAGCTGCAATATGGTGCGTTGCCCCTATCACGCCTGGGCGTACGATCTCGAGGGCCGCCTTAAAGCGGTGCCCGACTTCGGCGACGATCCTGACTTTGACCCGGCCGACTACGGTCTGTTCCCGTTGCGGGTCGAGGTCTGGAACGGCCTGGTGTTCTTCTGCGTCGATAGCGAGGTCGACGACCTGATGACCTGGCTCGGCGACATTCCGGCCCTGTGCGAGCCCTTTCCCGGCCTCGCCGACCTCGATTACCACGACAGCTTCACCATCGACGGGGCGGCCAACTGGAAGACCTATTGCGACAACACCGTGGAGGGCTACCACCTGTCCATGGTCCACCCCAGCCTGGCCGAGGCGGTGATCGCCGACGACGTCGAGATTGTGCCCCATGACGGCGGCCGCATGGTCGCCTTCCACGTCAAATACGAGGCCCAGGGAACCTCGCTTCGCGGCGCTGACGGACTGTGGTTCTATCGCTTTCCCGGCTTCCAGGCGACACTCAGCGCCCGCAGCTTCAAGGCCGAGCGGATCGAGGCGGTCGGGCCGGGTCGGTTGCGTACCGACAACTGGAGCTGGTTTGGCGATCTGCCCGAGGACGAGCGCGGCGCCGCCTTCGCGTGGGCCCAGGAAATCGTCCATGAAGACCTCGGCATCTGCGAGACCGTGCAGCGTAACCTGGAGGCCGGGATCTATAAGGCCGGCATCCTGTCGCCGGCTCATGAGAGCAACACCATGCTGTTTCAAAACCTGGTCCGAGAGGCCGTAAACGAGGAGTGATTCTGTGGAACTCAACGGCACGATTTGCGTCGTCACCGGCGCCGCCGGCGGTATTGGCGCGGCCATGGCGCGACGTTTCAAGGCCGCCGGGGCCGCCGCTGTGGTGGTCGCCGATGTGCAGGCGGAGCCGTTGCGCGCGGTGGCCGAGGAAATCGGCGGCCTTGCGGTAACCTGCGACGTTACCAAAGAGCCCGACATTATCGCTCTGGCGGCGGCGGCGGCGGACGCCTACGGCCCCATCGACGTATTTTGCAGCAACGCCGGCATCGCCCGCAACGGCGGCGAGGAAAGCCCGGACGCCCTTTGGCAACTCAACTGGGACCTTCATGTCATGGCCCATGTTTATGCCGCCCGGACGGTGGCGCCCAAGATGGCGGCCCGGGGCTCGGGCTATCTGGTCAACACCGCCTCGGCGGCGGGCCTGTTGAGTCATCTCGACTCGGCGACCTACGCGGTGACCAAGCACGCCGCCGTGGCCTTCGCCGAGTGGCTCGCCATTACCTATGGTGATCGCGGCGTGCGGGTCTCGGTGCTTTGTCCCCAGGCGGTGCGCACGGCCATGACCGCGGGTCACGAGGACTCGGTGGCCAGCGTCGACGGCATGATCGAAGCCGACCAGGTGGCTGACGATGTACTCGCCGCCATGGCGGCCGAAGACTTTCTCATCCTGCCCCACCCGGAGGTCCGCGAGTACATCCAGCGCAAGGCCGGCGACTACGATCGCTGGCTCGGCGGCATGCGCAAGCTGCGCCGCCGCATGGCCAAGGGTGAGTAGGACTTCGATGGCTGAAGCGGCGGAACGCGGCCTCGGTGACGATCAGGGCGCCGTCCGGCCTGTTCTCAGCTTGGCCGCCAGCGCCGCAGCACTGTCGAGCAGGTCATCACGGTTTCGCCGTCGACGGTCATCTCGCCGCGCACGAAGGCCAGGGAGCGGGTCAGCTTTGTCACGGTAGCGCGGCATTCGATCCAGTCACCGATGCGGGCCGGGGCGACGAACTCCGAATTCAGGGTGATCGTCGCGACCCGCTCGATGCCGCGAAGGTCGCCGTCAAGCGATCCGGTGGCGTCCATGGCACAAGCGGTAAGCGCCGAGTCGGCGAAGGCCAGCAGGGCACCGCCGTGGGCGAACTCGCTGGCGCTGGTATGGACCGGCCGGACCCGCATGCCGGCGACCCGCTGGCCCCGCTCGCCGCGAAAGTAATGGGGTCCGGCGTGCATCTCGAAGGGCTCGTCGGGGAACAATACCGCGAAGCCCGCCGGCGGATTGTCATCGTGTTCGGCGTCCACCGGGTGTCAGACCTTGGCCGCCATGACGTCGACCTCGATGACCATGGCCGGGTCCGCGAGGCCGCTAATCATCACGGCGGTGGAGGCGCATTTGGCATCGCCCAGGTATTTCGCCCGGTACTTGCGATTGGATACGAGGTCGTCGGCATTGAGCAGGTAGATGGTCAGCTTGACCAGGTCTTCGGGCCCCATGTCGGCGGCGGCCAGCAGGGCGGCGACGTTCTTCCAGGTCTGGGCGATTTGCTCTTCCGGGTCCTGGACCAGCTCACCGTCCGGCGCCATGCCGACCTGGCCGGCGGTGACCAGCCAGCGCGCGCCTGCCGGGACCTCGACGCAATGGTGGTAGGCGGCGATGGGCTTATAGACGCCGTCGGGATCGTATTTTTTGAGCATGATCTGGCCTCCTCGCATAAGGAACTATTTGCGCTTTATGGGGTGCATGGGCAAAACTCACCGCGAACCATACCGCAAAATCGCGGAGAGGAAACGCCGACATGACGATTACAAACGACCTGAGCGGGCGGGTCGCCTTTATCACCGGCTCGACCCGGGGCATCGGCTGGGCCACCGCCCGGACCCTGGCCGAGGCCGGCGCCTGTGTCGCCATCAACGGGCGCTCGCCCGAGGCCGCCGAAGCTCGCCGCGCCGAGCTTGTCGACGCCGGGCTCGACGCCCTGGCCGTGCCCTTCGACGTCACCGACGAGGCCGCCATGGAGGCCGCCATCGACCGCATCGTCGCCGAGCGCGGACGGTTGGACATCCTGGTGACCAACGCCGGTTTCTGGCGCCGCCTGCCGTTCGAGGACCATACGCTTGACGACTGGTACAAGACCATCGACACCAAGCTGACCTCGGCCTTCACCGCCGCCCGCCTGGCGACGCCGCACCTGGTCAAGCATGGGGTCGGGCGCATTGTGGTGATCTCGGCCATTTCGCTGTTCGCCACCGCCGCCAAGTCGCCGGTCGACGTGGCGGCGGAAGGCGGTCTCGGCGGCCTCGCCCGGGCCCTGGCGGTGTCGCTCGGCCCGCGCGGCGTGACGTGCAACACCATCGCGCCGGGCTTCATCCACACCGAGATGACCGCGTCCTTGAGCGACGACCCCGACTTCGAACCGTGGCTCAAGAAGAACGTGCCGGTGGGCCGCTGGGCCGGCCGGAAGATATCGCCGGCGCCGTCGCCTATCTGGTGTCCGATGCGGCAAGCTTCGTCAACGGCCAGGTCATCGCCATTGACGGCGGCCTGACCGTGGCTATTTGATGGCGCAGCAATCGATCAAACAGGAGGAGTGAACTAATGGGTGACTCGCAAAGCCGTCTAAAGGTCGGGCTGCAGATGCCCTTGGGTCAGGAGGGCACGGTGCGCTGGTCGGAGATGCGCGACATCGCAACCCTGGCCGAGGACGTTGGGTTCGACTCCCTGTGGGTGGTCGATCACTTCCTCTACCAACTTGAGGCCGACAGCGACCCCATCGGCCTGTGGGAATGCTGGTCGCTGGTCTCCGCCCTGGCCGCCTGCACTGCCAAGGTCGAACTCGGCACCCTGGTGCTGGGCATGGGCTTCCGCAATCCCGCCCTGCTCGCCAAGATGGCCGACACGGTGGATGAAATCAGCGACGGCCGCCTGATCCTGGGCGTCGGCGCCGGCTATCACGAGCTCGAATACACCGCCTTCGGCTACCCTTACGACAAAAAATACAGCCGCTTCAAGGAGGCCATTCAGATCGTCCACAGCCTGCTGAAAACCGGCAAGGTCGACTTCGAGGGCACCTACTACTCGGCCCGGGAATGCGAGCTCAAGCCGCGCGGCCCCCGCCCGGAAGGCCCGCCCATCATGATCGGCACCCGGCGCCCCAAGATGCTCAAGCTCTGCGTCCAATACGCCGATATCTGGAACGTCTACTGGGACGACACCGCCAACAGCACGGCCGGCGCCGCCCACATGCGCGAACTGGTCGACGCCGCCTGCGCCGAAGGCGGCCGCGACCCGGCGACCCTGGAGCGAACAGTCACCGTGTTGACCGCCGAGGAAGGCGCCACCCCATGGTGGAACGACATGCCGTTCGACGACGACTTCAAGGTCGAGCCGGCCATGGGCACCCCGGAACGGATCGCCGAGGAACTCATGGCCTACCGCCGCGAGGGCATCACCCACGTGCAGATGAATATGGACGGCCTGACCCCCAAGACGGTGGAGAAGTTCGGCCGGGTGCTGGAGATTTTGAAGGCGCAGGGGTAGGGCTCTAACGGGTAGCTTGGACCCCACTTTCAGCCCCCGACCGCGGGTCGCCAACCGTTTGGCGGGAGCCTGCGTGGTAATTGAACGCAGGTCACCAATGGTGACCGTAAAAAAGGGAGTGCAGCGATGACCGACAGAAGCGACAATGGACCGCTTTATCGATGAAATCTGGCACGGCCACCGCCTCTACGTGGTCGCCGAAGTCTTCAAGGCCGACGCCACGGCCCATCTCGGCGACGCTGCGGTGAGCGGCATGGAGACCATCCGCGACGACTTCATGCGGCCCTATCAGGCGACCTTCCCCGATCTGCGCTACGAGGTCACCGATCTATTGTTCGACGGCAACCGCATCGCCATGCACTACCTCGGCACCGCCACCCACACCTGCGACTACGAAGGCAAACCGGCCACCGGCAAACGCCTGACCTACGAAGGCATCGCCATCTTCCACATGGACGGCAACCAAATCGCCGACGTCTGGTCCATGACCGACCGGGCGGCGAAGTTCGCGGCGCTTTGAGGGGGGACTCAACACCCCCAACTCCCCCCTTGTACGCCCCGGCCAATCGGCGCAATACTGGGCGTTCGTTTCCCATTCTCGCGGCTGCCCGGAAGCGGTCGCGCCCGTACCCTGCAACACAAGGTCCTGCATCATGTCCCTGTCTCCCAATTCGCCCCACGCCCGCGACGCCAAGAGTCTCATTCATCCCTATACCAATCTGGCCAAGCATGAGCAGAACGGGCCGCTGATCCTGGAAGAGGGCAACGGCATCTATGTCACGGACACTGAGGGCAAGAGCTATATCGAAGGGCTCGCCGGGCTGTGGTGCACCTCGCTCGGCTTCAACAACGAGCGCCTGGTCGAGGCGGCGACCAAGCAGATGCGCAAGCTGCCCTATTATCACGCCTTCTTCAGCCGCTCGAACCTGCCGGCCATCGATCTCGCCGAGAAGCTGTTGGAAATCGCCCCGGTGCCCATGGCCCGGGTGTGGTTCGCCAATTCGGGCTCGGAAGCCAACGATCACATGGTCAAGTTCGTGTGGTACTACAACAACGCCCTGGGCCGGCCCGAGAAGAAGAAGATCATTGCCCGCGAAGGCGGCTATCACGGCATCGCCGTGTCGTCGGGCAGCCTCACCGGCATGCCGCTCATGCATCAGGGGTTTGATCTGCCGATCAAGAACATCCTGCACACCGGCAATCCCCACTACTATCGCCACGGCCTGCCCGGCGAATCAGAAGAGGATTTCGCCACCCGCCGCGCCGCCGAGCTTGAGCAGTTGATCCTTGATGAGGGTCCCGAGACCGTGGCCGCCTTCGTCGCCGAGCCGGTGCTCGGCGCCCAGGGCGCGGTGCCGCCGCCCAAGACCTATTTTGCCAAGATCCAGGCGGTGCTCAAGAAGTACGACGTGCTGATGGTCGCCGACGAGGTGATCTGCGGCTTCCACCGCACCGGCCACACCTTCGCCTGCGAGACCTACGGCATCGAGCCCGACATGCTGGTGGTGGCCAAGCAACTGTCCTCGGCCTACATGCCGATCTCGGCGGTGTTGCTCAACGAGAAGGTCTTCGGGCCGATCCGCGACTTCAGCGACGACAACGGCATCCTGGCCACGGGCTTCACCTATTCCGGCCATCCGGTGGCCGCGGCGGTGGCCAACGAGACTCTCAAGATTTACGACGATCTGAAGATCGGCGATCATGTGCGGAGCCTGGCCCCGGTGGCGCTTGCGCGTCTTGCCAAGCTGGCTGGCCATCCCCTGGTCGGCGAGGCCCGGGGCGTTGGCCTGATCGGCGCCGTCGAGCTGGTCAAGGACAAGGAGACCCGCGAGAACTTCGGTCCCGAGATCGCCACCTACTGTGCCGACGCCTGTGTCGCTCATGGCCTCATGCTACGGGCCTGCGCCGGCGCCAGCATCGCCTACTGCCCGCCGCTGATCATCACCGAGAGCGAAATCCACATGCTCTTCGACGCCCTCGGCGCGGCCCTCGACGACACCCTGGAGTATGTGAAGGCCGAAAATCTGATGTAGTTGGGTGGAGTTTTTGGCCGGGCGTGCTTTTTTTTAAGCGCGTTCAAGCGGCACGCGGCCTCACGCCGCATAAGCGGCGATGCGCGGTGGCGCTTGCCAGCGGTCAATGGGATGACCGCTGGGGGAGCTTAAATCTTCTTTCTTTCAGCCCGCGACCGCGGGTCGCCAACCGTTTGGCGTGAGGCCGCGTGCCGCTTGAACGCGCTTTTAAATAACCCCGTCGCTGCCGGCGCCGCAGATTACGGCGGCGACGGTGGCGCCTTCGGGGACATCGACTTTGCCGGTCTGGATTGCCGCTATGGACGCCGCGCCGGACAGTTCGGCGGCGATGCCGACTTCGAACCATAGCCAT
>Ga0302123_10002154_pt1 | contig 13534 bp, 13 predicted proteins | sample CB21_321_MG_FD_203109 | JGI IMG/M metagenome (GOLD analysis project Ga0302123, IMG submission 203109) | Marine microbial communities from Western Arctic Ocean, Canada - CB21_32.1 | ecosystem: Environmental > Aquatic > Marine > Oceanic | place: Canada: Western Arctic Ocean | collected 2017-09-28 | reverse complement strand
CCATGACGCCTTCATGCAGGGCGACAACCCCTATGCGGTCGAACTGACCCACGGCTACACCTATTCGGCCCATCCGCTGGCCGCGGCGGCCGGCCTCGCCACCCTGGACGTCTATCAGAGCGAGGGGCTGTTCGAGCGCGCGGCCGAGCTGGAGTCCTATTGGCAGGACGCCATGCATTCGATGGCCGATCTCGGCCCGGTGGTGGATGTGCGCGACTTCGGCATCATGGGCGCGGTGCAGTTCGAGCCGCGCAAGGATGCGCCGGGCACGCGCGGCTACGACATCTTTACCAAGTGCTACGACAAGGGCGTGCTGGTCCGCTACACGGCCGACATCCTGGCCATGAGCCCGCCCCTGATCGTCTCCAAGGGCCAGATCGACCAGATCGTCGACACCCTGACGGAATCGATCAAGGAAGCGGCCTGACCAACCCGACTTGGGTCAAAGACGACGGGCGGGGCCGCGAGGCTCCGCCCGTTTCTCGTTCGGGTAAGCGCTCCGGAAGCGTCGGGGCGGCTATTCGGCGAGCGAAGCGGTCAGGCGGATCCAGCGCTCGTCCATGGCCGTCGTTTCGCTCGGGCCGAGCGCGATGAACACGAGCTTCACCCCATCCTCATGGCCGCCGAGCATCCAGTATTCCTGGACGGCTTCTTGCTCGTCCATCGCCACATTGCGCAGCTCATGCTGTTCGAGCGTAAGGGGTGCGGCAGATTCTTCCATGCCGCGAACGATTGTGCCCAGCATTTCGCGCGTGCGCGGGCCATCGACCGGCTCCGCCTGGACGACGCAACGATAGTTCCCGATCAGGGCGATCAATACGGGGCCGGTGGGCGAGGCGACGCCCCAGGCCTTGACGGTCGCGCCGGGTTCGACAGGCAGGAAGGGCAAATCCTTGCCTGCGATACTCGCGAGCGTCACGGGCAGCGCTTCCAACGCGGCCTGCGCTTCGTAGGGGCGGCCGATTTTCTCGGCGCAGATCTGGGCAAACAGGGTCAGAGTCAAAGCCGTCTGATGGGCGGCAGCCGGGTCTATATCCTCCGCGCCTTCGACGGCCGGCGTTCGCGCCGTGACGAAAAGAAAGACCGAAAGACAGAGGGCCGCGATGCGGCGGGCGCGAGAGCCGGACGGTGTCGTCACTCGCCCTTCGCGGCGTTCATGTCCCGCAGTTGCTTTTGCAGCGCGTCGAGGGCGCGCTGCATGTCGTCCAACCGGCTCTCGGGATCGGCCGATGGCGGCTTGGCCTCTTTGCCGGGGGTCCGTGGGGCGGGTTTGGGCTGTTGAACCTCGTCTGTGCCTTCGCCGCTCTCGGCGGTGAACATGCGCATGGCTTTCTCCATCACCGCCATGTTCTGGCGCCCCATCTCCTCGACGGGGTTGAAGGCGAACATGCCGCCAAAGGCGTTCTGGACGTAGTCGCGCATCTGCTCTTGATTGTGGATGAAGGCGCTCATGCTCTGCTCGAGATAGCGGGGCAGCAGGCCCTGGAGGCTATCGCCATAGAACTGGATAAGCTGGCGCAGGAAGCCGATGGGCAGCAGGTTGGTGCCCTTGTTCTCCTCCTCGACGATGATCTGGGTGAGGACCGAGCGGGTGATGTCATCGCCTGTCTTGGCGTCGTAGACGACGAAATCCAACCCGCCTTTCACCATCTGACACAGGCCGTCGAGGGTGACGTAACTGCTGGTCGCCGTGTTGTAGAGGCGGCGATTGGCGTATTTCTTGATCGTGATGACGCCGTCTTCCGACGGCGGTTTGCGTGCCATGGGCCAGCCCACTCCGCTGGTGAGTGATGATAAATCGCCAAGCGATTGAACTAGCATCGGTCGAACGTGTTGCAACGCGCAAGACGTTTTTTCGCGCTGCACCCGGGCGCGACACCGCTCGCCTTGGTCTATAGTGCCGTTCATGTCGGAGCCGCCGGACCTTGCGGAGCTTGCCCGCCGCTATGCCGATCTGTGGCAGGAATACCTGACGGCCCTGGCCCAGGACGACGCCGCCGCGCATAATTTCGCGACCCTCTTCACCCAGGCCGGCGCCGTCTTCGCGGCCAATCCGACCGCCGTCAGGAAGGACCCGACCGGCCATGCCGGGAGCGAGCGCCCAGACCAAGGCCCCGAAAAGCGGCCCGGCGGAACCCGGAAGCGCGGCCCGGGCGACGGCGCCCCATCGGATGGCGTCGCCCCGGCCTCTGCCCTATCACCTGGCGGCGGCGACGGCGGTCTGGACCAGCTCGCTCGCCGCATTGCCGAACTTGAGAAGCGGTTCGATTCTATTTCCGCCGGATCTGGGGTCGTCAAATCTGGCAAAGCGGGTGGAAGTCCTGCGCGCCGATCTCGCCGCCGTCCCCACTGACGCTTTTGCCGAGGCCCTGACGCGCGAATTGCGCGGTCGCGCCGATCGTTTCCTGGTCGGGTTGGAAACCTACCGCACCCACCCCTACCGCCGCGATCTGGTCGACCCGCCCACCGTCTGGGAGGACGGGGCGAGCCGGCTTCTCGATTTCGGCGCCGGCGCGGATGCCGGCGTTGGGCGCTCGATTCTGGTCGTGCCGTCCCTGGTAAATCGTCATTACGTGCTCGATCTCGATGCGGATAGCAGCCTCATGCGCTATCTCGCCGCTCGCGGGCTGCGGCCCTATCTGATCGACTGGGGCACACCCGGCCCGGCGGAGGCGGGCTTTGCCCTCGACGACTATATCGTCCGGCGACTCGGGGGGGCGCTCGACGCGGTGTTGGCGCGCAGCGGGGAGGCGCCGGTCCTGCTCGGCTATTGTATGGGCGGCAATCTCGCCCTCGCCCTGGCCGCCCTCCGACCGGATGCTTTCGCGGGGCTCGCCCTGCTTGCCACGCCCTGGGACTTTCACGTCGAGGCGGCGAGCCAGGCCCAGGCCCTGGCCACCGCCTTCGAGCCGGTCTGGCCGTGTTTCGAGGATCTCGGGACGGTGCCGGTGGATCTGCTTCAGTCCCTCTTCGCGGCTCTCGATCCTCAGCTCGTCTTGCGCAAGTTCATGGCTTTCTCGGCCCTCGATCCGGCTTCGCCCGAGGCCGCGCGTTTCGTCGCATTGGAGGACTGGTTGAACGACGGTGTGGCATTGCCCACGCCGGTCGCCCGGGACTGTATCCTGGGTTGGTACGGCGAGAATCGACCCGCCCGTGGCGATTGGACCGTCGCCGGATTGGTGATCGACCCGAACGCGCTGCGCCTCCCCGCCATGGTCGTCGTCCCCGCCCAGGACCGCATCGTCCCGCCGGCTTCGGCGCTGGCCCTGGCGGAGGCTTTGCCCAAGGCGGTCCTGCGCCGTCCGGCCCTGGGCCATATCGGGATGATCGTGGGCCGGCGCGCGCGCCGCAGCGTCTGGGGACCTCTGGCCCGCTGGATCGAGGGTCTTTGAGTTTTATGCTGCAGTGCAATATTCTCCGAAGCGGACAAAGCGCGGCGAAGATATTGGTCCCAATTAAAGCCGCGAACTCTCTTCGCAAGTGCAGCATTGTCGCGCCGGGCGGAAATCGGAGAAAGATTCGTCTCGTGCCCGCGTGCATCCCATAATTGGTTTAGAGCAAGAAATTCGTTGGAAGGATTGATCCCATGACAGATGTCGTCATTGCAGGCGCCGCACGGACCCCGGTCGGAGCCTTCGCAGGAGGACTCAGCAGCGTCCCGGCCTCCTATCTCGGCCAGGTCGCGATCGCGGAATCCCTGCGTCGCGCCGGGATCGAGCCGGGCGAAGTCTCGGAAGTCGTCCTGGGCCAGATCCTGACCGCGGCGACCGGCCAGAACGCGGCCCGCCAGGCCGCGATCGGCGCGGGCATTCCGGTCGAGAAGACAGCCTATCTGGTCAATCAGCTTTGCGGCTCCGGCCTGCGCACCGTCGCCCTCGGCCATCAGGCAGTGAAACTGGGCGACAGCCAAATCGTCGTCGCCGGCGGCCAGGAAAGCATGAGCCAGGCGCCCCATGCCGCTTATCTGCGCGACGGTCATAAGATGGGCGATGTCACCTTTATCGATACGATGATCCGCGATGGGCTGTGGGATGCCTTCAACGGCTATCACATGGGCAACACGGCCGAGAACGTGGCCGAAAAGTTCCAGATCACGCGCGAGCAGCAGGACGCCTTCGCGGCGGCCTCGCAGCAGAAGGCGGAAGCGGCCCAGACCGCCGGCCGGTTCAAGGACGAGATCGTCCCGGTCACGATCAAGACGCGCAAGGGTGAGACGGTGATCGACACCGACGAGCATCCGCGCCACGGCACGACGATCGAGGCCCTGCAGAAGCTGCGCTCGGCCTTCGTCAAGGACGGCACGGTCACGGCCGGCAATGCCTCGGGCATCAATGACGGCGCAGCTGCGGTGGTGCTGATGAGCGCGGATGAGGCCGCCCGGCGCAAGATCGAACCGCTGGCGCGCGTCGTTTCCTGGGCCACCGCGGGCGTCGATCCGGCTATCATGGGAACGGGCCCGATTCCGGCCAGCCGCATGGTTCTCGAAAAGGCTGGCTGGACCAAGGACGACCTTGATTTGATCGAGGCGAACGAAGCCTTCGCCGCGCAGGCCTGCGCGGTGAACAAGGACCTCGGCTGGGACACTGACAAGGTGAACGTGAACGGCGGGGCGATCGCGCTCGGCCATCCGATCGGCGCCTCGGGCGCACGCATCCTTGTCACCTTGTTGCACGAGATGGCCAAGCGCGACGCCAAGAAAGGCCTGGCCACCCTGTGCATCGGCGGCGGCATGGGCATTGCCATGTGCCTCGCGCGCGATTGACCGGCCACGACTGGGCAACGCTCACGGATTCTTCTGGGAGTACATAGTCATGGGTAGAGTTGCAGTGGTTACGGGCGGAACCCGGGGTATGGGCAAGGCCATCTCGATTGCGCTTAAACAGGCGGGCTACGACGTCGCCGCCAATTACGGCGGCAACGACGAGGCGGCGGCGCGCTTCAAGGACGAGACGGCAATCCCGGTCTACAAGTTCGATGTTTCCGACTTCGCGACCTGCAAGGCTGGGGTCGAAAAGATCGCGACGGATTTGGGCAGCCTTGTCGAGATTCTGGTCAACAATGCCGGCATCACGCGCGACAGCACCATGCACCGGATGAGCGCCGAGGACTGGCAGGCGGTGATCGACACCAACCTGTCCTCCTGCTTCAACCTCTGCCATTGCGTCATCGAAACGATGCGCGAGTGTAGCTTCGGCCGGATCGTCAATATCGGGTCGATCAACGGTCAGGCGGGCCAATACGGCCAGGTCAACTACGTCGCTGCGAAATCCGGCATCCATGGCTTCGCCAAGGTCCTGGCCCAGGAAGGCGCGGCCAAGAATGTCACGGTCAATGCCGTCGCACCCGGTTATGTCGATACCGACATGGTGCGGGCCGTGCCCGACAATGTGCTCGAGAAGATCATCGCGCGCATTCCGGTCGGGCGTCTGGGTCGGGCCGAGGATATTGCCCGCGGGGTGCTCTTCCTGGTCGGCGATCAGGCGGATTTCATCACCGGCTCGACACTGTCGATCAACGGCGGCCAGCATATGTATTAGGCTGTCCCTGGCGGCGCGGAACGAATCGAGGGCGGGGCCGCAAGGCTCCGCCCTTTTCCGTGTGGCAGCAACGGATAGCTTGCCGGAGGGGGCGTAGATTCCCGAAATGGAAAGCACAACTGCGACGCCCGTCGCCTATTAGGACGCCAGTCCCGAGGTAAAGGCGATCTGCGACGATATCATGGCGATCAAGGGCATCGACTTCGTGCCCAATTTCTGGCGCACGGTCGCTTCCCATCCCCCGCTGCTGCGGGAGGTCTGGGAGAGCCTCAAGATCACCATGGAGCCCGGCAAGCTCGACGTTTTGGCCAAGGGAGCTGATTGCCCTGGCGGTCAGCGCCACGAACGGCTGCGACTACTGCATAAATTCCCACACCGTCGCCGCGCGCAAACTGGGCATGGACGACACGATGCTGGGGGAGGTCATGGCCGTGGTCGGCGTCTTCAACCGCACCAACAAGCTTTTCGACGCCTATCAGGTGCCGGCCGACGAACGGATTAAGAAGGCCGTGCGGGGCTAGGCGACCCGCCGCGCCGGGCTCAGGCCGGCGGCGCGGTGGCGGCCATCGACGGGCGGGCGGCGAAGCGCTCGTACCAGGCGGCCAGCTTCGGCCGATCGGCACGCCAACCTTCGTCCGGCGCGCGGAAGTCGAGATAGCCGAGCGCGCAGGCGACCGTGATCGGGCCGATCGTCGGCTCGCCTTTTAGACTGGCCACTTCCTGTTCCAGCAGGTCGAGGCTGAGCGCGATCTTGCCGGTCTGCTTCACGACCGCGCCGGGCGACCGTTCGCTCTCCGGGCGCCGGGACTCGCCCACGCGCGCGACCGCGGCGTCCATCACCCCATCGCCGATCGCCTGCTGGCGCAGGCTGGTCCAACGCGCGGCGCCGGAGGCCGGGAACAGCTTGCGGCCGTCATGCAGGCTGTCGAGATATTCGCAGAGCAGGGGCGAATCCATGAGGGTGGAGCCGTTGTCGAGGATCATCGCCGGGACCTTGCCCAGGGGATTAACCGCATCGAGCCCGGTGGCCGCCTCGGCCGAGGACATGTCCTGGGGATCGATACTGTCGGCAAGCCCCGTCTCATGCGCGGCGACCAGCACCTTGCGAACGAAGGGGGAGGTGGGCGAAAGGCTCAGTTTCACGGGCCGGCTCCTGTAACGGCGATGGGTTCGCGGGGACGCTAGCAGGGTGGCGCGCCCGGCGGCAATGGCGGTGCCGGGGCGGTGCCGGGCGTGGTAGGTTTCCGGCCATGTGGACGGATGTCGTCGATTTGCGGGATTTCTACGATTCTCCCATGGGTGCGGTCGCGCGCCGGGTGATCCGGCGGCGCATCCGCGCCATCTGGCCGGATCTGGCGGATCAGTGCGTGCTCGGCCTGGGTTTCGCGACGCCCTTTCTCGGCAGCTTCGCGGAGGAAGCGGAGCGGGTCATCTCCCTGATGCCGGCGGCCCAGGGGGTGATCCATTGGCCGCGCGGCGGACCCGGCCGGGTAGCCCTGGTCGAAGAGGGCGAATTGCCGCTGCCTGATCTGTCGATGGACCGCGTGCTGCTGATTCACGCGGTCGAACATACGGAACAGCTGCGCCCGATGATGCGCGAGGTCTGGCGGGTATTGAGCGACAGCGGCCGGCTGCTGGTCGTGGTTCCCAACCGGCGGGGCATCTGGGCGCGGCTGGAGCGCACGCCCTTCGGGCACGGCCATCCCTATTCGGCGGCGCAGCTCTCACGGCTGCTGCGCGACAGCATGTTCACGCCCATTCGCGCGGTCCATGCGCTCTACGTACCGCCCATGCGCTCGCGCATGATGATGGGCACGGCTAATGCCTGGGAGCGGATTGGCGATCGCTGGCTGCCCAATGTCGCGGGAACGATTCTGGTCGAGGCGGGAAAGCAGTTCTATGTCCCGCAGACGGCGACGCGCCGCCGTCTGCGCCGTCTCCAACTCGCCCTGCCGGAGCGGGCATCGCGTCCCGCGCGAAACTCCGCGCGCCGGGAAACGCCCATTTTGCCGCCGGAATCCTAGGCAGCCGAGTCCACCGGTTCGCGGCCCGCGCCGATATTCGCGATATCGAACGGCGTCTCCTGGTACATGGCGTTGATCCAATTGCCGAACAGCAAATGGCCGTGGCAGCGCCAGGTGTTGACTGGCGGCTTCGCCGAATCCTCATTGGGGTAGTAGTGCTGGGGGACCTTGATGTCGCGCCCGGCATCGATGTCGCGGCCGTATTCGTCGGCCAGGGTGCGGGTGTCGTATTCGAAATGATTGAAGACATGGACTTGGCCGAGCGCCGTGTCCTCGACAATGCACAGGCCGGACGATTCAGATTCGGCCAGCACCCGCAACTCGGGCACCTTTTCGACATCGGCTCGCAAGGTTTCGGTATAGCGCGAGACAGGGACGTTGAACTCGGCGTTGAAACCCCGCATCAGCGGCGATTTCGGTTCCGTCACCCGCTGGCGAAAGATGCCGGAGAGCTTGCCCGGCATGGCGTTCTTGGGAACGCCGTAATAGTGATAGAGGGCGGCCTGGGCGCCCCAGCAGATATTGTAGCTGCGGAACACGTTGGTCCGAGCCCAGTCCAGGATTTCCGTCAATTCGTTCCAATAGATGACATCTTCGAAGGGAATTTCCTCGACCGGCGCGCCGGTCACGATCAGACCGTCGAACTTGCGGTCGGCGACCTGGGACCAGGGCTCGTAGAAGGCCAGCATATGGTCCTGCGGCGTGTTGCGCGGCGTGTAGCTTTCGGTGCTCAGGAGAGTGAGTTCGACCTGAAGGGGCGTGCTGCCGATCAGCCGCGCAAGCTGGGTCTCGGTCTTGATCTTCTCGGGCATCAGGTTCAATAGCGCCAGGCTGATGGGCCGGATATCCTGGCGCAGGGCATCGTGTTCGCGGATGACCAGCACGCCCTCGTCCTCGAGGGTCTTCCGTGCCGGCAGATTGTCGGGGATTTTAATGGGCATTTTGCGAAATCTTGTCCCTGCGTCCGGAGCAATTGCGATGCGCCCGGTCAGCGAATTGCCGGGCGCTGGGCAGATTGTAAGGTGGCCTTGCAGGCGCGAATGTCAACGCCGCGACGCCGGGCCGTCGTGCCACTCCTCGGCTGCGGACGCCTATCGTCCATGGAGGGGCCTGGCAGTCGATCCTGACGCCGATCCTGGCAGTGGCCTCGAGGGCAATCGAAACTTGCCTTGGGCGCCGCTGTCAACATTTCGCCATGCATCGTTTTCTTTGAACTTTCGGGCCTGAGGGACTAGTACTATGCGGCCTTTTCCGCCCCGATCCGCTGGATCGGGCCAGACCGCTCCGGCAGGACCGACATGACCAGCGCACCGCCATCGCTTGACGAGCTGCGGCGTGAAATCGACGAAATCGACGACGCCGTTCACGACCTGCTTATGCGCCGTGCGGCCGTGGTCGAACGTGTCGGTGTCGCCAAGGCCGGCTCCGCCAGTCTCCGCCCGGCGCGCGAGGCTCTCATTCTTCGTCGGCTGCTGACCCGCCACAAAGGCCCTTTTCCGCGCGCTGTGCTCGTCCGCATCTGGCGCGAGATTCTATCGGCCTCGGTCCGTCTCCAGGGTTCCTTTTCGGTGGCCGTGCCCACCGACCCGGATCATGTCGGGCTCGATTACTGGACCGTGGCGCGCGACGCCTTCGGCAGTCAGACCCCGATCGCCGAGTACCGTTCCGCCGAACAGGTCGTTCTGGCCGTCAAGGAAGGGGCTGCCACGGTCGGCGTGCTGCCCTTGCCGTCCGAGGACGATCTGACTCCCTGGTGGCCCGGTCTCGTCGTGCAGGGCGATGGGATGCCACGGATCATCGCGCGACTGCCATTCGGGCCTCCCGGGATCCACAGGGGGCTTGCGTCCGAGGCCCTCGCGATCGCCCGGACCGAGCAAGCCGCGACGGGCGACGATCATTCCTTCGTCGCGGTCGAGACGGATGAGGCCTTGAGTCGCAGCAGGGTGGCGGATGTCTTGCGCAAGGCCGGACTCGCGGCCGAATTCGTCACCACCTGGCGCGGCCGGGAGCGTTCGGAAACCGCCGTGCATCTGGCGGAGATCAGCGGTTATGTCGGCGCGAACGATCAGCGTCTCGCCGATCTCTCGGCGGGCGGCGCGGTGCGCCAGGTCCTGCAAGTCGGCGGTTATGCGTCGCCGCTGAGCGGGGCATCCCTGGCCGATGCCGTTGCCACGCCCACCGCGGATTAGGCCATGACGGTGCCGCAACCGAAGCCCGGTATTCTCGGGATAGAGGCCTACGTGCCCGGTCGCGCCAAGCTTGTCGGGCGGGACCGGGTGATGCGTCTGGCCTCGAACGAGGGCGCCCTGGGCCCCAGTCCGCGGGCCGTGGAGGCCTACCAGGCGGCGGCCGGGGATATCTTCCGCTATCCCGACGGTGGATCGACCCATCTGCGCGAGGCGATCGGCGCCCATTTCGGCATCGATCCCGACCGTATCGTCTGCGGCTGCGGCTCGGGCGACCTGCTTCATCTGCTGGCCCATGCTTATGCGGGCGAAGGGGACGAGGTCGTCCATACCGAACACGGTTTTCTGCTCTATCCCATCGCGGCCCGCGCCGCCGGAGCGACCCCGGTCGTGGCGGCGGAACCCGATCTGGTGGCTTCGGTGGATGCCATCCTCGAACGGATATTGCCGCGCACGCGTATCGTCTTCGTCGCCAACCCGAGCAACCCGACCGGGACCTATCTGCCGGTCGCCGAACTCGCCCGCCTGCGCGCGGAACTGCCGGAGCAGGTGCTGCTCGTCGTCGATGCCGCCTATGCCGAATACGCGACGGCCGCGGATTACGGGGACGGGATGGCCCTGGTCGATCAGGGCGCCAATACGGTGATGGCCCGGACTTTCTCGAAGCTCCATGCCCTCGCCGGGTTGCGTCTCGGCTGGACCTATTGCCCGGCGCCGGTGGCCGATGTCCTGAATCGAATCCGCGGACCGTTCAACGTTTCCCTGCCGGCCCAGGCGGCGGCCGCTGCGGCCCTCGCGGATCGCGAATTCACGGAACGCTCGATCGCCCATAACACGCGCCTGCGCGAGACCGTCACCAGCGCCCTCCGTGCCCTTGGTCTGACGATCCCCGACAGCCAGGCGAATTTCGTTCTCGCACGGTTTCCCGGTCGGGATGGCCGGGACGCGGGGGCGGCCAACGCCTATCTCAATGTATGCGGCATCATCGTTCGCCAGCTTGGCGCCTATGGCCTGGCCGACTGCCTGCGCATTTCGATCGGCACGGATGAGGAAATGGCGGCGGTGCTTGCCGCCCTCACGGTCTTCATGGAGGATCCGCATGACTGACGCGCCCCTGTTTCGGAAGATGGCGCTGATCGGCATCGGCCATATCGGATCGTCCCTCGCGCGGGCGGCCCGGCTTTACGGTTTAGTGGACGAGATCACGGCCTGCGCCCGTTCCGCCGCGACCCGCGATGCGGCCCTGTCGCTTGGCCTGGCCGAAGCCGTCTTCGAGGATCCGGCCGCGGCGGTCGACGGCGCCGATCTCGTGGTGATCTGCGCGCCGCTCGGCGCCTATAGAGATCTGGCCGCGCGCTTCGGTCCCGCGCTTGCGCCCGGCACCATCGTGTCGGATGTCGGCTCGGCCAAGCTTTGCACGATTCGCGACGTGGGGCCGCATCTGCCCGAGGGTGTGCATCTGGTGCCGGCCCATCCCGTGGCGGGGACCGAGCATTCCGGCCCCGAATCGGGGTTCGCCGAGCTGTTCGACGGGCGTTGGTGCATCCTGACGCCGACGCCCGAGGTTCCCGAAGCGGCGGTGGAGAAGATCGCGGATCTGTGGCGCGGCTGCCGCATGAAGGTCGAATGCATGGACGCTTCGCACCACGATCATGTCCTGGCCATCACCTCCCATGTGCCGCATGCCATCGCCTATACCATCGTGGGCACGGCTTTCGGCCTGGTCGACGAAACCCGGTCCGAGGTTTTCAAGTTCTCGGCCGGCGGGTTTCGCGACTTCACGAGGATCGCGGGCTCGAACCCGGTCATGTGGCGCGACATCTTTCTCAACAATCGCGAGCCGGTGCTCGAGATGCTCGGGCGGTTTTCCGAGGACCTTGCGGCACTCCAGCGCGCCATCCGTTGGGGCGAAGGGGATTATCTCGAGGATCTGTTCACACGGACCCGGGAAATTCGCCGCGGCGTCGTCGAAGCGCGTCAGGCGGGCAGCTTCATTCCGATGGAAGCGGCGACCAGCGCAGCGGGGGAAGACGAAAAAGACTGATTGGCCCGATGGAAAAGATTCCGTCCTGGGCGGTCAACGGCATGATCAGAACGGGCTTGCCGCCGTCATCCGGCCATTCCGCCATCATCCCGAGCAGGAATTTCGCAAGTTCGGCCGGGCGTCGTTCCATGGCGCCGACGGCGACGAGGGCATCGAGGGACTGGGTATAGCCCCGAATTTCGGCGGTCAGCGCGCCGAGCGGCCGCATCTCCGCGTCCAAGGCGAGGGTGCCGGAGCCGTTCACATGCAGATCGCCCCAGATGATCTGCTGATCGTAGACTTCGAGCGTGCCCCCGGAATTGCGCCAGGCGACCAGGGCCGCATCCGGGGCATCGTTCGAAATCGCCCCCCGCACACCGATGCGCAGCGCGATCAGACCGACCAAATTGCCCAACGGGCTGTCGGCCTCCTCGGGCAGGGAGAGGCCCGCAACCTCGATGCTCAGGGCGGCGCTGTCCTGGGCTTCGCCAGGCTCGGTGCGGGCGTTCTCGTCCGAGAGACCAGCTGCCGAGGGCAGGCGAATCTTCGCGTCCGCTTGCTCGAAATAGAGCATTTCAGGCCGCTCTTCGTTGCCGAGCCGAACCGCACGGAAATAGAGGTCGAGGACGGCGAGGCGGCCGTCCGGTGCGATCCGGCCCACGCCGCCCGCTTCGGCTGCGTCGATGACGATGGGCGTGGGCAGGTCCGGCTCGGCATGGGTGATGCTGTGGAGACCGGGAGCCTTGAAGGTAAAGCGGTCGAAATTCCAAGGTCGAAAGGTTACGGTCGTCGGCGGACCTTGCCAGACCAGAGGTTTTCCGTCCTTCCGGGTGCCGACGGTCGGGGCGGATAGGGCAAGGTCGTAACGCAAGGGAAAGCCGGTGACGGAAACTTCGCCCAAGGCCATGGCATCGCTGGCCCCTCGTCGCATTTCGGGCCAGGCGAGGACGCCGTCCCGCAATCGTCCGGCGCCATGGAACCAGTACCCTGTCCAGGCCAAGCCTGCGACCAGAACGAAAACGAAGGCGACAAGGGCAACGCGACGCATGGACAAGAGGACCCTTGAAGGCTGGGGGTGCCGCGTTGGAGCGGCCAAGCTGAGTCTGTCATGATGCTGTACTCTTGGCACGAGCTTTCAAGGCGAAACATGCGCGTTATACCGATTCTGCTTGCGGCTCTTCTGATGGCACTGCCCGTCGCGGCCACCGAGAAGAAACCGACGCCGGATCAACTCCTGCTGGAGGCGAGCTATCGCGGCAAGGCCGGGGCGGAGGCGGAATTGTTGAGCCAAGGCGTCGACCCAGATGCCCGCTACGAGAACGGCGTTACCGCCTTGATTACGGCGTCCTGGCGGGGCGACGCGACGTTCAGCGCCCTGTTGCTCGATGCCGGTGCGACGGTCGATACGGCGGGACGCAAAGGCTGCACCGCGCTCTCCTGGGCGGCACGCAACGGCTATGACGTATTGGTCGATCTGCTGTTGCGCTTCGGTGCGAATCCGAACCATGCCGATGCCGGCGGCTTCATGCCGCTGACCCGCGCGGCATGGAACGGACAGACGACGGTGGTGCGCAAACTGCTGGTCGCCAGGGCCAATCCCAACAGCCGAGACATCTTCAGCAACACGCCCATCGTCTACGCCCAGCATTACGGTTTCGACGATATTGTTGCTTTGCTCTCATCGGCGGGGGCGACCTGGTCGGGCAAGCTTGGGCAGAATTTCGATCCGACCTCGCCGCGTTCTATCCGTTGCGTCGATCCGCC